>Ga0247722_10002191_pt1 | contig 10268 bp, 5 predicted proteins | sample MSEWelMarce3H_FC_FD_189094 | JGI IMG/M metagenome (GOLD analysis project Ga0247722, IMG submission 189094) | Subsurface sediment microbial communities from gas well in West Virginia, United States - MSEEL Well Study Marcellus 3H_FC | ecosystem: Environmental > Terrestrial > Deep subsurface >...
TGCCAAAAAAAATGGATGCTACTGACGGTTTAGCGGCGGCGGTTTGTCACTACTTCCAGACAAGCTCTCCGCTCGCAGCGAAAGGAAATTATAAAAGTTGGGACTCCTTTCTAAAGAACAATCCTGATCGAATTCGGTAGAATTCTTCAACAATTCTCTCTTCAATAAAACGAAATTATTAATCTTGTTTGTTCAATAGCTATGTCCTATTTTTGAGCAAATGCTAAACCGGGCCTTAATTACATTTTTGTTCATTTGTGCTTCGCAATTGCAATCATTTGCACAAGTGCTTGGCGTTCCATTGTATTCTTGGGATTTCGCAGCCGGACTTCCCGCTACGTGGAGCAACGGAAGCACTTCTAACATTGGCGTTTGGGAATATCGGGGGCCGAATACTGTTCCGAGCAACGCTGTTACTTCTCGGGGTTCATGTGCAGGAGGAAGTTCAGCATTCAACTCTTTAACCCAAAGCAACGGGTTTATGATTTTCGATTCAAATTATTGGGACGACAACGACAATCAATGTGGTGGATTTGGAACAGGACCAGACCCGGGTCCGCATACCGCCTGGCTTATCTCAAATTCTTTCTCTTTAACCGGTGTCACTGGGGCGGTTGTTACTTATCAGCAGCAATTTCGAAATTACAGTTCAACCATTAAGGTTCAATATTCTATTAACAACGGGACAAGTTGGGTAGATATGATCACACAATCTGACTTTCCAGGGGCAACGGCAGAATGGAAGTCTGCAACCTTTCCTGCTGGAGCAATTGGACAAACAAACGTTAAACTTCGTTTTCTCTATTCCGGCAGTTATTATCATTGGGCTATCGATGACATCACTGTCTTTAAACCGAGCATAAATAACCTTTCCATAAATAATACGCGATACACAACTTTCGGAAACACGTCTCCGGTTCCACCGAATGACTTTCATGACTTACCCTACGACCGTTACCCAAAAACAATGATTGTTCCTTTCAAGTTCAACGCAAAAGCCACGAACATTGGAAGTGCCTCTCAGACTGCAACAAACTTGAATGTAAAAGTTTTAAATGCTGTCAATACTGCTTTATACAATCAAACAACAGCAAATACAAATGTTGCTGCAGGAGCAACCGGGACATATACTCTCACCACAGGCTTCACGCCAAGCACTACCACTGGTTATTTTCGAATAGCTTATCAAATCAATCAATCCCAAACCGACGAGGCTCCGAATAACAACAAAGACACACTCGATTACTACATTACAGACTACCAATACGCGCGCGACGAAGGGCCAATGGAAGACGAGTTTACCCCAAGCGCTCTTTATGCAGGACAGACCTACCAAGTTGGAAATATTTTCGAAGGGCGTTCAAACACGGTCAAGTGCACTTCCATCGCTGTCGCTGTCGGACCCGGAACGGCAATTGGCACAACCATTCAAGCTAAAATATACAAAAACGATTTTACAGACTTACAAGCTACTTCTGTTGTTTACCCTGTTAACGCTTGGGACATCAACACCATTGGTCAGCAAAAACTTATCACCTTGCAGCTTCCGACCCCTTTACAATTGTATGCCGATAGCGTATACATCGTTATGGTAGGAAATACAGTCGGATCACAGGCATTTAAAGTTTGCCGCAGCGGAGTCGCAATCGATCAAACAAGTTTTGTCCGTTACCCTGAAAACAACGGGCTTTTCTTTATGGCTAAAATGCCTGTCGTTCGGATGAATTTATTCACACTTACTCAAACTCCAGGATGTACCAACCCAATTGCAATTAATTACACCCCCGGCGCATCCATTATCGATGATGGCTCATGTGATATCCCTGGATGCATTTATCCTACTTCTTCCAATTACAATGCGAATGCAACTTGGTATGACGGATCTTGTGTAGTCTTTGGTTGCACAGTAACAACAGCGTGCAATTATTCCTCAATAGCAACGGTTAACGATGGTTCTTGCATTCTTCCCACCACTTACTACGCCGATGCAGATTCCGACACATTTGGAAATCTCAATGCACCATTGAATGCATGCGCTATTCCTTCGGGATACGTAACAAACTCGACCGATTGCAACGATGGAAATGCCAACATTAGACCAACTGCAACTGAAATTTGTAACGCATTCGACGACGATTGCGACGGCTTAACGAACGAAGGAATTACTTTTATCACCTACTACGCCGATAGTGATGCTGACGGTTTTGGAAATCCGAATGGAAGTTTGAGTGCATGCGCTCCTCCATCTGGCTATGTAACAAATAACAGCGATTGCAACGACTCTAATTTTTTAATTAAACCCGGCGCAATTGAATTGTGTAATTTGTTTGACGACAATTGCAATGGCCAGGTCAATGAAGGGCTAGTGTTCGTTAATTACTATGTAGATACTGACCAAGATGGATTCGGGGCTGGAACTGCAACCAATTCATGTACACCTCTTTTTGGAAATTACGTCACCAACAATTCTGATTGCAACAACAACAACGCGAATATTCGTCCAAATGCCGTTGAAACGTGCAATTCCATAGACGACAACTGCAACACGCTCATCGATGATGGACTGACGTTTGTAAATTATTACATCGATTCAGACGGAGACGGGTTCGGCGCAGGAGCAGCAACCAACACATGCGCTAACCCAGGCCTGGGTTATGCAACTACCAACACCGATTGCAACAATACAAATGCTGCAATAAGACCGACGGCATCAGAGATTTGTAACGGTATTGATGAAAATTGCAATAACGCAATTGACGATGGTTTAGTTTTCATGAACTACTATTTAGACGCGGACCTTGATGGTTACTACCTTTCATTCATCAACGCATGCGCATCGCCCGGATTAAACTATGCTATTAACGGAACAACGCTTGGAGATTGTAACGACAATAACTTTAACATTCACACAGGGGCCCCTGAAATTTGTGGAAATGGAATAGACGAAGATTGTAATGGAATAGACCCTGCTTGTATAATACCCGGATGCACCAATCCGATCGCTTCCAACTTCAATCCTGCCGCCAACCAAGACAATGGAACTTGTATTATTCTTGGTTGCACCGATTTGAACGCTGATAACTTCAACCCACTTGCCAACACCAATAATAACTCTTGCATTTATTATGGTTGCACAGACCAATTCGCAAACAACTTCGACCCATCGGCAAACACCAATGATTTCAGTTGCGAATACAACACAGCCTCCGTTTCCGTTTCAGCCCTTCATGTATGCCAAAATGAAAACCTTATCGCATACAACCAAACCCAATTTGGCACCCAAGATTCGTGTGTTATAGATTTTGGAGACGGTACTGTTCTTAATTATTGCGCATCGACATACGAACACAACTATCTAATTCCTGGCAGCTACTTCATTCAATTAACCTATTTTCAAGGAACCGAATTTTCGGAAGCAATTACAGAAGAAATTGTAGTTTCTGAACTTCCTGTTCCCGGAGTTTTAAATTTGAACTTTCCAAACATTTCTATAGTAAGCGATAGCGCATATGCTATTCAATGGATTTTCAATCAAGAATTATTCAACAGCACGGCAACACTAATAGATGCGTCAGACAACTATTCTATTGATGGTTTCTTCACAGCGCAACTTACCAATCAATTCGGATGCTCGGTGAATACCGACTCAATTTACTTTGTTGTTCCCAAGTTCGATTTCACTCAGAACAATCCATGTGGTCCGAATGACGTGGTTTTTGAAAACACAACTTCTTCAACTCAATTACTTCAATGCCACTTTGAAAACTCAAACGACCCAGGAAGCATTTTCGCCTCGCCATACACCTACTCCATGGGGGCACCTGAAGTTTTTACAGTGACAGAAGTATGCACTGCATTCGGCAATAATTATTATTCCTTAGGAAATAGCGTTATCGAATCCTATGAACTTCCTTCAACTCCAACATTTTCATATGGTTCAAATATTCTGCAAGTTTCCAATAATGACGGAAACCAAGTTCAATGGTTTTTAAATGATACACTGCTCGATGTTAATCCAACTACACAAAGTATTAGCACCTTCTTCAACAACAATTTCCAAAACGGAAACTATGCTGCCGTCTACACCAATCAATTTGGTTGCATTTCGGATACTGGGAATTATTTCGTTATTGAAATAAATGCAACCTCAACTGTAAACGAAGGCTGCTTTCCAATAAGCAGCACCATATTAAACAACACCTCTCTAAACGCAGGAATTCAATGCGAAATACTAATACCCGGTTTAGACTACACAGCAATTGAATCAAGTTACAGTTATACTTTTTTAGACCCGGGTATTTACGAACCTATCATTTACTGCTATTCGGGAATATTTTCTGCAACAGACACCCTCGATCCAATTTTTGTTTTTGACCACCCTGTGATTCCTCAACTTTCTTCGGAATATGGACAAGTAAGTGTTACAAATAATTCAGTGGGGTATTCAGTAGAATGGAGCCTCGATGGAAATAATTTGATTGAAACTTCCGATTCCATTTCGACATATATCAATGGAATTTACGACAACGGATATTATTCAGCAACCTACACCGATTCGAATGGATGTTCAACTCAGAGCGACTCTTTGTTGGTTATTCAACCACGATACGAATTGATCTCTGGCACGGGCTGCAGTCCTGTGACAGCAATACTTTCAAACACAACAGATCCCGTTGAAGGATTAACATGCGTAATATTCGACGGACTAGCGGGTCAAAACTTCCCCTTGAACTCAACAGCTGAAATCACCTACACAGAAACCGGAAGTTTCGCTCCTGAAATGTCTTGCTCTGTTGGAAATAATTTCGGATCCTATGCCGATACTGTAATCCAAGTTTATCCAGATCCGGTCGCTAATATTTTAAACTACAGCAACGGATACATTACCGCCATTGATTTGCCGACTTCTAGTTCTATAGCTTGGACCCTAAATGGCACTGCTTTGAACGACAATAGTCACCCGCTTAATGTAGGTCAGAGTCAATTAAGCGGATATTTCTATGGGACGATAACGAATGAGTTCGGATGTTCTACGAACACCGATAGTTTACTTCAAATTTTCCCAACGTACACGCTAAGTGCAACGCAAGGATGTGGACCTTTAAGTGTTTCTGCCATCAACACCACACCTCCATTCAGTGGAATTTCTTGTTCACTGACTACAAATGGCAATGACTACCTCTTAAACAATTCAACAAGTCTAAACTATTCCTCAGAAGGAGTTTACGCAACTTCAATTACATGCACCTTAAACGGAAATAGTTTCTCAGCTGTTGGTCCAACTATTACTGTATTTCCGAACGCACCAACACCTCAACTTTCTTCCGCATACGGAGCTGTATTGTGCTCCAATTGCTCAGGACTTGCAACCCAATATTTCCTAGACAATCTTGCATTTGCTCAAGGGTCAACTGCAGTTAGCACGCTTCAAAATGGTAATTATCAAAACGGATACTATAGCGCACAATCGGTTTCAAATCAAGGATGTTTCTCAGCCGTATCCGATCCAATCCTTGTCATTCAACCCGTTTTAAATTTCACGCCAAGTGAAGGCTGCGCTCCCTTGCAAGCGACATTCGTAAATTCTACGGATTACATCAATGGCCTTTCCTGCGAACTGTTCTTGGGTAACGGAAACGGGAACATTCCACTAACCTATTTGGAAGCTTATAACTACAGTTACTCAACGCAAAACTCCTACTCGCCCTACCTATCGTGCACATTAGGAAACACTGTAGCTAACAGCCCTGCTGCTTCTCTAATTGTAAATGGAGGGACCGTTCCTGAACTAGTTATGGAGGCGGGGTCGGTAACTTGCACCAACTGCGCTAACCAGGATAATACCACCTGGATAATCGATGGAACTTTAACAATTGATTCCATTTCTAGCGTGTCAAATTCTTTGGGTTCTTTCTTCTCTTGTGATTACATAAATGAATTTGGATGCAGCGCGAATTCTTTCATAGTTGGTGTTCGTGAAGTAATTCAAACGTCATTTAATTTATTCCCAAATCCCGCAAACGATTTGATTAGCATAACAGGATTAGTTACAATTAGTACCATTGAGATTCATGATGCAGACGGAAAACTTGTTTTTATGGAAATTGGAAAAGGAACTACAAGAACAATCGACACCTCTGTCATGTCCAACGGATTTTATACAATCACAGAAACATATCTAAATAATCACCGAAGTGGCACGCTTTTAGTTAATCACTAGCGACTTTAAAAAATCTTTCCGATATTTGAACCCTAACAATCAATAATATGAAAATCAATTTTACCCTTTTTGCTGCCGTTGCCTTCTTCTTAGGCCTTGCTGGATGTGCTGAAGCTCAACCTGGAAAAATCACAACTTTTGGAGCACCGATGTTAACGCCAGATAAAATGGAACACAACTATGGTCAAGTTAAAAAGGGAGCAGATGGAAATTGCACATTCGAATTATCAAATACCGGAGATCAAAATCTAATCATTAGCTCTTGTCAAGGTTCTTGCGGTTGTACTACTCCTAAATGCGATCCTAACACGACTATCGAACCTGGAAAAAGTGTTAGCATTACCGTTCACTACGACACAAACAGAATGGGACCTTTCACCAAAACCGTAATGGTTAACTGGAACAATCCAGAAGCAAAACCAACCGTGTTAACGATCAAAGGTGAAGTCATCGAATAATTTAAATAACTCTTCAAAATGAAAAAAATAATTTTATCTCTAGCAATTGCAATCGGATTCGGAATATCTGCAAATGCTCAAGCACAATTGGTTACTGGACCAGCGATTACTGTTGACAAAGAAGTTCACGACTACGGGACCGTTGCTTTCGGTGGAAATGGTGCTTGCGAATTCAAAGTAACAAATTCCGGAACAGAGCCGTTAACGCTAAGTAAGTGCAAAGGATCTTGTGGATGTACAGTTCCAACTTGCGACACGACTCCTATCCTACCAGGTGGTTCATCTATCATTCAGGTGAAATACGACACCAAGCGCCCAGGTCCAATCAACAAATCTGTGACCATCAACTCGAACGCTGTAAACGAGCCTGTGAAAGTTGTTCGCATCAAAGGTAATGTTGAAGCAGACCCAAATGCTCCAGCTCCAGGAACACCGGGTGGTGCGCCAGTGAAGGAACAAGGCGGTGCGCCAAACAACTAAGAAAAAGTCTTATCATAAAAAAAGGTCTGAAAATTCAGACCTTTTTTTATTCCTATAGATTAAATTACTTCCAACGAGCAATGACTGTTTCATTTCCTTTTGTTACGTCGTCAATATTCGCTACAATCTCTGTTCCTAATGGGAAATACAAATCGACACGACTTCCAAATTTGATAAAACCAAATTGATCGTTTGTGTTCAATTTATCACCTTCATTCACATACCATACAATACGTCTAGCTACAGCTCCTGCTACTTGACGAAGCAACACATCCTTTCCTGGAGCGTGCTCAACCACAACTGTTGTACGCTCATTCTCCGTGCTGCTCTTTGGGTGCCAAGCAACCAAAAACAATCCTGGATGATACTTAAAATACTTTACCTCGCCAGAACAAGGTGTCCAGTTCGCATGAACATTCAATGGCGACATGAAAATAGAAACTTGGATTCGTTTGCCTTGAAAATATTCCGGTTCTTCTACTTCCTCAATAACTACAACCTTACCATCACATGGAGCAACCAATTCATTCTCCTGAGCACGATTCTCGCGGTAAGGCAAACGGAAGAATTGCAAGAAAAGCAGAAATACGATTCCGCAAGCCACTGCAGTTAATATCCATATTAAAGCCATGTTGAACAACAAAAATGCGCCGCCAACAAGCATGGTCGAAATCAATAATGTTCCACCTAAAATTTTAAAACCCTCTTTGTGTATAGTCATATCAAAACAAAATCAAATAAATAATTACAAGCGGCAGTGCAATGAGCAATCCATCAAAACGATCTAAAACGCCCCCGTGTCCAGGTAACAATTTCCCTGAATCCTTTACTCCTTTAATACGCTTTATCTGAGATTCAATTAAATCGCCCACATTCGCGAATACCGCAACAATAGAGGCAATCGCAATCCATTCCATTTGACCAAATGAATTGGGCATTAATGAATAAATACCATATCCTGAAAGAATAGCGCTTGCCATTCCACCAAACAAGCCCTCCCATGTCTTCTTGGGAGAAACAGCTTCAAGTAACTTATGCTTTCCGAAAAATTTACCAACGAGATAAGCCCCTGTATCATTGGCCCATAAAATCAAGAAAAATCCGAAAGGTAAACGTGCATCAAATTCTCCGTTCACCTTACTCAAAAAAACAAGAAGTGCAAACGGAACAACGGTGTAAATGAAACCCATTAAAATGGTTGAAGTATCGAGAATAAAACTTGCGCTTACCTTCATCATTTCAACTGAAAGAAACAACAACCATAAAACAGGAACAACAAGCATCCATCGCCAATCTGTTCCGTACACCATGGTTGAAGCAGCTGTCAGATAAAGTAAAATCGCCAATCCCAAACCAGCTCTTCTTTGAAAGCGTTTCATTTGTGGATTTACCAATCTAACAAATTCTTGAAATCCCTTGGTCGCAAAAAAACCAAACAACAGTGTAAATGGCAAAAGCCCTGCAAATGCAGAGCCCACTACCACTAGACTAAAAACAAGTCCAACTAAAGTTCTCAATAATAAATTACTCACGCCTAACTCTCCTCAGTTGTTGGGGGTTCATTTGAATCAGTTGTCTTTTCATCCTGCGATTCTTCCACAACCGCGGTTGAATTCTCAGTTATCTCACTAACAGGAGCATTCGCTGCATCTGCTCTATCTTTTTCGATCTGAGCAGTAGTTTCAGCTTCATCTATCTGAGTCTGACGATCTATGTAAGGTCTAACTCCAAGAATTCGTTCCAAATCTTCTTTGAAAATAACCTCCTTGTCCAAGAGCAATTGCGCCAACTCTTCTAATTTCTCGCGATTCTGCGTTAGCAAATGAAGAGCACGCTGGTAAGCTGCTTCCACCAACTTACTCACCTCTTCGTCCATGGTTCGGGCAGTTACATCGCTATAAGGCTTAGTAAATTGATTCTCTCCGGAAGAGTCGTAATAACTCAAGTTCCCAATACGATCATTCAATCCGTAAATTCCAACCATGGCGTATGCCTGCTTCGTTACTTTTTCCAAATCGGAAAGAGCTCCAGTTGAAATTTTCCCAAAGATCACCTGCTCAGCTGCACGTCCACCAAGGGTTGCGCACATTTCATCTAAAATCTGATCCGTGGTTGTAATCTGTCTTTCTTCTGGTAAATACCAAGCCGCTCCCAATGATCTTCCTCTAGGAACAATGGTCACTTTCACCAACGGCGAAGCGTATTCCAACAACCAAGAAGTTACCGCGTGTCCAGCTTCGTGGAAGGCAATGGCGCGCTTTTCATTCGGAGTAATAATCTTATTCTTCTTCTCAAGTCCGCCAATGATGCGGTCTACAGCAGCCAAGAAATCTTTTTGTTCAACAGTGGCTGCTCCATGACGTGCAGCAATCAAGGCTGCTTCATTACAGATGTTCGCGATATCTGCTCCTGAGAAACCTGGTGTCTGACGAGCCAAGAAATCTACATCCACAGAAGGGTCTGTCTTCACATTCTTCAAATGAACATTGAAAATTTGAACACGCTCCTTCATATCAGGCATGTCTACATAAATCTGACGGTCGAAACGACCCGCTCTCATCAAAGCCTTATCTAAAATATCAGCACGGTTCGTTGCGGCAAGAATAATAATTCCTGAATTCGTACCGAAACCATCCATTTCAGTCAACAACTGATTCAACGTATTCTCACGCTCATCGTTGCTTCCAAAATTCACGTTCTTACTTCTTGCACGGCCAATGGCATCAATCTCATCAATGAAGATAATGGCTGGTGCCTTTTCTTTTGCCTGACGGAATAAATCACGCACACGGCTGGCTCCAACACCTACAAACATTTCTACAAAATCAGATCCCGATAAAGAGAAGAAAGGAACCTGTGCTTCTCCAGCGACAGCTTTCGCTAACAACGTCTTTCCGGTTCCCGGAGGGCCAACAAGCAATGCTCCTTTCGGAATCTTAGCTCCTAACTCTGTATATTTTTTCGGATGTTTCAAGAAATCTACGATTTCTTCAACCTCTTCCTTCGCTCCTTCCAATCCAGCTACATCAGCGAAAGTCACATTCGTTCCTTTACCTTTCTCAAATAACTGCGCTTTACTTTTTCCAATGTTGAAAATCTGACCTCCGCCC
>Ga0247722_10002192_pt1 | contig 10256 bp, 10 predicted proteins | sample MSEWelMarce3H_FC_FD_189094 | JGI IMG/M metagenome (GOLD analysis project Ga0247722, IMG submission 189094) | Subsurface sediment microbial communities from gas well in West Virginia, United States - MSEEL Well Study Marcellus 3H_FC | ecosystem: Environmental > Terrestrial > Deep subsurface >...
GCCATCATAACCGCCAGATGCCAGTTTGTGCACAGCGGGCAAAAAATGTTCCTGTGTTTTTAATTCTACTAGATTTTGAGTAATAACAAACTCACTGCTGGGAATCTCATGTGCTTTGTAAAACTCTTTTTGCAGGATCTTACTTTTGATGGTCTTGAGTGCAGCGGGCTTGGGGATAATGGTGACTCCTTCTTCTTCTAGCTTAAATAGTGCGGCTTCGTTTACACTTTCTATTTCGATGGTGAGTACATCGAGGTTTTTTCCAAAACGATATACATCATCATAATTGCTGATATCTCCTTGTATAAAATGATGACAGAGATGGGCCGCAGGACAGTTGGGATCATTCTCCATTACATAGGTTTCAACCGGATAATTGATGGCTGCTTGCAACAACATTCTTCCAAGTTGTCCACCGCCAAGGATACCTGCTTTTTTCATGGGCACAAAGATAGAAAGATGAAGCCTATCAAGGCTAGATTTTTATTATCTTTGAACGGTGATACCAGATTATCCACATAAAGTTTTTGGCGACAAACGCATCTGCTATTCATTGCTGATGATGTCGCTTGCCATGGATGAGTTCCATGCCAGCTAAAATGGCGCAAAATCGCTGTTGTATTTCTATTGAACTGATTTACTTTTAAGATAGAAGGCCCCGCCTTTTCACCCCCTAAATACCACTTTATATGTCTACGACCACCATTACCGATAAGGCCACAGATATCAATGCAGATTTTTTACCATTGCATGGTACCGATTATGTAGAATTTTATGTGGGCAATGCCAAACAGGCCGCCCATTTTTATAAAACAGCTTTTGGTTTTCAGTCGCTGGCTTATGCCGGACCAGAAACTGGTGTTAAAGACAAAGTTAGTTATGCGATTCGCCAGAACAAACTCACTTTTGTACTCACCACACCACTGCGCATCAACAACGATATAGCCGACCATATTTATAAACACGGAGATGGCGTAAAATACCTTGCGTTAAAAGTAGAAGATGCTACCGATGCATGGCACCAAACCACCAGCAGAGGTGGAAAAAGTTATATGGAACCCACTATTTTAAGTGACGATCAGGGAGAACTAGTGATGAGTGGCATTCATACATACGGAGATACTGTTCACCTTTTTATTGAGCGCAAAAATTACCAAGGTCTTTTCATGCCTGGCTTCCGCAAATGGGAATCGCATTACAACCCAACCGAAACAGGATTGTTGTATGTAGATCATTGTGTGGGCAATGTGGGCTGGAATCAAATGAACCCAAGGGTAAAATTTTATGAAGATGTAATGGGCTTTAAAAATATACTCACATTCGACGACAATGATATTTCTACCGAATACAGCGCATTGATGAGCAAAGTGATGAGTAACGGTAACGGATACGTGAAGTTTCCCATCAACGAACCTGCTGAAGGCAAAAAGAAAAGTCAGGTAGAAGAATACCTCGATTTTTACAACGGCGAAGGCGTTCAACATGTGGCCATTGCCTCCAATAATATTGTAGAAACGGTTACTGAATTGCAAAATCGTGGGGTAGAATTCCTAAAGATACCGCCAAGTTATTATGTAGATGTGTTGGATAGAGTAGGGAAGATTGATGAAGATTTACAACCCCTTGCCGATTTGGGTATTCTGATAGACAGAGATGAAGAGGGTTATTTGTTGCAAATATTCAGCAAACCATTGCAAGACAGACCCACCTTGTTTTTTGAAATCATTCAACGTAAGGGCGCAAAGAGTTTTGGAAAAGGAAATTTCAAGGCACTGTTTGAAGCATTGGAAAGAGAACAGGATGCCAGGGGTAACCTGTAAACAAAAATATTGGCAACAGGCCATTATTGTACAATGAAACAAACGCTGCCTGTTTATCAATGAACTGCACATTTTTAACAACTGTGATTTCAATATTTTTGATATTTTCACGTTTTAAGAAGTGTAACCTCCAAATTTTTATTGAATGAACCTTACTTTTTTGCGTGTTGGAATATTGGTTGGCAGTTTTTTTGTAACTGGTACTACAATAGCGCAACCTTCTTTTTCTGAAATTAAAAAAGTATCTCCCAGGGTATCTGAAGCCTCCAGCAGATTGGAAGATTCGCTCAAGCGTCAGTTTCAAAAACAAGACCTGGTTTGGCCTCCTGCCGAAATGTATGTTCGATCTTTTAAATACGACAGGCAATTAGAGGTATGGGTGAAAAATGAACCTGGACAATCCTTTAAATTATTTAAAACCTACAAGGTTTGTCAGCAAAGTGGTACCATGGGTCCCAAACGCATAGAAGGTGATTACCAGGTACCAGAGGGCTTTTATTACATCAATGAATTTAATCCCAACAGTGCTTATCATTTGTCGCTGGGTTTAAATTATCCCAATGCTTCCGATAAAATACTTGCAGATGAATACCGGCCTGGAAGCAATATCTACATTCATGGCAATTGTGTTTCTACCGGCTGTATTCCTATTACAGATGTGCCGATGGAAGAATTGTTCATCATAGCTGGCTCTGTAAAAGAAAAGGGCTACCAAGAATTTATTCCGGTGCATGTGTTTCCTATAAAGTACAATGTGGCCAAATCATTGGAATACCTCCTAAGCATTACCAAAGACAATGCGATGCTCGCTGCCTTCAACAAAAACATCAAGATGGCTTTCGATTATTTTGAAGTCAATAAAAAACTCCCTGTGATCATGGTGAACCAACAGGGAGAATATGTTTACAATTGATGTTGATGGTTATGTATGATTATCGCATCAATGCCTGAATGGTTTGCAATGTTTTTTGTTCCAGTACGATGGTTCTGTTCGCAGTGAGTGCTTCAATAGTGGCCTCATCGTAATGACGTATGGTGAGCAGACTCAGGTTTTTTTCTACTTCCACATCAAATAAAATGGAGGCGTCTAATGCCAGCTGGCCTATTTTTTCTGCGTGATCATCAAAACAGCAAAGCAAAGAAATGGCGGTATGTTGGGATAGATTGGGCTTTATTTTTATCTCGCTAAAAATTTGATGTAGTTGTGCCACAGGCTTTTCTTCTACAAACGAAAAATCTTTCGATTTAAAATACATCAACACCTGCTGTTCCTTTTTTACGATCACCGGCGGTAGTTTTTGGTTGCCTTTGTTGCTAATAACCGTACCAGCCAATGCGGGCTTCAAAAAACTTTTTACAAATAAGGGAATGTTTTTGTTTTGTAGGGGTTTGATGGTTTTTGGGTGAATTACCTGTGCCCCATAATAAGCCATTTCAATTACCTCTGCATAACTAAGTTCCGGCATGTTCACCGCATCTGCAAATTGGCGAGGATCGGCGCTCATCACGGCTTCTACATCTTTCCAAATCGTAACATCTTTTGCAGGTAACAGATTGGCAAAAATGGCAGCGGAATAATCACTTCCTTCTCTGCCCAAAGTGGTGCTTTCGTTTTCGTCTGTTGCACCAATATACCCTTGTGTAATTACTATGTTGTGTTGTTGAAACAATGGATCAATCTGTTCGCGGATATTTTTTTCGGTGTAAGTCCAGTCTACCGCTGCATCTCTAAAATTATTGTCTGTTCTTACAATATCACGCACATCTACCCATCCGGCATTCATCTTTTCTTCTTTTAAAAAATGGGTGATGATACAGCTGCTCATCAATTCGCCACAGCATACTATTTGGTCATAATAATAATCGTAGGAGCGAACTGGTTTATCGTGCAGCAACCATTCTATTTCGGTAAAAAAATCTTTTAGTTGTGTTTCCGCAGCATTCCATTGAAGTGTACACAAATATTTCAAAGTGTTTAAGTGCTGATCTTTAATTTGCTCAAATATGGCGAGGGCATCCTGTTGTCGTCCGTCAAAAAAGGCATTCACTACTGTTTCAAGTGCATTGGTGGTTTTGCCCATGGCAGATACCACGATGAGTAATGGTTCACCAGCATTGTCTTCTATGATGTTTGCAATCTGTTTGATGCGGTCGATATTGTTGATACTGGCACCGCCAAATTTGAATACTCTCATTGTTGTAGGTTCAAGGTTTGTTCTGCAAAGTGTAGGCTTTCGCGGCATTTTATACATAGGTTATCTTGGTGTTTGATGACACAACCTTGCACGAAATCCTTACTTTTGAGCTACAAAACTAAATGCTATTAAGTAAAAAAACAGATTGTTTTATGACTATCAACAGAAAAGTACAAACGCTAGATGAATTTACGCTACAACAGCTAAGAGATTTTCCGCACGCTACAGGTGAATTATCTAATTTATTACGTGACATCGGATTGGCTGCAAAGCGCATCAATGTTGAAGTGAACAAAGCTGGATTGGTAGATATTTTAGGAGATACTGGAGCCACCAACGTGCAGGGAGAAGAAGTGAAAAAGCTGGATATATTCGCCAATAACCAAATGGTAGGTGTACTCCGCCATGGCATCAGCTGCGCAGGTATCGGCAGCGAAGAATTGGATGACATTGTGGTATTTGATGATGAAACCAGCAACAAATCTAAATATGTATGCCTTTTTGATCCACTGGATGGTAGCACCAATATAGATGTAAATGTTTCTATTGGCACCATTTTTAGTGTATTCAGAAGAGTGAGTGAATTGGGAAAGCCTGCCACTACGGAAGATTTTTTACAAGCCGGCAACAAGCAAGTAGCCGCGGGTTATATTATTTATGGATCCTCTACCATGTTGGTATATGCCACTAGAAGAGGTGTAAATGGTTTTACACTAGACCAATCTATCGGAGAATTTACATTGAGTCACCCCGACATTAAATGCCCACCCACAGGCAAATTGTATTCTGTAAACCATGGTAACTTTTTTCAATATGCCGAAAATGTGAAACAATACATCACCGCTTGTCAGAAAAAAGACAAAACCAACGGGGGGCCTTACACGCAGCGATACATTGGCAGTATGGTGAGCGATGTACACCGCAATTTGATTCGTGGTGGTATATTCATGTATCCTGGTACCAAAGACAAACCAAAAGGAAAATTAAGATTGATGTACGAATGCAATCCATTTGCATTTATCGCTGAAGTAGCGGGCGGTAAAGCAACCAATGGAGACATCAGAATATTAGATGTGCAGCCCACCGAACTGCACCAAAGAACACCGTTTTTTGTGGGTAGTGTAACAATGATGGAAGAATTGGAAAGTTATCTAGAACAAGCATAGGGTAGCAGTACCAGCTCATTAGTGAAAAATTTTATATGCAAAATACCATCATAACCGTAAAAAATCTTTGCAAGCATTACGGTGAATTCAAAGCGGTGAAAGACATTTCATTTGAAGTGTACGAAGGAGAGATATTTGGATTGTTGGGTCCCAACGGTGCCGGTAAATCTACCACGTTAGAGATTATGGAAACCCTGCGTACCAAAACATCGGGAGAAGTAATCATTGATGGCTTTAACTTGGATAAAGACCCCGAAGAAATTAAAAAAGTGATTGGGGTTCAGTTGCAATCGTCTGGGTTTTATCCAGGACTTAAACTGGTAGAATTGATTCGACTTTTTGGCGGCCTGTACAATAAACCTACCGACCCAATGGCTTTGTTGCAAAAAGTGAATTTGCAAGACAAAGCAAACAATAAAATATCGCAACTCAGTGGGGGCCAACAACAGCGTTTTTCTATCGCCACCACTTTGATTAATCAACCGCGGATTGTTTTTTTAGATGAACCAACCACGGGTTTAGATCCGCAGGCACGCCGCAATCTTTGGGCGCTCATCAAAGACATCCGAGCTTCTGGCACTACCGTTATTCTTACTACGCATTACATGGATGAAGCAGAACAATTGTGCGATAGGATCGCCATACTCGACCAAGGTAAAATTATCCGCTTAGATTCTCCAGATAAAATGATAGATGAACTGGTGGCAACAGGTTTCGAGCGGCCGAAACAGGTGAAAGCTGCCAATTTGGAGGATGTTTTTATACATTTAACAGGTAGAGAGATCAGGGATGAATAAAGTTCCTTTTATTTGTAAAATTTTTAAAATTGAAACAAAACATGAAAAAAACAACAATCGGAATATTCGCACTCCTATTTGTAGGAATGACTACACAAGCACAAACCAAATCAGCTCCTAAACCAGTAGCTAAAACCTCAGCAAAGCCTGCAGCAAAACCTGCGGTGGCTGCTCCACTTCTGAAAAGCGGTCTCGATAGCTTTAGTTATGCAGTGGGATTGAACATTGCTGCCAGCATGAAACAACAGGGTGTAACCAGTGTGAATGGAACGGCCATGCAAAAGGCCATCGACGATGTGTTAAAAAACAGAACTACTTTATTAACCAACGAACAGGCCAATATGACTTTACAAGAAAAGCTGCAAGAGTTTGCAATGAAAAAATCGAGTGCTGAAAAAGAAAGGGCCAATTTGTATTTAGCCAATAACAAAAAGAAGCCGGGTGTAATTGCATTACCCAATGGATTGCAGTATGAAGTAATTACAGCAGGTGACCCCAATGGAATGAAGCCAACTCCACAAGACACAGTAGTGGTGCATTATTCTGGAAAATTGATCGGTGAAACATTGCCATTTGATGAATCTTATGGCAGAGGCGAACCAACTAGTTTTCCATTGAATGGCGTTATTCGTGGCTGGACAGAAATTTTACAATTGATGACCAAGGGCGCAAAATGGAAAGTAACCATTCCGAGCGATTTGGGTTATGGCGACAGAGGCGCTGGTGGTGCCATTCCTCCGGGAGCTACACTTATATTTGATATTGAATTATTAGACATCAAACCTGCAGTAATCCAATAATGGAATCACTGCAATATCCCATAGGTAAATACATCGAGCAACCATTCTCCGAAAAACAATTAAAGGAATGGTTGCTCGATGTAGAAACCCTGCCTTTGCATTTGGAGCATGCCATGCTCAATTTAGACGAAGCACAAATGCTCATTCCTTACAGAGAAGGCGGTTGGAACATCAAGGAAATTGTGCATCACGTGGCCGACAGCCATATGAATGCATACATCCGTTTCAAAAATGCATTGTGTGATCAGCATCCAACCATCCAGCCTTACAACCAGGAGGCCTGGGCCAAAATGCCCGATACACAGCAACTTCCGGTGAATATTTCCATCACGTTGTTGTTTGCATTGCACCATCGCTGGCATGAGATATTAAAAAACATACAGCCCGCAGATTGGGATATCAGCATGTACCATCCCGAGTATAAAAAAACAATGACGCTTTGGTACATGTTGGGCAATTATGCGTGGCATGGCAAACACCATGTGGCTCATATCCGCATCATCAATCCGTTGGTATAGCTTATTTAGCTGCTCACTTTTACGACTAAAATTTTACCAATGTCTGTTAGCATCACCAGCTCCGAATACATTCAGCAACACCAATATTTTACTGCCCGCAAAGATGGTTACATTACCACCGACGGTAAAAAAGTGGATCCTTATTTTGTGGTAGAATTGCCCGTGAGTGCCTGCGCCATGGCTATTACAGCAGACAATGAAGTAATTATGGTGCAACAATACCGCCATCCTATTGGAATAGAATTGTTAGAACTGCCAGGTGGTTTTATTGATGCAAATGAAACGCCTGAACAAGCCATTGCCAGAGAATTGTTAGAAGAAACAGGATATGCTTTTACTGACATTGTTCGTTTGGGAAAAACAGCTGCCAACCCTGGGGTGTTGAACAATTACACTTATCTATTTCTTGCTACTGGCGGCAAAAAAGTAAGTGATCAGCAGTTGGATGCCAATGAAGAAATCGCCATTCATTTAAAACCGGTGGAAGAAATCAGAAACATGTTGGCGAAGAATGAAATTGTACAAAGCATGCATGCGCTTTGTATATTTTATGCTTTTGCGGAATTAGACAAACAAGGTGTTGCTGTCGTTTAATTATTTTTTAGTGAGTGAAAAACAACCCTTCACGCTATTTCTGCGATGATAAAAAAGCTGCCACAAATCATTATTACATCGTTTGGAGCTGCGGTTGCCTTGGCTGCTGAAATGGCTGCATTCACATCATCATAACCTTTCCCTTTCAAATCCTTGCTGTTGGCCAATTCCATTAAATTTTGGAAGGGTAATGCCCTGGCAATATGGGCATTGGTAAAATAATAACTTGCCTCTTTTGGAAAAAGATCCAATACATGGGTCACGTCTTTATCGCTTACAAAGCCCAGTACAAAATGATAGTGTGCAGTAGGGTAGTTGTTTTTTAATTGTAACAACACCTGTTTGATGCCGTCTTCGTTGTGGGCTACATCCTGAATAATGGTAGGGTTTTCATGTTGCACCACATCCCAGCGTCCACGCATGCCCGTTAGTGTCTTTACTGAACGCAAGGCAGTCGCCATTACTTCATCTGAAATTTGGTATCCTTTTTTTCTCAATGCTTCTACAGCTGCCAATACCGTACACAAATTTTGTTGTTGGTACCATCCGTTCAAATCTAATTGAAGCTGTATGCTTTGTTGAGTATTATTGTTCAGCACCCTACAATGCAACAGATTGTTCTGGTTGTAAACCTCGGTGATGTTAAAAACATCGCTGGCCAACACAAGCTTTACCGATTGTAACGCAGCTTCTGCTTCAAAAATGGGTTTGGTTTGTGGCAAGTATTCACCCAACACTGCTGGCACATTGGGTTTGATGATGCCAGCTTTTTGATGTGCAATCAATTCAAGGGTATTACCCAGAATGTTCATGTGGTCGTAACCAATATTGGTGATCACAGACAGTTCTGGGGAAATGATATTGGTACTGTCTAAACGGCCACCAAGCCCTGTTTCAATAACGGCAATGTCTACCTGCTCTTTCGCAAAATATTCGAAAGCCATACCAACCGTCATTTCAAAAAAAGAAGGTTCAATGTCGTCTACTATGGCTTTAGTTCGTTCTACAAAATTTACCACAAACTGTTCAGCAATCATTTCTCCATTGATGCGAATGCGTTCGCCAAAATGTTTGATATGGGGAGAAGTGTACAAACCTGTTTTATAACCTGCTTGTTGTAAGATGGCTGCTAACATATGACTCACACTGCCTTTGCCATTGGTACCTGCTATGTGAATGGTTTTAAAATGTTGTTGGGGATTCTGAAGTGCGTTGCACAAAGCGATGGTATTGTGCAGGTCTTTTTTATAAGCAGCTGCCCCAATGCGGGTGAACATGGGCAAACGTGCATACAAATACTCAATGGTTTCGGCGTAATTCATTTCAGTAAAATTAGGCCAGAAATCATGAATAAGTAAAAGGAATTATTGAAAAAATGTAGTTGATTACTGCACCGTAAAGTTGAACTGAACCGTAATGATGCTTTCATCAGACGCTTTGTCGAAAGCCATGCTTTTGAGATAGTTTGCAATTTGCACACCGTACCTTGCATCAAAGCTGGTACTGGGTTTAACGATGCGTGAAAAAGTACCTACTCCTGCAGCAGAAACTTTAATGCTGGCATAAATAGTGGCTTTTGGCAAATCGCTGTTAAACGCATAATAACGGATAATTTTTCTATTGCCGCTAGTTACCCTTGGTCCACCAGTTTTACCTCCTGGTGTGTTGCCATATGAATCTTTATCGCCTGTTGGGTCACCCGCGTCGCCAGTGCCTCCAGGTTTGGTACCCTGGCTACGATATCCATTGTCTTCTGTAGCATTGTTGCCGCCACCTGCACCTGGACCATTGTATGTCAACTTAGGTTTTTGTGGTTTTGGAGCTGGGGCTGGAGTAGGGGTTGGCGTAGTAGGTTTTGTAACTGCTGGTTTTGTTTTGATGGGTTTGGTAACGGGCGCTGCATCTGCTTCTGCATTGTCGTCTGGTGTTACTGCTTCTTCCTCTTCTTGCGCAGGACTGGCTGGTTGTTGTGGCAATACCACCGCCTCATCGCTGGGTGCCATTTCACCTTTTATGAGTGGCTGCTCTTCACCAAATCCTTCATCGTTGTTACCCAAGTTAATTTCAATAAGGTCTTCTACCACAGGAACTGTGGGAGGTACGATCTTCCAACTGATGAGAAAAAACAAAACCAGCAGCACCCCACAAATAACTGCGGTGTACATCAGTGCCTTCCTGTTTTTTTCTGATTCAAATGTTGTGTTCATAAGCTTAAACTTCAATGGGTTAAAGTTATCCAATTTTACAGCATTATGATGTGTACAAACCGGCTATTGCATAAAACCACAAAAATTTTAACAAATCTACTTGCCCTTCCCTTTCAAATTATCCTCTTCTTCCAAAAAGCAAACTGCCCACTCTGATCA
>Ga0247722_10002193_pt1 | contig 10254 bp, 9 predicted proteins | sample MSEWelMarce3H_FC_FD_189094 | JGI IMG/M metagenome (GOLD analysis project Ga0247722, IMG submission 189094) | Subsurface sediment microbial communities from gas well in West Virginia, United States - MSEEL Well Study Marcellus 3H_FC | ecosystem: Environmental > Terrestrial > Deep subsurface >...
ACAACTTTGATTTTACAAATACCCAAATTCGATTGATCATTGAATTTTCCGCATCTGTTGATTGAGTTAGATTCACTTTTGCAGATAATTCTGCTCCAGCTTTGAATCTTGGCTTGAAATAATTGAATTAAAAAGTCAAAAAAATAAAGAAGCTTTGATTTTCTTTAAAGATGATTATTATTTCTTCTTCGTGAAAATAGCATCACTTAAGCCAGTATTGACTTTGTAATCCGTCAACGTTACTGTAATCACCCCTTTTTTATTCGGTTTGGTTTTCTTTTCAGTTGTTGATTTATTGATATCGGCAGCAACACTTTTTGGCAGTTTGAAGGCTTTCACGTCAATCTCGAAAACCAGTTCACTTGGTAAACCATACGTCACATAGTCGCCATAAGAATACGTAGTGGTGACTGAACCGTTGCTTTTGGTGGTGATTTGCGATTTCATGATAGCCGAATGTTTTGTGTCTATCCATAATTTTACAAGTATAATTTCATTGCTTTCACCATTTGGAATCACTGTGATCAATTTTGTCATGACGCTACCAATTTTTAACGTGTCTCCAGCAACAGCCAAGTACGATTTCTTGTTCGCTAGAAAGCCGTTGATTTCCGTGAATCCTTGTTTGGGTAGGATGACAATCCCCTTCGAAACTATTTTGAACTTATCTTTCTGCTTGAAATAGATAGTCGCTTTAGAAGGTAAGATTTTAATCATAGGAATGTTTGCTTTCACACTCGCATTCACCGTGTAATCATTCACTGAATTGAGCTTCGTTACAACTTTGCTTAGAATATCATTCGCTTCTTGAGCTGTAAAGCTAAATTGAATTGCGACGATTAAGAGGGTAAGGAACTTTTTCATCATGATGTAATGTCTTTTTTGTTGAATTTGTATACGGCTATCGCTACGAGTACGATGTTGTGAACTACGAGAATGATAATCGATTGATTAATAGAATTAAAAGGAACAGGATCTTCGAAGAAACTGCGCCAGGATGCCATGTGTGTGGTGAAAAGATAGGGTTTGATATTATCGAATACGGTCACATCCAGACTGCCAATGATGGTAAACAAAATGATGATAGCCATTGTGGAGACAATTGGCCCTATTGAGTTTTCTGCAAATGCAGACAATGCAATGGATAGTGTTGAAACGGTTAAAAGTGATAAGAATGCAACACAGAACCCAAGTCCAAAACGCCATAAAATATCTGCGTCTTGCAAGATGACTAAACCATCACTGTTGAGTACAATTAAATCACCCGTTCCAAAAATTTGCCGTGAAACGAACAAGGCAATTAAGCCAAGCCATAATGTCAAAAACAAGGTGTACATTGCACCAGCAATGAATTTCGATAGAACAATGTTCGTGCGCGAAATTGGTTTTGTCGCCAGCATACGAATTGTTCCCATTGCTGCTTCACCGGAGATGAGATCGCCTGTAACTAAAGCCACCAATAAAGGAATGTGTACAATCAACATTTGTAAAATAATGAAGGCGATTAGGTTGCCATTTAAAACATCACCATTGAACGTCAAAGTCTGTTCGAAAGAAGAAGTAACAAATGAAATAATCGACCGTCCATCTGCTTTCATTGCAAAAATGATTATTCCGACAAGCAAGGTCAAAGCGCCGATTCCTAAATAACTTCTAGGTTTCGAAAGTATTTTAATAAACTCGTTGTATGTATTTTTTAGTAACATATTATGCTTGTATGATTTTCATGAAATAATCCTCTAGTTTGCGTGTTGGTTCGATGGCGTGCACACGCATGTTGTTGCTGACCAACAGACGAGCGATTTCAGGAACCAATTCTTTGACGAACGTAACTTCTAATTCACTATCGGAATTGATTTTTAAAATCGTTTCTGGATATGCTTTTTGCAAGAGTTCGCCAGTAGCACGTGCATTGTCTACTTCGATACGCACTAGCAGCTCTTGTGTATTCAACAAATTGCTCACACTGCCTTCCACAATTGAACGACCTTGGTTGATAATCACCATTCTGTTGGCTATCAATTCTATTTCCGATAATTGATGTGAAGACAAAAGGATTGTTTTGTTTTGTTCATTTTTGAGTCGTAAAATCAAATTACGAATTTCAACGATTCCTTGCGGATCCAAACCAGTAGTTGGTTCGTCTAAAATGATTAAATCAGGTTTGTGTAAAAGTGTCTGCGCAATGCCTAAACGTTGCTTCATCCCATGAGAGAAACCACCCAATTTGTGTTTGCCACGATCGCCCAAACCAACAAATTCCAGCATTTCTTGAATTTCTTTTTTGGAAACATCTGCTCCAGATACACGTGCAAAGATTTCAAGGTTCTTCTGTGCAGACAAGTATTTATAAAAATCAGGTTTTTCAATGATACTGCCAATATTCGATAAAATTGTTGACCGATCCGTTTTGAATGACTTCCCAAACAATTTGATTGAACCAGCGTCCGGTGTGATTAAGGATAAAAGACAACGAATTGTTGTACTTTTTCCAGCTCCATTCGGACCAAGAAATCCAAAAACATCTCCCTTATTCACACTGAAAGAAACGTCTTTCACCGCTTCAAACGTGCCAAAGCGTTTGGCTAAATGTTCAACTTTGATTATTGTTTCATCTTCCATTTTTAAATAACACAAAATTACAGTTATTGTTTAAAGATATCAATAGGAGATAAGGCTGATTGATCTTATCTCAAAAGACAAGACCTCAACCCGAAAAAGTTACATCCTGACTCAAGGAATAAGGGGATAATCGTCGTGAATCTCTCTGAAAACTGGAAAGAACTCTAGTAATTCTCAAGGACACCCGATGAGGACACAATTATCCTCCCATCATTCACCTCTTTCATCACCTCCGCAAAAAGCTCCACCGATTTAATACGGTCTTTTACGTCAAACACATGCGTAGCAGCAATTAATTCATCAACTCCTGTCTGTTCAATAAAAGCTTTCACTTTCTTTTTTACCGTTTCTTTGTTGCCTATAAACGCATATTTAGACATCTGTTGTACTGCGGGATGTTGGATGGTGTTTCGAAATTCGTTTGTTATTTTAAATGGTGGTTCTAATGGACTTCTGTCTCCTGTTAAAATCCCAATCACTCTAGAATAATAAGAGCTTGATAGAAATTCTGCTTCTTCATCCGTATCAGCAATAATGACTGAAATTCCGGCTATTGTGTAAGGTTGAGCTAATGTAGATGAAGGTTGAAAATGTGTATTTTAAATCTTTAGCGCATCCATTAATTGTGCACTTGAAAAATGACTAGCAAATGCGTACGGAAATCCTTTTTCAGCCGCTAAATAGGCGCTTGTTGTACTTGATCCTAGAATGTAAAGCGGTACATCCACTCCTTCAGCCACGTTTGCTCGAACGGATTCGTGCTTATTGTCCACCGAAAAGTAGTCTTGAATTTTTTGGACCTCCGCAGGAAATTGCATCGCTGCCTCGTAAAAATCAGAACGTATGGCACTTGCAGTAGCTTGATCTGTTCCAGGTGCTCTTCCCAAACCTAAATCGATTCGGTTTTCATAAAGCGTGTCTAAGGTGCCAAATTGTTCGGCAATGATAAGTGGAGAATGATTAGGTAACATAATTCCACCAGAACCTACCCGAATGTGCTGTGTTTCCTCTGCAATTTTTCCGATTAAAATAGAAGTAGCGCTACTTCCAATAGCATCCATATTATGGTGTTCGGCCAACCAATATCTTTTATAACCAGTACGTTCAGCAAGTTTCGCAATCGCCACGGAATCATCAAAGGTTTGACGAAACGATTTGCCTTGTGAAACAACTGCAAGGTCAAGAATGGAGTAAGCAATTTCTTTTTTTAACATAATTCGGAACTATCTAACTGCAAAAGTAATAGAATCCAAAAAGCAAGGACGAAATAAATAGACGCAAAACAAAATCATTGATTGAAAATCCAATCTTAGAACTTTGTGTAAATTTGTCGGAAGATAAAAAAATCAATTTGGATACGCTTATGGAACAGACTAAAATGCTAAGCTACGTTAAAAATGTATTGGAAAATATGCCATCGGATTGGCTAAATCTGACTACGCATCGTTTAGATATTTATGATGAGAAGTTAGCGAAAACTGAATTTTTAGACCAATTCGAACGTTTATTTAGCGCAAATAATGCAACAACTGATGCTCTTAAGGAATTACGTACAGCGTATGATTACATCCGTTTGGGTCATCCTTTATCGTGTGTATTGGAATGGGCGATAGCTAAGTTGCATGACATCAAAACAGAAAATGTGATTAGTTTTTCTTCCAAAACAACACCGATTTTAGCTGTTTTAAGAAAGAACTTATTAGCGAATAAAAAGACACAGATTGCCTATATTGAAAAATTACCTGTTCATTTTGATGCTGAACTAGTCAAAAACGTGTACGGGTATCATTTTGATTTGGTAAAAGTGAGCGATTTAAAGGAAGTCACTCCGATTGAAGGAAGTACGATTTTCATTTCGCGTTCAACATCGATGTGTCATTTTGAGTTAGTACCTACGGTTGATTTTTACATCCATATCGATAATCAATTCGGAAGTATCTTACTTGTAAACGGAGACAAAAACGACAACTACATTTCAGAAATTCAGCACGTAAGAAGAAGAGAGACGATTGCCATGACTCCTGTAAATACCCTGAAGGTATTACAATTTTTAACAAATACAAACTCCAATCCAATAGAAGAAAGCAATTACGATCAACATAAATCGATTGTTTTAAATGCTATCCAAGAGATTACCAATACGAATATTAAAGCCTTAGTCGCATCTAGTGGATTATCAACGCAATATGCGATTGTGATGGGATTGATTCACGATGCAGTAGAAAATCATCCTGGAAAAGCGATCAAAATTGTGGTTCCTCCGAATTGTTATGGAGGTACGAATGACCAAGCTAGAAGAGTTGCTGCATGTTTACAAAATGTGGAGGTATTGGATTTACCAGTGGATGGTGGAAATAACATGGTAGCTTGCATCGATGCATTATTGGAAAAAATCGCACAAGAAGATGCCATTCCATACATTATCGCAGAAATCCCAACGAATCCGCGTGTTGAAGTTCCAGACTTAATCCAATTAAGAGATGTATTGAGTAAAGAACGTAAAACTACAACAGGTGCATTGGCGATTGACCCAGTGTTTATTTTAGACCAAACGTTTTGTCCGAACGTTCACTTTTTAGGTGAAAATAATATCCTTTCAACAGTTCGAACGATTGCTTATGTCAGTGGATCTAAATTCCCGAGTGGTGGAAAATGTACTGCTGGATATTGTGTATCCAATGAGAAAGCAAAATCCTTGATGGAGAAAATTGAACTTCATTTAAAATTATGTGACAATGAAGCGACTCCATTACAAATGGAAATCTTAGCAAAACAATTACCTTCGATGAATCAACGCATTCAAGATGCGTATAAAAACACACGTGATTTTGTCAACTTTATCAGCGAAACATTGCCAACAGCGAAAATCAATTTTGTTTCCGAAGAGTTAGCACAGCAAGGATTCACACCGTCAGTTTTTTCCTTGGATTTACCTACAAAAGGAACTACACCCGAAGAAAAAGAGGAGTACAAAAGGGGATTGAATTTGAAGTTGATCAATCGAATGATAACTGAAATCCCAACAGAAAGCAAATATTGTGTGAGTTACGGACAATTAAAAGGATGTTATTGGACCATTCCTGCAACTTCCACTCAAGGAACAACTAAAGAAGGTGACAAAGATTATATTGCTCGTGTAGCGCTTTCACCGTCCTTGGATTTGGAATTACACAAGAAAGTGTTTCTGGATTTTGTGAAGGAGATTTAATTTTTTATTTTATATAGTTCTCATAATTAGTTTTTTATGGTGTAAAAAGAGAATTTAACATTTTACACCATTATTCTCATTGTGAATGGAAGGAACAAAACAACATACCGTTTCAGTAGGTTGAAATTTTCCACAAAAACAGATTTGATAACTTCTACGCTTGTTTTATCCCAGCTTTTTTGCATGTAAAAAATAATTATTTTCTCTTTATTAGGACATTAGAATGTTTTTTTTGGAAAATTGGAATAATAATATTTTCCAAACTATCAATTAGAGAATTTGCAAAGAATCTTAAAATTTCCCCAGTAATTTGAAATTAATAAACTTCCTTTCAAAATAAATCTCTACACTTTACGTTATTAAGATTAAACGACTCGACTATGATTCTATGCTACCTAATTTTTAATGTTGGAAGTGATGAAAAAGTTAATAATACTTTGGGCGATTTGCTTGGGATCAGTAAATCAACTTCATGGGAAAAAAGTTTACAATTGGTCAATTCCAAAAGGGGAAATGACACATGTTTTTGAAATAACAACAAAAAAAGATCAGTCAGAGATATTAAGGTTGTATAGTTCAGGAGAATACGAGTATATCTCTTACCTTAATCAAAAAAGAAAATCAGAAATAGTAAAAAGAAATTTAGGAACCTTTACAATGAAAGGGTCTAAAATTATCTTCAATAATCCATCTTTCAAAGAATTTCAAGGTGGTTTAAAGTATGGTGTATATTTTTTAAATGGCGATTTATATGATTCAAAATTAGATTGTTTATTTAAACGTGAAAATTCTAAAATCAAGAAACAAACCCAAAAACAATTTAAAAAACCATTTTATATTGGGTTCAAGTCAGACGAAATAGTCTCAAATAATCAAATTGATAAAGCGTTTGAAATTAAAGATTTAGTAAATTATCTCGTTCAGGATGTAAAAACTGATCGTGATAAAGTTTTGTCAATCGCGAGGTTTATTACACGATCTATAGAATACGATTACGAAGGTTTGAGGAAAAATAATTACGCTCATTTTCAGTCAGATATTTATGGCATAATTTCAAGTAGTAATAGAGTTGCTGTTTGTGCGGGCTATGCATATGTATTTGATTCTTTGGCAAGAATTGCTGGAGTAAAAAGCAGAGAAGTTACCGGTTATACTAAGTCAGATTATTATCATTATAATATTTTGACGGGATTGCACGCTTGGAATATTGTGAATTTGGATGGGGAAGAGCATTACGTTGATGTTACTTGGTCTGATTTAAAAAAAGATTTAGAAATGAAATGGATGTTTATTGATCCAGAATTAATGCTATTGTCACATTTCCCTTTGAACAAAGAAGATGTTTTGACTAAAGATAATTTTACAACTAATGATTTTAAGAAAAGAGAAGTGGTCCTACCATTGAAAAATTCTGTTAAAGTACAGCATTATCCAATTTCTGGATATTGCGCGATAAACTCCGATGTGTTAAAGTTGAAATTCAGCCAAAAAGTAGATGTTTATGTAGATATATATGATTTTAATCTGGGAAGATTTAGATACTCCGTTGAGGAGAGTTATGTAAAAAACAATACACCTTTATCCAATGAAATTATAGATGTAAAATCTTATTTTTCAAAAGATACTTTCTATGTGGAGATTCCAATTTCTAAAAAAGAAAATGTTTTAGAAATTAAGGTTGGGAATGATTATATAATTAAAACAATCGTTTACAAAGGGAGTGAAACAAACTATTTTAAAGAGTTAATTTCGAAATGGGACGATAAGCATGCTATTGCTTTTTCTTCTGGAATTTTAGCAGCGATAAAAATAGGGGATAAAAAATTTTTAAAAGAAAAATTAGGAGATAAATATACTTCTATGTATGATAAAAAAGGAAAGTGGAAATTGAGTAAACTATTATTGACTAATATAATGAAATGGGATGGTTCTTCTTATGGATTAATAAACGAAGTGATTTATGAAACTAATAATAAATTAACTAGAACTGAACAGGTGGTTAAATTCAATGATAATGATAAGTTAATGGTCAAATTTCAAAATAATAAATACGAGTTTTTAAGTTTTAAATAAATTTTGAGTTAATGTTTATTTGTTTAAATTGTTGATTATGAAAAATATAGTTAAATTTATTTGGTTTATTTTATTACTTTCTTCTTGTAATTCTGACCAATTTTCTAAAACAGAATCAAACTATGGAGTGGAGGTGGAGAAGTACGCAAAAGAAAACAATATTTCTGCTCCCTATTTGAAAGCCTTAATTTCTTTAGAATGTTCAGGAGAAATGCCTGCTGGTAAACGTTTCGAAAAAGGTGTTTATGAAAAATTAAAAGAAGTCCAAGTTGGAAGTAGATTGAGATATGATGGAATATCTAAAAACCAAATTAAAGACTGTTCCGATGTTGCGATTAGAAATTTAGCGACATCCTGGGGACCATTTCAAATTATGGGATATAAATGCATTGATTTAGGTGTGAAAATTGAAGACTTAAGAGGAGATGATGCGATTAAATGGGGAGTAACTTGGATCAATAAGGAATATGGAGGTTATTTAAGAAAGAATGCTTTTGAGCAAGCTTTTAGAATTCACAATACTGGAAAAAAAGATGGAGTAACCTATGATCCGAATTACGTTGAGAATGGTTTGGATTACATGCAACGTTTTGGAGCAAACCAATCTATTTTCGTTGTCCAAGATTTGCCTGAGAAATTTACAAATTCCCATTATGCAACAAAATATAACTTGGATCAACACTTAGTTATTTATGTTGATTTTAGTAAGCCTAGAACCCAACGACGTTTATGGGTGGTTGAAAATGGACAGGTAATTGCTACTTCCTTTGTCTCTCATGGACAAAACTCAGGTTTCATTAAACCTACTCTGTTTTCAAACGAATTGGGAAGTAAGAAAAGTTCATTGGGTATTTATTCGTTCAATCATTACTTACATTATTGGAAAAGACCAAAAAATAAAGGGTATAAGTTTATCTTGAATGGCTTAGAATCTTCTAATGACAATGCTTTTGTAAGAAATGTAATCATTCATTTACCTCCTAATTACAATAAGTATGTTACAGAAAAAGGGTGTTTTGGTAACAGTGATGGGTGTTTTGTAGTTTCAAACGAAATTTTTGAATTGTTAAAATCGAAACGTTCAATAAAAAACACGTATCTCTTAGCGTTGAATTAATAAATAGTTGACAATGTGAAATAATTAGTTTACTGTTTTTTTGATTTTTTTTTTGATTGTCAAAACATTAAAAAATTAGTGACAAAAAATTAATTAATTTCTATGCGCAGATAAATTAAGAAGTAAATCTAAAAAAATGAGAAATAGAATCATAATTACTTTTTTACTTTTATTTAGTGTGATTTGTTTTTCACAAGACCTTTATAACCTGAGTTCGATTAAAAAAGAGATAGTTGGTTTGATGCTGAATGTTCAACTTTTATAGCTGGTTTTTTAGGAAAAAAACAATAAGCAATTAGACCTGAAATTAAGTTTGTGATAAAGTTTTCAAATGACCTATGGCGAGAATGTTCTACTTGACAAATATTTTTTAATTCATCATTTATTGTTTCAATTATAGACCTTTTTCTAAGAAGAATTTTATCTGCTAAAGTCATCAAAGAATTAGTCATATTCTTTTTGATAGTAGTGAACAAATGAATATCATTAGCAAACAAAATTTGGTTTAATTTAGCAGAAATATATCCTTTATCACCATACAATTTTCCACTTATTTTTTCCGTGAATTTAGGATTTTTCAGAGGTTCACGATCGTCTGTATTAGCTTGAGTTATTTGGAAATTTAACAAATCACCTTTCTCATTAACAATAAGATGTAGTTTAAATCCAAAAAAATAACCCATTGTTGATTTACCAAGAGTAGCGGTATCTTTAAAAACTTTATTTCGTTTGATTCTTTTATTTTTACACACCCGAACTGGAGTTGAATCTACATATGTGATACCTGTACATTCTCCCAAACAACATAGCTTTAAAAACATGCTTAATGGTAGAGCAGATTGTTGCATTAACTCTACAAAACGATTATAAGAAACAGTTTGAGGGAAAAGATCTTTTAGGTATTTTTGGACAAAATTCAAGTAGAAATTTTTCATTGTTTTTTGATTCATTCCATGAAAAATTATCATGATACAAATCACTTCACTAGTGGACATTTTCGGCTTTTTTTTAGGTGCGTTTCCAATGGTATAATTGGACATAATTTTTTTAAATTCTTTGCAAAATTCGTCAGCTAAAACAAAAATTTCGGTAATTTTATCTTGAGTGAAATACATGAAAATTAGTTTAAATCATTAATAAACAACAATTTAAAGATACTAATTGTACTTCACTCTTCCTAAACAAATAAAGCTAATTTATTGACAATTAAATTGTTAATAATCGAACTCAGGTT
>Ga0247722_10002195_pt1 | contig 10250 bp, 7 predicted proteins | sample MSEWelMarce3H_FC_FD_189094 | JGI IMG/M metagenome (GOLD analysis project Ga0247722, IMG submission 189094) | Subsurface sediment microbial communities from gas well in West Virginia, United States - MSEEL Well Study Marcellus 3H_FC | ecosystem: Environmental > Terrestrial > Deep subsurface >...
ATTTGCTTTTGCTAGCTTTTCATATGGGCAGAATGAAAATGATAGAGAAAATTCAATAATTGTAACAGTTGGAGGTAACACTTCATTTTACACGAGTGCTGTGGCAAAATGGGAAGGTGAGTTTTCGCACAATATAGGAGTTGGTTTGGAAATTCCATTAACAGAGAAATTGTTTTTACAACCAGAATTAAATTATTATCGTTTGAATGCGGCTTCAGGAGCACCACTTGGTATAACAGGAAATGATATATTAAACGTATCGTTAATAGGTGTTGCACCAATATTTAAATATAACGTATTCAATAAATTACATGTGGAAGTTGCACCAGAAATCAATTATATTTCAAATGTGCAAAGAGCGAGACATGGAGGTTATTTAAGAGAAAAACCAAACACGAAAGTAAAAGAATTTACCTATGGCGTTGTAGGAGGTTTATCTTATAACATTACAAAACACATTGGTGTTATCGCTAGATATCATTTAGGGTTAAACGAAGTTGATGAGCGACCAGGTATTTATTTAGCAGGTTATACAGATTCCGATTTAGGAAAAATTAGTTTTGCAACATTTAGTTTGTTTTACAAATTTTAATTTCAGGAATTATTAAAAAATTTTAGGAGGTAGCAATACCTCCTTTTTTCAATTGTATGCAATTCAGTACATTTTTTACCAAAAAATAGCATGTACCAGAATTCATTTTCACGGAACATTACTAAAAATGAAGCCTCAAGCTTTACGAACAAAAGCTACCTATTTCAATGTTCAACAAAAAAGTATTTTAGATATGAAAATAGATATAATAGCTGGAGCACGACCTAATTTTATGAAGATTGCTCCTATTATACATGCAATTCAAGGGAATCCCGCTAGTGGAATTCAATTTCGATTGATCCATACGGGGCAGCACTTTGATCAAAACATGAGTGGTTCCTTTTTTGAGCAACTACAAATACCTGAGCCTAATGTAAATTTAGGAGCAGGAGGCGGCACCCAAGCCGAGCAAACCGCAGCAATAATGGTTGGATATGAGCAATTATTACAAACCGAGAGTAGTGATTTATGTTTAGTTGTAGGAGATGTAACCTCAACAATGGCATGCAGTATAGTTGCCAAAAAAATGAATATAAAAGTTGCGCATGTGGAAGCAGGAATTCGATCGAATGATTTAACAATGCCTGAAGAAATAAACCGAATGGTAACCGACGCAATAACGGATTATTTTTTTACAACTTCAGCAGTTGCGAATGCGAATTTAATTAAAAATGGCGTTTCAGAATCGGCAATTTTTTTCGTAGGGAATACGATGATTGATACGTTACTGAAGCAGCAACCTAATTTTATAGCTCCTTCGATTTTCAGTGAGTTGAAATTAGTTCCAAAAGAATATTTCGTATTGACCCTTCACCGACCAGCGAATGTTGATGAGAAAGATAATTTAAAAATGTTAATTCAAGAAATTGTTTTGAATTCCAACTCGTTACCCATATTATTTCCAGTTCATCCAAGAACGGCGAAGATATTAAATGATTTAGGTATTGAACATGATAACTTACATTATGTATCGCCATTAGGTTATTTAGAATTTAATTATTTAGTTCAAAATGCAAAAGCGGTAATTACTGACTCAGGAGGTATTACAGAAGAAACAACCGTTATGGGAATTCCGTGTTTGACTTTGCGTGACAATACAGAACGTCCAGAAACAGTAAGTATAGGCACGAATGAGTTAGTAGGAACAAATCCGAAAAACATAGCACCTTATATGCAAAGATTACATAAAAATGAATGGAAAAAAGGAGGAATTCCAGAATTATGGGATGGTAAAACCGCTGAGCGAATTGTTACGATTTTAAGTTCATTCAACTAAAATTCAAAAATGGCACTTTAGTACAAACGACTACTAAAGTGCTGTTTTTAATGATAAGTTCATCTACTAAAGTGCTTTTGCTTAGGCACATCAAATATACTAAAGTGTAGCTATTACATTTTTCATAATTAATAATTTAGCAGTGTTAAATTAACACATTTAAAGCTAAACCACCAATTATGAAAGCCTTAATTTATAGTCTAATTCTTTTAGGCTCGTTTTACACCTTTTCACAAAATGTTGTTGTTGATGCTAACCAAACCGCATCACAATTAGTCAATTTAGTTGTGAATAATTCTTGTTTAGAATTAACAAACACAAACATGTCTTCAGGACAATCTGTTGCCTATTTCAATAAAAACAATTCTAACTTTCCATTGAGTGAAGGTGTGGTTTTGAGAAATGGAAATGCCACTTTTACTGCTGGCTCTTATTCAAACTCTAATTTAAGTTCGCCACTAAATACGAACACGGATTCATTTCTTCAAAATTTGAGTAATCAAAGTAGTGGGCAAACCACAGCAATTCGGGATGTTGCCTTTTTAGAATTTGATTTTACACCAGCCTTTAATTCTTTTAGTTTTGATTTTTTGTTTGCTTCAAATGAATATGGAGAATACCAATGTATTTCGAATGATGTTTTTGCTTTTATTCTAACTGATTTAACAACAGGCGTGAGTACGAATTTGGCATTAATTCCTGGAACATCAGAAGCAATATCGGTTAGAAATATTAGAAATGCAGCTTATAACGGGACTTGCACATCATCAAACCCTGGCTATTTTAGCACCTTTACACCAACAAATCCAGTAACAGCAGCAATCAATATGCGCGGTTACACTACCGTAATGACAGCAGCATCAAGTGTGATTCCGAATAGAGCTTATAAAATCAGAATCGCAATTGCTGATTATGGAGATGCAGATTATGACTCGGCTGTATTTATAGGAGCAGGAACATTTGAAACCACATTTGATATTGGTCCAGACCAAATCATTTGTGAAGGAGACACGTATGAATTAAATTCAGGTTTAGATGCAACTTACACCCATCAATGGTATAAAAATGATATCTTAATTTCAAGTGCAACAAGTGCAACCTATACCGTTACAGGGCCAGCAACTTATAAAGTTGTAATAGACAAAGGAAGTTGTCATATTGAAGATACGATTATTTTTAATCCATTAAATGTAACACCACCAAAAGATCTAACTATTTGTGATTCAGGTGCTTCAACTTACACCTACGATTTAACTTTGAATAATGAAACGTATTTAACAATAGATCCGAGTGTTTATGATTTGTATTATTACACTTCAACGGATAATATCACAAATACCAATCCAATAGCAATAAGTGAGTTAAACAACTTTCAGAGCAATGGAAATCAAACCATTTATATCAAAATTTTCAACACCACCACATCAAAATTTTGCGATGCAGTATATACATTTCAATTAAAAACGAGTGCAATTGAAATTGTAAACCACCCGAATGCTTCGATATGTGAAAATGAATTGAGTTATTCCCTTTCCCAATTAAATCCAACATTTTCAGCGGGATTACCAATTGGAACTGTATTTAGTTTTTACACTTCAGAAGCCAATGCTATTGCGAATGTAAATGCAATTAGTAGTGTTACAAACAGTAATCAAAGTCCATTAAACTTATGGGTGCGAGCTACTTTGAATTCAAATAATGCCGTTTGTTTTGATGTTGCTTCATTTACAGTTACGATAAATCCATCTCCAATAGTTGATGAAATTGAAGATGTTATAGAATGTGAGGAATATATTTTACCTCAAATTACTAATGGGGTTTATTATAAATTAAGTGGAGGACCAACGGTTATTGGACAAGAGCAATTTGCAATAGGTGATTCCATAAACGAAGAAGGAACTTATTATATTTTTTCAGGTCCGAATGAAAACGGTTGTACCAATGAAAGTAATTTTGATGTCCTATTAATTCACAACTACAAACCTATTGAAGATAATTGTGGCGTTTTCAAAGTTCCGACTCCTTTATATGGCATTGGAAAATTCTATACCGCACTTGGAGGTCCGAGTGGTGGCGGTTCAATTATTCCGGTAGGCACAGAATTTGAGAATACAACTGATCAAACGATCATTCAAAATATCTATTTTTATTCGGATATTGATGGCGTTACTTGTGTTGATAAAATGTTTGAGATTTATATACATCCCCTTCCAGTTGTGGACACCGTTGAAAATGTAATTACATGTGATAGCTATGTACTGCCTCCGCTTACGAATGGTAATTATTTTACAGGAGCAAACGGAACAGGAACTGCATTATTTACAGGAAATATTGTAAATGCAACAAGCAGAATCTATATTTACAATCAAATTAACCATGTAAAATCTGATGGAGAAATGGGTTTCTGTGGAAAGCAATCTAGCTTTCAAATTACGATAATTCCAACTTCAATTTACACACCAAAAGTAGCTTGTGGTGAATGGAAACTACCAGCAGTACCTGTAGGCGGATATTTTGACCAGCCTTTAGGACAAGGAAATGCAATTCCAGCCAATAGTTTAGTTACAGTTTCTCAAACCGTTTATTACTATGCACAAACAACTACTACACCTAATTGTACAGAAGGATTGTCGTATCAAATCACTATAAATCCAAGACCAATTGTTGATGTTTTACCAAATGTTGTGGCCTGTGGCGAATATATTTTACCAAGTTTAACACATGGTACCTATTATAAAAAAACAGGTGGACCAAATGTAGCGGGACAAGTAGCTTATACCGCCAATCAAGTTGTAGATTTAAGCGGAACCGCATTAAGTCCGGGTTTATTTTATATTTTTGCTCCTGAAAATGAATTTGGATGTACCAATGAATCTTCCTTTAGAGTTACCATAAATCCATTACCAATAGTTGATAATGTATTGGATCGGATTGAATGTTTACCTTACTCAATTCCAACACCTACAAACGGAACTGTATATACGGCTCCGAATGGGCCTAATGGAACAGGAACACTTGTTACCAACACAATGACATTTGAACAAGATAAAACATTTTATTTGTATAGAGAAAACCCAACTACAGGTTGTAAATCAGACGTGATGTTTACGGTTTTTTACAATGGAATCAGTTTACCAAACTTTCCGAATGTTGCTGTTTGCGAATATGAAAATTATACCCTAACTCCTATTGTACATTCACCAATAGAATCGTATTCTAGTTTTTCATTGGGCTATTTTTATGAAACAGGTGGTCAAAATCCGATTCCACCAGGAACGGTATTTAATACACCAAACACCTCAACTACTATTTATATTCATGCGATAAACGAAGGTCGTTTTGGTGTAACATGTATTGAAGAAAAATCATTTGTGATTACCGTTTCCAAAACTCCTGTTTTACCTAGTTTTGCAGCTGTTAATGGAAATTATTGTGGTCAATTTACATTGCCAACCCTTCCTACTTATGATTATAATATCAATTATTATTCTGCTCCAGGAGGTGCAATTGAAAATTTAATAACCACCCCAACTTTCACCGTGAATCCAGGAGAAACACCTGTAACAAAAGATTTTTGGGTATTTGGACATGCAAACAACAATAGAAATTGTAATGATGAAACCCATTTTCAGGTAACCATTTATCCTTTATTAACATTCGAGATGCAAGGAGGTTACATTTGTGTAGATCCCGAAACAAAAGAAACCATAAGTGGTTTTATGATTGAATCAGGATTACCAAGTAGTGATTTTCAAGTGGATTGGTATTTAAACAATCAATTTATGGGAACAGGTGCAAATTATTTCGCAACAGAAACTGGTGTTTATACAGCACAACCATCAAAAATAACACCTGAAATTGCACCAAATTGTAATTATGTACCAGCTACTGTTGAAATTTTAGCATCAAGTACCGCAATTGCAACAGCAACCGTTACTCAACCATTTGAAGAAGTATCCGATATTATAGTTACAATTGAAAGTGGACTTGGAAGTTATGAATACCAGTTAGACAATGGAAATTATCAATCAAGTCCCGAATTTTCAAATGTTTCATCCGGAATACATACCATAACAGTAAATGATACTTTAGGAAATTGTGGCGCTTATACCTTTGATGTTATAGTTGTAAAATATCCAAAATTCTTCACACCTAATAATGATGGTTATAATGATGTGTGGAATATAGTGGATTTAAAGACAACCCAACCTGATGCTAAAATACATATTTATGATCGATACGGAAAACTTATAAAAGAAATTGCTCCAAACACAAATGGTTGGGACGGCACATATAATGGAACCGAATTGCCATCAACAGATTATTGGTTCACAATTGACTATATATATGAAGGAAATCCGAAACAATTTAAAGCAAATTTTAGTATGAAGAAATAATTGAATCAAAAAAAGGTCAAATTAAAACTAGAAATTAAATTTTCAAAGCCTTAAATCGAGAAAAAAATAGCCTTAAATTAAAATAAAAATGGAGAAAAAAAATGGAGAAATTGCATTTCTAGCGTTTTTTAATTTGAGGCTTTGTGTAAATTTTGAGCTAATTTGAAAAAAAAATAGAAATTTCATTTTATAAATAAAATATTTTAATATTATTTTTAAATCAAAAGAAAAGAAAAAAAGAAGAAAAAAGGATAAATTAAAGGGTTCATGAGTATAATTAAGGGAATTAAATACACTTCAATTACACTTAGGTAGAAACAAGAGTTAATTAATCATAAATAATTGATTAACAATGTTTTAAATACAAATCAAACCCATAAATACAAAAAAATAACCACAAGTAAATTCATGTTTTTAAAATATTGAATTATACTTGTGGATATTCTTTATACCTAAGTGGAAACAAAATTCAATAAAAATTATACCAAAGGATAAGCATTTTTTTTTAATTATTATACCAAAGTGTAACACCTTTTTTGGGGTCGAAATATAATTTAGCAGTGTTGAAAAGGAACAAACAAAATATTATTGAAAATGTTACAACAAAGTAATACCGATTTGTTAAATTATTTTTATTTCATTAGTTCATTTATTATAGTACTATTAGAAATATTAAAAAAAGTAAAAAAGACAAAAAGAAGAAAAAATAATAGAATGCAAAAATCCAATAAACAAAACAGTAAATTATTAAATAACCTCAAAATTTAAGTGTCATGAAAAAATTAATCCTTACCTCATTATTAATAGCTCAAGCTATTGGAATGTCAGCTCAAAACTACAAAAAAGTGGAACCTTATTTAGAAAGTATTACTAAATATGAAACATTTGCAGCCAAAGCAGTTGATGATTATTCAGTTTCAATTTATCAAGATACCCGAAAAAGTGGTGTTAGAGAAACTTTATTATCTAAATTAAAAGAAGACAGACATTTACTAACCGTTCACATGCATGCAGTAAACAACGATACTTCTTATACTCTAGGACTTATTGACTTTATAGATGCGATTATCGTATATTTCGAAGCTGGTATTGGTGATTTTAATGTTGCAGAAGATGCACTTACCAATAACTATGTACAATTAGAAGAACGTTTTAAACTATACAACCATCATGCTGATAAAATCGAGAAAAAATTCATTGATTTGATCAAATTAAAAGAAAGTTTTTCTTTGAAACACGGGTTGGTCATGAAAATTGAATACGGAAGAGATGTTTACAAAAATCAATTCTTCAGATATTGTGGTAAATTTATAGAAATCATATCAAAAGTAGATTTTGCAGACATTAAATTACAACAAGCAATGGCAACAAGAAATACTTCAGAAATGAATTTACATTTTGAAAAACTACAAGATTATCTTTTAGAAGGAAAAATAAACATGGAAAAATTAGGTACATTTAAAGAAAATGACAGAATGTATCAACAAGTGAATAACTACATTGATGAGTTTTTAAGATTTCAATTTCATAACAAAAGCTTAATCAACTTAATCAACAAACACAATGAATTAGTAGATTACGTTGCAAAAAATGGTAAAACGGACTATTATTTAGCACAAGCAAATGCCTATAATATGAACAGACAACCTATATTAGAAAGTGAAAAATTAGTTTTAGGCGACAAAAATAATTTAATTGTAAATTTCACCAAAGAACTAAATCAATTTCAAAAAGAACATTTAGAGAATTTGATCTATAACGGAGTAAAAATCAAAAACCACCTTTTTTCTAAAGAAACAGTATCCATGAGAAAAAACTAACTTTAATAATATTACCTAATAACAAAAAACACCTAACAATTTAAATTTAAAAATTATGAAAAAAGCAGTATCAATCTTCGCAACATTATTAGTTACAACAGCCTTCGCTCAATCAGCATTCATTGTAAACTTAGATAACAAATTCGGATTAATTAGCCAAAACGGAGAAGAAATTTTAGCTCCAAAATATGACAACATCGAAAACTTTGATATTTATAAAAAAGGTTGGGCTAAAGTTGAATTAAATGGACTTTATGGCTTTATAGATGCAAACGGAAAAACAGTAGTGGAACCAACTTATGATGCCGTACATAACTTTGATGTTTACAACAAAGGATGGGCATTAATTGTAAAAGGAGGAAAATTTGGATTCATTGACGAATCAGGTAAAGAAATCGTGATGCCGGTTTATGATAAAGTTGGTAACTTTGGCGAATTCAAAGACAATTGGATCTTAGTGGAAAGCAAAGAGAAAAAAGGATTTATTGACAAAACAGGAGTAACAGTTGTAGCTGCAAAATACCATGAAATCAACAAATTTGACTTAGTAAGAAAAAAATGGGCAATGGTAAAAGATCAAAACGGAAAAATGGGATTCATTGATTCTTTCGGAAAAGAAATTATCCCTGTAATCTATGACAACATCGAATCTTTCAAAGACAGAGGAACTAAATTAACTTATAACAACTAAATTATTACAATTAAATACTAAATTCAAACAAAGAAATTGTCGGTACTCTTTGTTTGATTCCCAAAAATAAAAAAAACCTACTAGATCATTTGATAAAAAATCCCAACTTAGCTACAAATGATTTTTTTTTAAAAACACTTCCAAAAGAAGTGTTTTTTTTATTATTTTTTATTTTTGCCACTGTTAAATTTGAATCGTTCAACTGGGTTTTCTGGTTTTGAATCTTTAGGCTTGAAGGTTTTTTTAGGTCCATTACCTTTTACAAATGGCTTCTTTGCAGCCGTTGACTTTGTAGTTTGTTCCTTCGAAGGTTCTTCTTTATATTGCACCGATAGTGGCACTTTATTTTTTTTAATTTCTTCCAAAACAGCAGTTGGTTGTTTCGGATTTTCTTTCGTTCCTCGTAAATAAATTACCAATCCATTCAAGAAATTCCGAAGCAATTGATCGCCGCATTCCATAAAATTTGGATGATCTTCACTTCTAAAAACATTTCCTAATTCGCCTTTGGAAACGCGAAAGTTTACTAAATTTAAAATCTCAATTATCTGTTCATCACGCAATTGAAGTGCAACCCGTAATTTTTTAAACACATCATTATTATTCATGCTACCTATTTTCTATTTTATTCTTTTTAAAAAAGCCAAAGATACGCTTTTGCAAACTCTTTTGACCATAATTTTTCATTATGTTTGCCTCCTACAACAATTTTCTTCTTGGTTAAATGCAAACAACTGCATCTTTTTTCGTTTAAAATACCAATCATTTTATCCGTTTCAGCTTCTAAGGTTGCACTTTCATCGGTGCCACACATAAAATAATATTTTGATTTTGTTGCTTTTAAGGAGTTTGCAACTTCATAAATTTCAGGATTTATCCAAAATGAGGGTGAAAAAACAAGCACTTTACCAAATAATTTTGGATGTTTCAAACTGGCATACATTGCAAACAATCCGCCTAAGGAACTGCCTCCAATTCCTGTATTGTATTTCCCATTCTTAATTCTGTAATTCACTTGTATATAAGGCATTAGCTCATTAGTTATAAAATCCAAATAGGCAGAAGCACCACCACCGCCATATTGTTGATGTACAAACGGAGTCAGCTCTTGCAGTCGATTTTCATTTCCGTGTGCAATACCCACAACGATAATTTCTGCTTTCAAACTATCCAAAGTTTCATCAATTTGCCATTCGCCCGAATAGGCCGTTTTGGAATCAAATAAATTTTGACCATCTTGCAGGTACAAAACAGGGAATTTCTTTCTTGATGTTTCGTAATTTTCAGGTAAATAAACCCATATTTTTTTAGAAGTTTTTAAATAATGTGAAGGAATTTCAAAGGAAACAACCTTATTTTGGGCAAACAACTTAATAATTGTTAATAAAAAAAAGGCGAAAAAGATTGTAATTTGTTTTTTCATTTCTATATTTGAATTTTTATAATCTTAAATTGATTTTTAGTAGCTTTTTTA
>Ga0247722_10002196_pt1 | contig 10246 bp, 6 predicted proteins | sample MSEWelMarce3H_FC_FD_189094 | JGI IMG/M metagenome (GOLD analysis project Ga0247722, IMG submission 189094) | Subsurface sediment microbial communities from gas well in West Virginia, United States - MSEEL Well Study Marcellus 3H_FC | ecosystem: Environmental > Terrestrial > Deep subsurface >...
TAGTTACCCAGGATGAAAAAAAAATTACATTAGAGTTATTAATTGAAGAAAGTGATACAGAATGGGAAAATAATGAATGGGAGTTTCCAAAAGGTCGTAAAAATTATAAAGAAAAGGACCTTGATTGCGCTAAAAGAGAATTCGAAGAAGAAACGGGTATTTCGTGTTCCGATTTACAAATTGTTAATAATATTATGCCATTTGAAGAAATATTCACGGGTTCAAATCAAAAATGTTATAAAAATATTTATTATTTGGGTATTGTTAATAAAGATGTATCCATGACAAATTATCAGGAAACAGAAGTAAGCATCATGGAATGGAAAACATATCAAAATTGTATGGAAAGCGTACGCAACTATAATATAGAAAAAATTTCCATAATATCATCCGTCAATGATTTTATCCAAAAACTGTGCTTTATTTGATACTATCAATTTTGTAACAACCTATGAATACTATTACTGTGACATTTTATAAATAATTCTCATGTTATTTATAAAATAAAATAAAATATACACATGAATACAGTTTGGTTGAGGGATAACTCGTAACATATTATCTTGAAATATAATATGTTAAACAGTGAAATAAATGACCTTCCCGAAGATATAGATGTTATTTCTTTATTGAAAGGTGAGGATGATATTTCTATAAAAAGGGAACGCGAAGAATGTAATAATAGTGCAAATATATATTCTAAGAAATGTAACGAAGTTACATTGGATTTTGAAAAGGAACACGAGAATATTTACAGAGTACTCCAACAACTAATACCGAATACCCACTTTTGGATGACCCGAACTTTAATATAAAAATTACCCAAAAAAAGGAGTTTGCTGATATGGGATATAACGGGTCGGTGTATGCCGATATAAAAGCTCATGCGAATAAACTAAATGATGAAAGATTTGAAGTATCGCCTCATCAAATATTTGTGAAAAACTATTTATCATTACAAACACCATACAATAGTTTATTGTTATATCATGGTTTGGGAACCGGAAAAACTTGTAGTGCTATAGGTATATGTGAAGAAATGCGAAAGTATATGGTACATATCGGGAGGATGCGAAAAATACTTATTGTGGCATCACCCAATGTTCAGGACAATTTTCGTGTTCAACTATTTGACGAAAGTAAATTAAAGTTAATAGATGGTAAATGGGATATTCAGTCTTGTTTGGGAACATCGTTAATACAGGAATTAAACCCCACGATATTTGAAGGTGCTATTGGAATTACTCGAGAAAAGTTGATACATCAAATAAAAAATCTTATTGATAGCGCATATCTTTTCTTAGGTTATGTTCAATTTGCTAACTTGATAGACAATGTTATTCAAGGTAATGTTAAGTCAATAGATGACTATATTGACATGGTGGAAGGTTCCAGGTTGGAACGCGAGCCAACCAAAAATATAAAAAAGAAGGTATCGGAAGATTTGGTAAAAAAAAGACTACAATCCTTTTTCTCTAATCGAATGTTGGTTATTGACGAGATACATAATATAAGATATAGTAGCGAAAACGCAAATAAAATAGTTGCTGAAAAGTTCACAAAATTGATATCAACTGCTACAAACATAAGGCTTGTATTGATGACAGCTACACCTATGTACAATAATTACAAAGAGATTGTATGGTTGATAAATATTATGAATATAAATGACCGCAGAGGTATTGTAAAATTGGGGGATATTTTTGATGAAGATGGGAATTTTATAGTAAATGAAAAAGGCGATGAGATTGGCAAGGAAACATTTATTCAAAAAATGAATGGATATGTTTCTTTTGTTCGTGGTGAAAATCCATATACATTTCCTTATCGAATATACCCAAATGAATTTTCATTGTCAAATACATTACATAATATTTCAGCACCATCCGGATTAATACCTATCCCTACACATAAATTAAATGGAAGTATTATTTCGGATAATGAAAAACTAAAATATCTAATTCCTTTTGTGTCTCGTATGAGTCCTTATCAAAAAAAAGGTTATTCCGTATTAATACAGAAACTGTCTAATCATAATAATTTTGGCAACATGAAAACATTTGGATATAAAATGCTTCTTACTTTAATTTATGCTACAAATATTGTTTACCCGTGTTCGGAACTCGATACCTTGTATGATAATGTCGACGAAGATGATGATATTACTATAACAAGTGAATTGGAAAATTTTGACGAAACACTCGACGAAGATGAAGAGTACGACGAGATGAATGGTGGCAGTAAAATCCCAACAAATGACGAAAATGAAGATGAATTTATAGCAGAAATTTCTGATAACGAAAATGAAAGTAGTGATGACGACAGTGATGAAGAGGATGGTGACAATGAGGAAGAGGATGGTGACAATGAGGAAAATGAAGTTGACAGCGATGAAAATGAAGATGATAGTGAGGAAAATGAAGTTGACAGTGAGGTTGGGGCTCAAGAAGATGAAAGCGATGGCAATGAAATGGATGATGGTGATAGTGATGACGATAATGATAATGAGAGTGATGATGAGAGTGAAAAGGGTGAAAAAAAAGTTAGAAGATTTGGATGGAATACAAATAAAATAATTGGTACGGATGGATTGAGAGGTATTATGAATTATAAAGATAGTATGCGTCCGCCTATAAGGGGGGAATTTGAATATAAGGAAGCCATTTTGGAAACATATGGGAGAATATTTAACAAAGAAAATATTGGTAAGTATAGTTGTAAAATAAATGCTATCATGGATAGCATATTTACACCATCCGGGTTGGCGGAAGGTATTATACTGATATATACACAGTATATCAATGCGGGTATTATCCCGCTGGCACTTGCGTTGGAAGAAATGGGTGTCACGCGGTACGGAGATGTTAATAACAATTTATTCAAGGTAAAACCACGAGATGATATAGATAGTATTACTGGAAAAAGTCGCGGGGAACTACCAGATGGCATGGATTTTCAACCGGCAACTTATATAGTTATATCCGGCGATGCGAGATTATCTAAGAACAATGATAGTGAAATAAAAGAGTGTGTAAAAAAACAAAATGTGTATGGGAAAAATATAAAGGTTATTTTAATTACGCGTACTGGTTCCGAGGGTATAGATTTTAAAAATATTCGTCAAGTACATATTTTGGACCCGTGGTATAACATGAATCGAAACGAACAAATCATTGGCAGAGCTGTGCGTAATTTTAGTCACAGAGATTTGGAATTTGAAAAAAGAAATGTTATGATATATCTACATTCCACGATAATGCCGGATGATGGCAATGAAGAGACCGCGGATATGTATATGTATCGTATATCTGAATTGAAAGCGATTGTTATGGGAAGAATTTCCCGTGTAATGAAAGAGAATGCTATAGATTGTTTTATAAATAGTCGACAGAAGAATTTTACACAATTAATTATGTCAAAATACACAGACCCAACTATTAAACAAATATTATCAAATGGTGAAATTATCGATGATTATAAAGTAGGTGATGTTCCTTATTCGTCTATATGTGATTACATGAAACATTGTGGATATAAGTGTAGTCCTCAAACGGATATTACGGAAATAATTGGAGAGGATAAAAGTAGTTATGGATTAGCTTATGTTAAAACAAATATGATGAGGTTGGTACCAAAGATAAAGGATTTATTCAAAATCAAAATATTTTACAAAAAAGCTGAGATAGTTAGAATGTTAAATTACTCTAAGAAATATCCGATTGAAGAAATACAATACGCACTGACCTATATATTAAATGATAAGACATCCTACTTATACGATTCGTATGGAAGAGTTGGTAATTTAGTAAATATATTAGATTATTACATTTTTCAACCTGTCGAATTAGAACCATCATCATCATCTTTATTTGAAAAATCAACCCCTGTAGATTTTAAACATAATACAATCCGTATTTTATCAGAACCATCAAGTAATACAAATCAACCAAAGGATGATAAACAGCCTACTACCCAGCCAAATGTGGATACTAAACATTCGGATGTTGAAAATTTAAAAATGTATGAAAGAGAATATCAAACACAATTGGGGAAGAATGTGTTTGATAAAATATTGGCCCTTTATTCAATGTCTAGGGAGTATTATGATAACCCAGATTTACCATTGAAGGGTATGAAGGACTTTTATAAACATAGTGGGTATGTATGTAGGTATTTACATACAAATGTTGGCATTCCAACAAACTATTTATTTGATTATGTAGCTTACCATAGCATAGATGAACTGAATAAAATCGATAAAATAAATTTGTTAAATTATATTATTTTTTACCAGGAAGATGTCGGAAGAGGTGACGATTATGTTGTTCAATTTGTCAAAAGTGTAAAGGAATATTTTGAAAAAATATATATTGATTATCATGGAAAAGTTGCGATACCTTTAGGAGATAGTATTTATATAAAAAACAATGAATTATTTGAATTGGCAAGTGATGTTATATCTTTAGAAATATACGATATGTTGGAAGAAGCATGGAAGCCATATATCGAAAATTATCCAGAAAAAATAGTGAATAATATAGTTGGATTTATTGACTACGAAAACAAATCAAATGTACTATTGTTTAAGTTGCGGGATACTCGAAAGGAGGCTAATCAAAATAAAACGGGCAAGCTTGACAAACGAGTATTTAACACGCCCGGATTTGTGGCTACGACCGCTGGAAAGTCAAAAGCGATTGATATTTTGAATGTTATCATAAATACACATCCTTCAAATCTTTCCTTTCATATAGAAAATTTTACAAAAGAAAATAGTAAGATATTTATTGAATTGGATGTATGTATTATACAAGAACTTTTGTTAAGATATTATGAATATAATAAACTCGTAACAAACAAATTGTTATATTTTTATTCTTACGAAACGGCGGTTGTTATGAGACGAATAAAATAACAAATAAAATGAATTCAAATAATGTAAAATAAATTGTATTATAATATAACAATAATAAGATGCAACAACAAAGAACCAGACAGTTTGTGGATACACAGGATGATATTTACCAGCCGGCGATGCTAACAAAACGGATAACAATAGATATGACAATGGTGGATAATTATATCCAAACCACTTTATCATCTATTTTAAAAAAGGAGTTGGAGGGTAAGTGTTGTGTCATCGGTTATATCAAACCGGATAGTATAAAAATAATCACATATTCAAGTGGTATAATTGTGGCAAGTAACATTGCGTTCGATGTTAGTTTTGAATGTATGGTATGTTACCCAGTAGAGGGAATGATGTTAAGAGTCAAAGCTGTTAGTATTAACACTGCGGGTGTTAAAGCCGAAAGTGTCGTTTCGACATCCAAACCATATATTCTCTTTATTTCGAGAAATCATCATCAGGATGACGAATTATTTAATTCTATAAAAGTCGATGATACCTTTTCCGCGAAGGTTATTGGACAACGGTTTGAATTAAATGATAAATATATTTCATTAATTGGAGAAATAATTAATAAATAACTAGATAATAAGTAACCTCATGTCAAATCTCCAACTTAATTGTATGGTATTAAATCCCGGATATAACCCAGTTCCAACGCATATTGGATATAGAAGTGCCAACTGTGACGCAATTTATACACCTGGTGATATTGTAACACCGGAAGCCGCAGATTTAATACAACAACAGTACAAAGGTAATGTATTACAGTATAAGGAAAATTCAGCAAACTACAGTAAATCGGTAATATATTCCAAAATAATGAAGGGTCAGTGGTCTAATCGTAAAAGATGTTTTGCGAGTCAAGGTGTAAAATATACAAATCCAAACACCCGTTTTTTTGCTCGAACCGGTGAAACAAATATTTTATTGAACGGGGTTCAGACATTTTACCCAACAACATGTCCACCATATTCCAATCTTGTATATTATAATTCAAATCAAAGAGCAAATCCCGAAAATGGTGTTATTGCCAATGGTGGAATATTAATTTGTAATAAACAGGAGAATAAATGTACAGGTTATTCTCATGTTTCGGTAAATAATAATTTATGTTTTCCAACAAGTTGTAGCGATGTTCCCGGAAAGGAACGATTATTGTGTTACAAACAAACTACACCTTTTTATCCTAAACCAAAACGCGTTATGACAAATACGGGTGGTAAATTTCCCATTAATTATAAACCATTGCCTTGTTCATCCGCTAATGCCATACCATCACAAGTAACTGGGTGTGTATAACATCAAATACCACACTATTATTAACCAAAAGAAATCGATGTCATATCTTTATTTTTATTACGAATTGTAGGTCGTTCATCCCTTTCAGGTCGTTCTGGTATATCGTCCCCTGTATCGGGTACCATTTCAGGAACTTCGTGGAGTACACCATTATGTACAATTCGACTGGACGGTCTAGGAGTATTCACTTTCGTTTCGGGGCGCAATCTCGATTGTAGTGGTTGTGGTCCTCCTCTCCGCTTTGTTGGAGTTGTTTTTATCGGTTGTACAGGGGGTGCGACGATTGCTGATTGTGGTTGTACAGGGGGTGCGACGATTGCTGATTGTGGCTGTGGTTGTACAGGGGATGTGGTGGCTGTTGATTGTGGCGGTGGTTGTACAGGGGATGTCACCATTGCCAACGGTTGTCGAGAAATTATATTTTGAAATTTACCATCATCATATAAATATCTGTTACTAAATTCTGCTGTAACTTCATTATTAAATTGTGAAAGTACTATATTGACTGGATATATAAAAAGATAACATGGGGCTTCATTTACAGATAGTGTTTGTAAATTATACAGCGTTTGAAACTGGTCTCTGGTATATATTTTATATAAAGTAAAATTTTCTATTTTATTTGCAAGTGCGGTAAAATATAAAATATAATTCATACGCGTAATTAGCAGATTCATTCCGGTATATTTAAACTGTATATAACCATTGGTGTTACTGCGATAGAACCTGTCAAATAATTCGTGTGAAATAGATAAATGATTAAATTCGTTTATTCGTTTGTTTATTTTATTCACAACAAATGGATGGATTTTATTATCATTAATCGTATTTATTTCAATATGTTCTATTAATAGTGTTTTTAATCTCAAAAAAATATCACGACTCTTTAAGAAAATCGGTTCTGTTTCATCATCATATTCAGGAATGATGTTGCTAAAATGATTATTGAAATTTCGTTTATTTTTTTCCAATCTATAATAATACTTACAAATTATTAATAACAAACTTGTCCCGGTTCTTCCAAATCCAGCTAAACAATGTATTAACGATTTATTTGAGGGTCGTGTATAATCCATCTTAGATAATTTTTCATAAGTGTTGAAATATCCAGAATCCATGTCTATCCAATACAATTCGTTGTATTGTGGCGGTTCGCCATTCTTCTGGTTTAATTGAGTCCATATACTTTCTTCATGAATACCCTCACAATAATTGGGTGCATATGATATGGGAAGCAAAGACCAATTTAAATCACACCCTTGAAGACTAATTAATCGTTTTACATTTACAATATATTTATAAAACTGTAGTAGGTTTGAACAGTGTTGGGTTTCATGTAAATCTATATTGGGTCCATGTAAATTTGGTAATGGAAGGGATGATCCACAAACAAATACAGGGGTTATTTCATCAATATCTTTTAATTTAACTAATGTGCTAAATGTACCAGCCATGCTACTATATCTCCATGGCGGTAATATATTGTTGAACAAAGAATAATATACGATATTGTCAAGTATTATATTTTCACTTACACTATTATTTAAACTGTCAATATATTCAGTTTTATGTAGTTCAAATTCTCCCGTTCCACCTCTTATTATTCTGGATTTGCGACTATTTTTTTTAAAATAACTAAATCCAGATTTTTTATTGGGTATATCTTGTTGTATGGTCATGTCTTTTTTTCGCGTATCTCTTCTTCCAAACATTCTCGAGATTGACCATTTATTCTTTTTTGTGTTATATAATCCTTTATTATTCTTAGTTGATTTCGTTCTTCTGGATGTAGCAATAATGGGATTAGTTTCAGGAATATCAATATTTTCCGGTTTGACAATATTTTCGGGTTCAATAATAGATTGATATTCTCCTATTTCATCTTCGTATGGCGTAGATAATGGCACTTCGTTGGGTAAAAATGAAATTCCAAATTCTTTGAGATTTGAATTATTGTGATTGTCAAAATTGTTTGAATACACATATAAACGCCAAAAATAATCAGTAGTAGTATCTTTATTGTAGGTATATTCTAAATCTAGACAAGACAATTCTTCCAATAACATTTCTCGTGTTACATCCTCCGGTTTAGTGTAATAATCAATAGGTTTGTTATTACTTAATTCGTAAAGTTTTTGAAAATGGTTTGTAGTTATTTGTAAAAGCTTGGAACTGTTGCTCATTGTTATAATATAATATATTATAACAATTTATTTTAGTATCATGGCATACATGTATTCAATATATTTTTTTGGAATTCAAATTTACGACATTCGCATATTTGGGTTTATACACAACTCTTGGGTAGGAAATATATCACCACTCGCACATTGAGTGGAATCCGATACTTCGGCGCAATATCTTAGATTACTTTGTTCTCCGATAAAACAATATCCAACGGGTGTATTATATTGAACATCATTTGAATATTGTGTATTTTCCTCTTGTTGTTGTTGCGCTACCATCTGCGGGGCTGTATTAACTATATTAAAAGATACATCATTTGTGTTTTGAACTTTTTGACTAGGCATGGATGTTTCATAAGTAGAGACATTTGGAGAACTTAGGGTTGTTTGAACACCGGATACAACGGCACTCGATACCCCTTGATTTACGGCATCAACGCCGGATGTTACAGCAGAAACGCCGGTACTTGCGATAGTGGTTGCGGCGATGGTTGTCTCCCCAACTGCTACACCAAAAAATTTCATGATGTTAATAAATATTGGAGTTATCTTGTCCGAAAACCATTGGATAATATTTCCGGTAATTGTGAATAAATTTATTTTGTAATATGCCAATATCATGACTACCACTACAATAATTACAACAATTAATGTTATATTACTTCCACTTGGAAAATATCCGGATGTATTTGTTGTATTCTGACTATAAGAAGGTGTATCTGATAAATAAACACCCCGGTCATTGTCAAGCGTCATACGAGACATATATGTGTCGAGTTTTTGTTGAGATGGTATAGTAAGTTGTTGATTTGACATATAAACTTAGGGAAGTAAATTATTTTGATGTATTTTATTTAATTCAGTATATATCTCGGTTGTATGTTCATGAATACTATCCATATCAAAATTCGCATCTATGATAGGTATATTTGGGTCTATATCATTTAATAGAAATGAAATAACAAGGTAAATAAAATATTTCTTAGATTGTTTCGCCGAGGATGAGTAACGACTTGAAAATAAATAAAATGCGGAATTGGCAAGTTTGAAATAAAAGGGCCCTTTTTGTTCAGAATATGTTAGCAATATTTCCCATACAATCCAAATAATATCACGAGAATGAACACCCGATACATGTATAAAGTCTCTTACATCCGCTAATGACTTTTCTTTGTATTTGTGGAGTATTTTTTCATAACCAAGAATATATTCCAACCAGTAGTATGTTCGAAAACAATTTCTTATTTCTATATTGTATATAAACTCGTTAAAAAATGTTATCATGTGTTTAGGGTCATTCTCTTTATAAAATGGTGTTATATACTCTTGACTCGGTGCTTTATATTTTATATAAATTAATGCCATATTAAAATCATCGGATGGTATTCCTACATAATTTATAACATACATTTTGTTTGATAAACAGAGTAGTGTTACAATTTCGCCAAAAAGTTTTCTCATTTGAGAATTGTCTTTTAAAACTATCGGGTCATCTACGCTTTCGTAAATTTGCTTGAATGTTTTGTAACGACTGTCCAAATAATTTATTACTTTTGGGTTGGATATATGGATGTATGTCGCATAAAAATAAAATACAATTTCCCACAATTTTTGGAAATTGTTTGAACATATTAATTCAACTACCCAATAACACGCGGTATTGACATCTGATACTTGTAATGAATGAATTAATCTATTTTTTACATCTGTAATTTTATAATTAGAAAATGTGGTCGTTTTAAAAAGATGTGTATTTGATATACTTTCGCGAGTTACATATCTCTTAGTAATATCAAAATCGGGGAATGTATCTAGAATAATTGTTAACAAATTATTCATAGTAATTGAT
>Ga0247722_10002197_pt1 | contig 10245 bp, 4 predicted proteins | sample MSEWelMarce3H_FC_FD_189094 | JGI IMG/M metagenome (GOLD analysis project Ga0247722, IMG submission 189094) | Subsurface sediment microbial communities from gas well in West Virginia, United States - MSEEL Well Study Marcellus 3H_FC | ecosystem: Environmental > Terrestrial > Deep subsurface >...
TATTAAATGGTGGTGTATCATTCATCTGATACGCCATCTCCTGTGCGAGCGAATAGTCACTGTAGCGATTGGGGCGAATTTTAATCATATTGATCAGAGGTTTCGTTGGATTGTGTGGATCTGTGCGTCCAACTTCGTTGATGCCGATGCTATTGAGGAGACTGCCCATAGGAAGACAGCAGAGTGCGGAGGAGAGGTCGGTGGTACCTGCGAGAGAGGAAAGATAAGGTAGAACCGTATTTGACATGTTTGGATAGGATGGTACATAACTGATGAATGGCTGGTAGGACATCTGTACGATTTGAATCTGTGTAATATTCTTGAAGGCGCGAGGGAGACGGATGGAAAAGTCGCTGGATGTCAGATAGGATGTTTTATCACGGTCTGAGCTTTTGAGGCTGAAGAGTGTTGTGATTGTGCGTTTTGGCGGGTCTTTAAAGAGTGGTGAATTGCCGATAGTACTTGCGGTTTGCGCATCGTATGCGGAGCCCATTCCGCGATGATACGTGAGCTGGGTCTGCACGGTATTGAGCGATGGCCCCGCTGCACGAATAATTGCATAGCGGGGATCATCAAGTCCTCGCGCTGCGGTGTCAAAGGATGATGATGGTGATGGCGATGAGCGCCCAGAGTCGGAACCGCTACCACTGCCACTATCACTACCTCTGTCGCTGTTGTCCCCGTCACTTTGATAGGGTTGATAATAATTGGCTGCGCTACCAGACATACCTAACTCTGTCTCCAGAAAAGTATAGGGGGTTTAGACTATGGATGTACAAAATAAGTCATTTTGAAATTAGTAGGAAATCCACTCTTAGTAATTTCATATTTAAGATTCTCCATTAATTATATGAAAATGGTTCATAAGGGGTTCAAGGGTTTAACGGAAGCAAGCTTCCGCAGAAGAGAATACTCACCCCTGGTTTAGACTATGAAATACACAATCTAAACTAAACTACCGATGCGACACATAGAGGTCTCCACCATTCATGAATGCATATCGAAATGGAAATGGCATATTAAAAGATGAATCAAGTACTGTCATTTACAATCCTGCAAATCCCTACCTTGTCTCGCCGTATGAGCCATTGCAGTCCACACAGCAAACGAATACACTACGCGTTGTCTACACAGACGTCATCACATCATTCACACCCAATACTGAAATCCAGGTTGGTGCCCCTGTGACGATTGAAAACGTAACAGTGAATGGTAGTTCGGTTGGAAGTGCTGGTCAAATCAGTAACGGTGCAACATCGGTTCGCGCGGATCTCGCTGCGATTCGGTATACAATTATAGGCGATGAACAGGTCAAATTCATACCAGGTAATGCCCAATTTGCAAGTGCTTTGACAAGTTACAATGTCACAATTGGTGGTAAATGGAATATATACAACACAGTGGCAACAACACAAAAGGGTCTTGCAGGATATGTGCCACTCGCCGTAAATGACACACAATACAGTATGCCTATTTTCGCGGACGCATCATTTTCCATTGTACCGACTCCAACCTCTGAGACGGTCACGGGTACAACTGCTATCAATACGAATACGGATATATCATATCTCTCAGGCTCAACAAACACTCTTCCAATAGGCACGGTCGCAGGTCAGAAGAAACTGTTGATTAACTTGAATACAAATGTGCAAACATTTTCGCCACTTGGACCTGCACCAGGCGCTCTAACAGCGACGGATGTCAATGCAATTGCAGTCACAAGCCCAACAACTGTATATATTGGTGGACAGTCGTTGGATGTCAGCGGATTAGTAACCAACTCAATTGTGCGCTGGAATCCACAGACACAGACATATTCATCTGCGGGAACAGATTTACCTGTCACAATCTGCAACTCAATTACATCCGTATCGCCGACGAATATCTTTGCAGGATTGGATAATCCATATGGCAATACAGGCGGTGGTATTTATAATTCAAATGGCACATCATGGACATTAGTAGGGAATGGTATATCTTCACCAAGTACAGTTGCATCTTTTGTCTATGCAACATACTATGACGATGTGTCCAACAATCTCTATGTGGGTGGCGACTTTGAAAAGGTGAATGGCACTGTAACATCTGCGCGTAGTTTAGCAGTGTATAACACGGTAACAGGTACCTGGTCAACCGCACTGGGAGATATTGGAGGTTTTACTACTCCACGCATTGTACGTGCAATTTTGAAAGTTGGAAGTGTTGTGTTTGTTGGTGGCGATTTTACGAGTATAGGAGGGACCACTCTTGGCTCAATTGGAAGATGGGATGGCCTGTCATGGCAACAGCTAGGTACATCAGGATTAATAGGCGCTGATACTAATACGTGTCTAGCAATGGCTACAGATGGAATATACCTTTATGTGGGAGGTATATTTGATAGTGCAGACGGTATTCCAAATACAGCAAATTTTGCACGATATGATATTTCTGAGAATGAATGGTCATCAATTACAAATATTACACCCGTAAACGGGCCATGTCGAGCAATTACCGTGACAGCAACAGACGTATATATAGGTGGATCATTTACCTTAGTTAACTCTGTATTAAATACCGCGCGAATTGCAAGATATGATATTGCACTAGAAACGTGGAATGCACTTGGAACAGGTATAGCCGATGCAAACAACTGCACTGCACTTGCAACAGACGCGTTTCTGAATCTATATATTGGCGGCGATTATACAGGTATCAGCGGAAATAACATTGATAGAATTGCATATTATTCCACTTCAAACCAGACTGTTGTGTCTGCAGTTGTAGGTGCACTTCGGAGGAACGGTGCAACATATACAACAATGACCTTCAAACGACAGTACGCTACTATTTTACTCTGTTATAACGGAATTAATGCATGGGTGATCGTTCAAACAAATCCGTTTGTATTGTTCACATAGCCTAAATACAAATTCCATCCAATTGTAGCAAATGAATGCATCATCCCGAGGATTTGAGCATTTAAACAAACACCAGATTTTCGTGCTCAATAATGCGAATCCCTATCTGATCTCTCCATCTGCACCGCAAATAAAACAGAATACGCAGACAAATCAACCAATTATCAGCGTGGACACGATTGAAACGACAATTCCTGGCGCAACAGTGTTCATTGGCGCACCGATTAATGTGATCAATATTACCGTGAATGGAATTCAACCGAGTACTGATAAAATCAGCAAGGATTTCACATCTGTGCAATGCAATCCGCTTTCCGTTGTGAATATAGTTAATCTTGCAGTAGCGATGAGAAATACAGTTGGTACGACAACATTTTCAAATGGCGATAATACGTATGTTGTGAACCTATATGGTCAACTTGCACTGACAACGACAATTGACACAACTGCGAAACAGGCGATTGGTCACGTAGCGATTGATATTAGTTCTGTACCATACTCACTTGGTGTGTATAGTGCTACAGGAGGTGGTGGTGCAGGCGCACCGACTACTGTGACAAACGACACTGTAAGTGGTACAACTGCAATCGATACGTATACGGAAGTGACATTTCTCGCAGGAGCTGGACCAAATCCACTTCCACTTCCTACTGCCACAAATGTAGGTCTTACCAAAACAATTATTAACAATGCAGGAACACCTGTGAATGTCACGGGCACATTCTTTTATGGCAGCGCTTCCTACACAAATCTGCAATTCACAACAAACAGCTCATCAGTTGTACTGAATTTCGATGGTACACGATGGATTGTAGTTATTACCAATCCAGCGGTTATAATGAGCTAATCAGGGATGGGCAAAATAGTGTCTATTCAAGTAACTTGAAAAGTAGATTATAATATATTTATATTTCAAGTTGTCCCTTCGTTATTTGAAAATGGTTCAAAAGGGGTTCAAGGGGTGGGTTTTGCCCACCCCTGGAGCTAATCTGCCCATCCCTAATCCAAACTAAAGATACCTCACACTCTACATAGAAATGAGTTCGCAAGCAGATACTCCACTCATAGCTACAACAAATGCGAACAGATATATCATGAATAATGCGAACCCATTTCTATCATCACCGTTCTCGCCGAATCAAGTGATTCAGAATACGAATACACAATCGGTACTTCGCGCAGATGTGATTCTACCTCTCACAGCTGGCGGTACAATTCAGATTCAGAGCCCGATTAATGTCCAGGAGCTGACAATTCAAGGCAGTGTGGGAGGAGATTCAACGACCGTTGCGAATTCGTCAACTGCATTAACGTGCACGACGGATTCAATTATAGGTATTGTTGCAGGATCATTGGATTTCACAATCACATCTGCGAGCACCACGTTCGGTTCAGCTTCTTCAGGAAATTATGTTGTGAATATCAATGGACAGTTCGGCTTGAATACGTCCAATGATTTGTCGCCTGGATATGGTATTACAGGATTCACGCCGATTTCAGTGAATAGTAATCCGTACTATATGCCACTGTACAGTCTTGTGGGACCATTCATCCAGCCTCTCCCTCCGCCGACAGATACACCAGGTGGTACATCTGCACTGAGCAGTGGTACTGCCGTTTCGTATGTGAGCGGTGCAGGACCACACGTACTTCCTACAGGTAATGTTCAGGGTCAGTCAAAGATTATAATTAGTACTTCTGCAGGTGTAACAGTCACAGGGACATTTTTTAAAGATGGTGGAACATTTACGACACTGACATTTACGCAGGCAGGGTTTAGCGCTACGCTCAGCGCATATAGTACAGGATGGATTATTGTTAATTTGGCTGGGGTGGGGGTGAGTTAGAAGCATTTCATTATGAATACAAGTACATAGAATGGCGGCATATTTTCGTGAGATTCATTGTTACCTACATTTTCTGTACCAACATTAACAGTTCCATTATCATCACTTGCACTTAATACCTCTATACTACCATTGTATGTTGCTTCATACCCTGTACAAATTCTATCAAAATTGTGGTTATGTGTTGGTAGCTGGCCGGTTGTAAGTGCAACCCTTTCGAAACCACCTGATTGACCCAACCCACGTGGAGTTAATCCAATACCTGATCCTGATCCTACGACGAATCGCCCGCGTAAATCAGGCGTTACATATCCAGCATATAGAGGTGGAGTAAGACCATTACATATAGCCCATCCAGGGGGTATAGCTGCTCCAGAATTAAACATGATAACTGAGAAAGGAGGTAGTAGTTCATATCCTTTTTGATAATATACTGTATTTGTATTAACTGCACCTGACACATCTAACGCTTGTGTTGGATTTGAACTACCAATGCCCACATTACGATTTGATTTTAAAGTTAACTGATAATAACCAGCAAATCCTGTATTATTGTTTAAGAACGTCAAATCAGTTGTATTCGCTGGTCTTACTAATACAAATTTTGCGGCATTCGCAACATTAAAGTACAGTCCACTTTGTGTAGCATCTGTGTCTGCATTAATACTCATAGTTTTTGCCCGTGTTTCACCTGATACATCTAACGCTTGTGTTGGATTTGTACTACCAATACCCACGCGCGAGTTAAACACATCTACTGTCATCACATCCGTGAAGGTTGCTCCCGCACCCGTCTGTAACGAGTTCGTCGGTTTAGACAGATGGATTTTGGCATAAGTAACGGTACCTGATGCAAATAGACGCATGTTACCATCTATATACTGACCAATACCATAGCGGTCGCTTGTTCCATAGTTGCGCACAAGCATGTCACCAGGATTATTTGTTGTAGCCGTTATTAATGGGCCTGAACTTGTAACAGTTATACCTGTCCCAGATACATCAAGGGTTGTCGCTGGATTTGTGTTACCAATACCAATACCCACATTACCATTTGATTTCAGACTGAGCTGGTCAAAAGTGCCTGAGTAATTGTAGAACCGCAAATCGTTTGTACCCCCTGGTCTATATAATGCAAATATAGGTACAGGTCCAACAAGAAAGTTAAGTGCATTTTGTACACCGCTTACATCTGACCGAATATGCATATCTTTTGCATTTACAGTACCTGACACATCCAATGCAACTGCTGGATTCGCTGTTCCAATCCCCACAAATCCACCATTCGTCTTATTAATAATCAACGAATTCCCACTCGACTCTAACACAGCCCGTGTCGCCGACCCCGTTCCCCCAATATATACTGCACCCGTGCCAATATACAAATCCTTCCACCTCTTCGCAATACTACCAAGTGTATAGGTATTGTCTGCGCTTGGTTCAAGATCACCTGTAAAAGTAAATCCAGCCGATACATCTATAAAATTAGTATATATATTATCCCAACGTACCGCCGATGACCCTAAATCATATGTATCTGCTTTAAAAGGCACAATATCACCACTTACCGTCATTGTACCTCTGAAGTTCGATGTACCACTCACATCAAGTCGTGCAGTAGGATTTGTAACACCAATCCCTACATTTCCAGTATTTCCACTATTTATGATCAAATCCGCTCCAGATGACTCCAGTGAAACTCGTGTACTAATCGTCGACCCCCCAATATAGACGGAGCCAGGTCCAACAAACACATCTTTCCACCGTTGTGTACTCAGTCCAAGACTGAATGTATTGTCAGTTGTTGGTAAAATGTTTCCAGAATTAATAGTCGATGTATATATCGCTCTCCAACGCGTCAATGCTGTTCCCACATCATGTGTACCTGTTGTACTAGGTACAATATCACCACCAAGTGTAACAGTCTCATCAAGATATGTCGTACCTTCAACGTGTAACTTCGCGGTAGGCGCACCACCAATAACACCAATCCCTACATTTCCAGTATTTGCACTATTTATGAGCAAATCCATTCCAGATGACCCCAGTGTAGCCCGTGTACTACTCGTCGACCCACCAATATAGATCGAACCAGACCCGACAAACATATCTTTCCACCGTTGTGTAGACAAACCGACCGAATATACATTATCTGCAGAAGGAACAATATCTCCAGAAATGGCAACATTCGATGTATCGGTAATAATGGAGCTCACATAGAGATGTTTGAATGCAAGAGCACTTGAACCGAGAGAGTACGTAATATCTGCAATGGGAAGAATATCACCAGACACATTGATTCTACCCGCCGCCGAATTAATAGATATATTATCATTATAAACAACAGCCTTGGACCCAGTTCTATATTGTAATAGATACGTTAGATCAGAGTTACCACTATAATTCAACACAGGGTCCAAATACAATGTCTGCTGTGTTGTATTCATCAGACCTACACCTGTTGCATTAAGAATGATACTATTCGCAGGCTGTGTAGCAGATGTCGCATTATAGCCAATTGCAATTGCGTTTGAACCCTGTGCATTTGCTCCGCACACATTATTACCAATTGCGATAGAGTTTGCATTTTGTGTCGTTCTGAATGCATTAAATCCTATTGCAATTGCACCGCTTTTCTGAATGTGTGTTGCAGGTATAGCACCAATTGCAATACCACCGTCCCCTTGATTTGTACCTGCATTGGAACCGATGGCAATTGCATTCGCACTCTGATCTATAGCACCTGCACCCGCCCCGATTGCAACTGCGTATGACCCCTGTGACGAATATCCTGCATTCGAACCAATTGCTATTGCACTTGTACCCTGTGTGCTCCAACCTGCACTCAAACCAATTGCAACTGCATTTGCGCTCTGATCCATAACACCTGCATTAGAACCGATTGCAACCGCGCCTGCACCCTGTGTACTCCATCCTGCCCTTGTACCCATCGCAATAGCACCCATCTTCTGTACATTAGCACCTGCATTGGAACCGATGGCAATTGCATTTATGCCCTGTGTTGAAATACCTGCACCCTGTCCAAACGCAATAGCATTCGAACCCTGTGTAAAATAACCCGCATTAGAGCCAATTGCAATAGCATTTGTATTTTGTGTGGAATAACCAGCACCCAGACCAATTGCAACGCCACTCGCGCCTTGTGTAGAGAAGCCCGCGCCGAGACCGACTGCAACGGCACCATCGCCCTGCACATTCGAGCCAGCTGTCCAGCCAATTGCCACCGCACTTGTGCCTTGGCGTACTGTACCTGCACCCGCACCAATCGCCACCGCATTTGCACTCTGATCCGTCGCACCTGCACTCGATCCTATCGCAACTGCCCCAGTGCCCTGTGTGCTAACACCTGCATTCAGACCGACCGCGACAGCATTTGCACCTTGACTACTCCAGCCCGCACTGAGACCTATCGCCACCGCCCCAGCGTCCTGTGTACTAAACCCAGCATTCGATCCAATTGCAACAGCCCCTGGGTTCTGAGTTGAATACCCTGCACCAGCACCCATTGCAACTGCACCTACACCCTGTGACCCAAATCCAGCATTGGATCCAATTGCCACAGCCTTTTCACCTTGTGTTGAAAATCCAGATGCAATACCTATTGCAACGGCACCTGCATTTTGCGTAGAGTAACCAGCATTGGAACCAATTGCGATAGATCCAATACGTTGTGATGAGTAGCCTGCACCAATGCCCATCGCAACCGCGTTAAAGTTCTGACTACTAAATCCAGCATTTGACCCAATTGCTATAGCACCACTGAGCTGTACATTACTACCTGCCAATGCACCAATAGCAACTGCACCTATACCCTGTGTATCACGACCTGCATTGGAACCAATTGCAATTGCATTTTTACCCTGTGTAGCAGATCCTGCAAGTGACCCCATTGCAATTGCACTGATACCCTGTCTATCACATCCCGCATTCACGCCGACAGCAACTGCATCTGCACCCTGATTGCCCGAACCTGCGTAATAACCAACAGCAACTGCATTCGTTGTCTGACATAAACTTCCAGCACCAGCACCCACGGCAACTCCGCCAAAACCCTGCTCCGCATTTCCTGCCAGCAGACCAATCGCAACTGCACTTCCACTCTGATCCATATACCCCGCATATGCACCCATTGCAACAGAACCTGCGCCCTGTATGTTCAAGCCCGCATTGAAACCGATCGCAACTGCACTCAAATCCTGACGCACAGCACCTGCACTCGCACCAATGGCGATAGATCCTGTGCCCTGTGTGCTAACACCCGCATTTGCACCGATTGCAACACCGCCTGCACTCTGGTTCACAGAACCAGCATATGAACCCATTGCAACTGCATCAAGCCCCTGTGTGGTGTTACCCGCATACTGACCGACTGCAATAGATGTAGCTCCCTGATTTGAGTGCCCCGCGTTCTGACCAATGGCAACAGCGACTGCACTCGCATCGGGTTGAACAACACCTGCTCCACATCCAATATGAATATGACTTCCTCCAGCAAGCCATAATTTCGAGCTCTGGTCCCAATACAAATAGTCACTCTCACAATTACCTTTTGCGACAAGGGTTCCGCTCACATCTCCAAATACGTCGACAGGGTCAATCCATTCCACCTCACCAGTTGGGGTCTGTCTGAGAATTGTATTTGCAGATATATCCGTCGTGCCATTTCTATACGGGAATAGACGCCGTAATGTTAGAAAATTAAGATCAAGCGTGCCACGACTTGTCATATCCTAATATCCTTGTGATAATTATAAAATTACACAATTATCACAGTTAAATAATATGAGGTGAACAGATACCCATGTGCGCCAACAGTGTTTAATATGTCATATTAAGTTCCGGACACCCAACAGGGATGCCAGCTGGCGGAGGACTATTACAGCTCGTTGCACAAGGAAAGCAGGATGTCTTCTTAACAGGCAATCCGCAAGTCTCATTTTTTAAAATGGTATATCGTCGCCATACTAATTTCGCCGTTGAGTCACAGGCAATGTACTTTGATGGTACGCCGAATTTCGGCCAGCGCATCACGTGTCTCGTACCTCGTCGCGGTGATCTACTTGGCCCAATCTATCTCGATATCACTCTGCCCCGTCTCACACGCAATGATTCATCCAATACAGCTGTGTCATATGTAAATGGAATTGGTAATGCTCTAATTCAGGAAATCACGTTTGAGGTCGGTGAACAGGAGATTGATCGTCAGACGGGTACATGGATGGACATTTGGACACAACTAACAACACCTGCAGGTCAGCGTGATGCATACAATTCGCTCATAGGTCGCGTGGACACATATACACCGCCCAATTTAATCCCTGGCGTGAATTCTCCAGGTCTCCGATTAATGGTTCCACTGCAATTCTTCTTCTGTCGCAATCCTGGCCTGTACCTGCCACTCCTGGCACTACAATATCACCCGATTCGTATTAATATCACACTCGCACCTCTGAGCAAACTCTATTACAACCCTGCTC
>Ga0247722_10002199_pt1 | contig 10242 bp, 8 predicted proteins | sample MSEWelMarce3H_FC_FD_189094 | JGI IMG/M metagenome (GOLD analysis project Ga0247722, IMG submission 189094) | Subsurface sediment microbial communities from gas well in West Virginia, United States - MSEEL Well Study Marcellus 3H_FC | ecosystem: Environmental > Terrestrial > Deep subsurface >...
GACAATCACCGTGACAGCAACAGCAACAGCGACGGTGACACCTGCGGTAACGGTAAAGGCAAATAAGAAGACGAAGACGAAGACGACGACGACGACTACGACAAACCGAAAAATCGCACCATCTGTTAAAAAGACACCTGTTGCTAAAAAAGCAACTAAAAAAGATGAAATGAAAACCGCGGCAGTATCCGCCGCAGCCGCAGCGTCATCAGCAGCGTCATCAGTATCCGCAATATTAGGGAATAGCAGTGATTCTGAATTAAGCGAAGATTCGTATTCGACGTAGACGTAGACGTATACGTAAATGGAAGCAATTTTGTAATGTTTATTTTTTACAAAATTGATTATTTATTAAAGAGATTTTATACATTATCACAAAGACCGCATCGTTCTGATTCTAATAATGTCCACTGTTGATACAATCGCATACCCTGAACATTTTCGTAATGAAGTTAGAAAACGATTGGCGAAATTATTGCCGCTAGGCCAATGCCAAGAAGAAGAAGGCGGAGACATAAATATACCTACGAATATTGAAAAAGGGGTATATAACTGGGCCATTCAACACGCTGAGAAGAATAATATTGTGAAAAAATGGTCCAATCCGTTCTTTGTTACATTGTATATTGACCGCTTGCGTTCGATTTATATTAACCTGAAAAAACCAAATGTTGCTGAAATGGTCGTCCAACAAACAATCCCAGCGAAGAATTTCGCGTTTATGACCCACCAGGAAATTTGCCCTGAAAAATGGAAACAACTTATCGAGGACAAGAAAGTACGCGATAAACAGAAATATGAGCCGAATATTGAAGCATCTACGGATAACTTCACCTGTAATAAGTGTAAGTCGAAGAAGTGTACATATTATCAACTTCAAACACGCTCGGCGGATGAACCGATGACGACATTTGTCACGTGTTTGGAGTGTGGAAAACGCTGGAAGTGCTAACGCACGCACGCAGTGGTCATCAATCGACCGCGTATTATTTAGTATCTCAATATTGTAATACTAAAAAATGGAGTATATTCGTAAATGTATGACATCAAGAATGAAACGATGTGATAGTGATAACAGCGTAACGAGTAGCGGTAGCGACAGCGACCCCGATGGATATAGTGGTGGTGCCAACTATTTCATTCACGCATTACACGATGAAAATATACAACAATTGCGTAATGAATACTATAAAAAGCAAATGGAGTCGCCGCGTCCACCAACGCCAAGAATACGTGATCGGCCAGATTTTTTATGTACTTTTTGTTTGAATTCGTGCTATCATACATTTAGCGGTCAAAACAAGGAAAAATATAAGGATGATGGTTCATTTGTAACGTTTCATTTACGTGTTTTATTTTGCTTGGAATGACGGACGCCTCGGCCTCGGCCTCACAGAATCTCTAAATCCTGAATACGCCAATATTCCGACCCCCCATTAGGCAAGGGTCGACGAATGATAAACGGCGTCTTTTTCTGTTCAAGTTCTTTCACCGCAATCAAGTATCCATCGATTACAGTAGAATCAATTTTAATAAAGGGTTGTGCGCCCTCATTGATTTGTTTGGCACGTTGTCCTAAAATCCGTGTTTTTTCGTATTTTGTCATAATTGGGATCGTTTTATGTAGATCATCCACAATCACACCAGCACTATTTCGAACCACCCGTGAAAGGGTTTGAATCTCGTCATAATTGTGCGAAAATGACTCGGGATGATATGTCGATACAAAACTGTCGCGAACATTGGACTTCAGTTTTTGGAAATATTCCGCATTATCTGGATCATCACTATCTTCATCTTCGTCTTCGTCATCATCATCAAATGTGAGCCCGTGTGGAATACCGAGTAAAGTAAGGTCGTCCTCTATATTCTTCTTTGTCGCACCCCTCTTTTTGTTTGCTTTCTTCTGTTTGGTAGCAGCAGATGCTGCCGTTCCTTCTTCCGCAGCTTCTTCGGCACCTTCAATTTCAGCATCCGCTCCACCTTCGGTATCTGTATCACTCTCAGCATCATCTTCAGCACCGGTACTTTCACTTCCGGTATCATCTGCGGTGCCGGATTCACTTCCTTCCGTTCCACTTTCGTCATCTGTACCGCCATCCACAGACAATTCTAATTCTTCTTCTTCCTCTTCTATATCCGAATCTGCTGCTCCAGCCGCTTTTTTGTTTAAAAGGGCTGATCCTATTCCTATTCCTACTCCTGATCCTGATCCTGATGCCGGCTTATCTACTATACTTGACATCCGAATGAACTGCTTGTTGCTGCTATATACATAGAATATATTACTTTATTATGTTTCAATTTTACGAAATAAAGTAATGGAATGGAATGAAATGGAATCGAATGTCCCACACGTGGAATCTAATGTTGCTCCGTATTCCAGACCTTGTCACACTTCGCACACAAGTAAACATACTTCAAGTTTGTATCATCGTAACGCAGGTATATCACTTCACTCTTTTTTTCTTTCTTAACATCGCCCCCTCCAGCAGCACCAGATTCAGATTTCCGATTACTAGGGCATTCATCATTGGGACACCGGATCGTATTGATTCTCGGCAAGGTCGGATCCAATTTCGTATATTTGTTGACGACTTGTGAAAACGTCTGTGGCGTGGTCGTATGCTTCACATTCACTTTCGAGACGCAAATATTATCGGAAGCAATCGTGTCATCAACGTGTCCGCAGTTTCGGCAGTAATATTGGAGTTCATTTTCTGGGGTGATACTGATATAATTCATATTGGAACATACGGAACAGAAATGCATATTCAGAAAAGGCTCTGTATTAGATATAATATATATATACAAATAAATCAATTTTAAATCTTATCGAAAACTAATACCTATCTCGCCGCTACCGCGGTCAAGAACACTGTATCAAATCTCTCGAGAAGTGCCTGATAAGACAACGTGCTCGCCATTCCTCCATATAACGATATACGGTATTGCGAATTCGCCGGAATAGTCTTACTTCTTTCAACCAAAATCTCTCGAATTGCCGTTTTATTTTTATGAAAATGCCGGAGCATAAACTCATTAAAACTCGGAACAAATGCTGGCTCTAAAGCAATATGTTGTTGAACGTCCATTAATAGGCGCATACACGCGAATTCGTAATTATAATACTCTACAATGGTATGATACGTTTTAAAATCCTGATGTTGGGGTCGAATACCGGGTTCGTGTAAGAGCGGTTCTTTATCAAGAAGTGATTGAAATGTCATTAAAATCGATTGAATACTCTGACATCCAGTCCATTGTTCACCACGCCACGTATTCACAATGGAAGCACATACTTTCTTATTCTGGTAAAAGTTCGGATGAAACCGGATACCCCCAGTATTCGTCAAATAAGATAGAATCGGTGGTGAATGCGGATAATTCGTCGGGAATTTAAACATAAAATAATAGTATCCGCCAAAATACATCGTATCCGATGGACCGACAATACACGCGAACCCCGTCAATATATCGGTTTCACTATGGCGATACATAATACCGCATTCTTCTAATGTTTTATCGCTCATAACACTTCGTATATCCTTTAAAAGGCGCAGGATGGTTTCTTTGGGGATGACCACACTAACAGGGGGCGCCGTGGCCGCGGCATCGTCGTCGTCTTGAATGACGGGTAAATTATTCATTTGTCTATAATGTTTTACACCATAAGTTCTTTTTATGTTTATTATGTTTATTATGAAATCCGGCCGGCCGTCCGCCCCAAAACGCGACATTTTCGGAGCGAACCGTGACGATAACCCTAGCAGAAAACTGTGCGGAGGTATGCGGGCGGCCTTACCATTATGCTCACGTAAAAAACACCCTTACTGATTATGGTCTAGTTTACCATTTGGGGCTTTCAAAAAAAAAATCTACGGGTGGAATCGGTTTTTTTATAAAAGTATTCTGTCCAGAAAATGAAAATGAAAGTATCCCCCTTTTTTGGGGGTCCGACACAACGAAAAAGTCGAAGGGTCGTTTTAGGGGGATCAAATTTAGAGAATTTGGAGATAAAACCTTTGTATTATATAGTATAACCAACGGTGTTTTATTTATTACACACGTATTTCAATTCATAATTTAAACAAAATTGAACTTTTTCCAGACAAAACTAGTAATACAACAAGGCGACGACATTATACAATGACAACTTTATTAAACGGCGGTGAAGACCTCGCGGCGGCGGCGGCGGCGGCGTCAGCGGCGACAAGCAACGATTCATCAACTGCTGCGTATCAGTCATTGTGTAATGGAATGACATACGAACAATTTATGAAACATCACGTTTCAAAACCAGGCGAAGCGTATACACATACCCGCATCGGGGACAAAGCATTGAATATATTCGGCGGTGTTTATACAATCCCTCCGGTGATATTGCCAATCTTCTGGCGGAAATACTATACTCACGTATTTGAAAATGGAAAGCAGGAATATTTGACGGAAAAGCAGAATCCCGAATGTGGTCCACTTATGGTGGATTTCGATTTCCGGTATGATACCAGTATTACCAAGCGTCAGCATTCGAAGGAACACGTCCTGGATATGATTCAATCTTATATTGAAATGATGGAAACCCTCCTCCAGTTCCCCCCCGATGTGAAAATCCCCGTTTATATCTTCGAAAAGGGGGATGTGAACCAATTGGACGATGTGACCAAGGACGGGATTCATATGATGATTGGCGCGATGATTGATCGCCCCATCCAGAGAATGCTTCGGTCGAGAATGTTGAAAGAATTACAGGAAATATGGACGGATTTGCCGATTACAAACTCCTGGAATGATGTCTTGGATGAAGGTATATCACGCGGTCATACCAACTGGCAACTTTACGGTTCACGCAAACCGGGGCATAAAGCATATATGTTGAAATATCACTTCGTGATGATGCGTGACCCCGATGATGAAGAAGGTGCGTGGATGTGTCAAGAAGAGAAAACAAGCAAATTCAACGTGAAGGAAGATTTCGCGAAATTATCGGTTCAGTCCTCGGCGGGTACTGCGGGTGCCGGAGGAGTGTATCCACGATTTTCACTTATCGGCGGCAACACAGCACTGAAAGCGGAATATGACGCGTTGGTAAATCAGCAACGGACCCAACGCAGTGGGGGCGGCACGGGTAGTGCCGGTGGAGCCAATGGAGAAGGAGGCCGCCGACTTCGTCTCGTATTGTCCGGCGGAGGAGCCAATGGTGCGGCCGGCACTGCCGGAAATGGAATCGTTGGTCAGAACGGGGTGATTATGATGGATAAAATCACCAATTTGGCCGAACTAAATATGGCAGTCGAAACGATGTTAAGTATGCTCGAACCCACCGAATATGAAATCCGCGAAACACACTATTATACGATGGCTCTGCCGGAACAGTATTATGACCCTTATGATAAATGGCTGCGTGTCGGTCTGGCTCTTCATAATACAAGCGACAAGTTATTCCTTTCGTGGATGCTCTTCAGCGCAAAGTCCAGCAAGTTCAAATTCACCGATATTATGAAGAATTACGACACGTGGTGTAATTTCCCGTATAGCCCCGACGGCCTCACTCGCCGATCGATTATGTATTGGGCGAAGAACGACTGTTTCGAAGATTATACACGCATCCGCAATGAAACCATCGACAACTTCATCCACCAGACCATCTGTAATGAGACGACAAACGACGCGTCCACGGATGTGGATTTGGCGACGGTTCTATACACGATTTTCAAGGACCGGTTCGTTTGTGTGAGTGTGAAAGATAATCAGTGGTATGAATTCGACAAGAACCGCTGGGTCGAATGTGACCAGGGCAACTCGCTTCGTGCGCTCATCTCCAAAGATATGCACGATATTTATACAAAGAAACACCGAGAGATAATGGATGTTACATCGGGATTAGACCCTACGTCCGACCAGTATACATCCACACGGAAACGGTCGCGTCGTATCGTGGATATTTGTACCAAATTGAAGACAACGAGTTTCAAGAACAATATTATGCGTGAGGTGCGTGAACAATTCTACGACAAGGACTTTATTGAGAAGATCGATACACGTCCAGAACTCCTCTGCTTCAAGAATGGTGTCATTGATTTCTCGAATAAAACATTCCGCCGTGGTCAACCCGATGATAATCTGTCGAAGACCACGAAAATCGACTATATTCCTCTAGATACAAACAAACACCAACAGCAAATCGACGAAATCAACGAATTTATGGCCCAACTCTTCCCAGAAACAGAACTGCGGAATTATATGTGGGAACATCTGGCGTCCGTTCTCATCGGAACAAACCGCGAACAAACATTCAATATTTATATCGGTGGTGGAAGCAACGGCAAGTCCAAACTCATCGAATTGATGTCAGCTGTTATGGGTGAATACAAGGCCGTCCTCCCCATCACCGCAGTCACACAAAAACGCGCGATGATTGGCGGTGCTTCACCAGAACTCGCCGTGTTGAAAGGTGTGCGTTACGCAGTTATGCAGGAACCGACGAAGGGTGACCGCATCAATGAAGGTATCCTGAAAGAAATAACGGGTGGTGACGAGATGAGCGGTCGAGCACTGTTCAAGAACACGATTACATTTGTCCCGCAGTTCAAGCTGGTCGTATGTACGAACGTGCTTTTCGACATCAAGAGCAATGATGACGGCACCTGGCGTCGTATCCGTCTTTGCCCTTATAAATCGAAATTCTGCGAAGAACCGAAATCCGACGACCCCGATGAGCCGTATCAGTTCCTTATCGACAAGAACCTGGATGTCAAAATCAAGACGTGGGTAAATGTCTTTATGGCGATGCTCGTCAAGAAGGCATTTGAAACAGATGGAAAAGTGAGGACGTGTGCGGCGGTTACAGCGAGCAGTAATAAGTATCGTAATACGCAAGACTACCTGTCGGAATTCTTCCGCGACAAGATTCGTCCCGTCGCCGACGAAGATACGTGTATCAAGAAGACCGAATTATATGAAGAGTTCAAGAAATGGTATGTTGTCCAACACGGTAAGAATATCCCGAAGGGCAATGAACTATATGATTATATGACGAAGAAATACGGCAAGCCATCGGGTAAAGGATGGAAGAAGTGCCGAATTGTATATGATGACGACGACGCGGATGCGGGCGAATACAGCTCGGATGAGTAATTCCATTCATTCATTCACGGCACTAATACCAGAAACTCACATTTTTCAATCCGAGCATTTGAGTAATCGTTGTCAATCCATTTAATATCCATAACGCGACACTTAATACATATTTTGGATATATACCTAATAGTATAAAAATAATGATATTTCTTTTGTCAAATACTGCGGTTGATGAATAAATCTCTCGTAATGTCATAAATATAAGGATCGCAAATACGGCATAATACAAAAAATTAACCAAGTCTTCTATAAATGAAAGACTATTATATTGGTCGTAATTGTATAATGCCTTTTGTTTGTACAACGCGATATCTTTTTTCTGATTATCAATAGAAGCGTTTACCGTATTTGTATTTACAAGTAAATTGGATACTGAGTTAGAAGAATTGGGATTCTTGTCCGTTAACGTAATTGCCGCATTATAATAAACATTTAATTTCTGTTCGGCCTGATCGAATAAATAATTAATAGATGATATATACTGATCTTTTTTTCGGTGCGCTTCTAAACAGGATGTATCTGTCGGACCAGAACATGATGTATAATATTCACTCCAGGGTAATATTGTTTTATCTGCGTCAGTTGCTCGATTCGCATCGAGATCCGCATATCGAGGAAGGCGTTGATTATATTGATAACCTCCGGCAGCGGCGGTGGAGGTCACTTTCTCATTAACAATAGGATTACTATCCACATTATAATAATTAAACCCTTCTATGACACTACCTCGAACTTGGAATTTTTCGACATTCGTTGTCATTGTTTCAATCGGATACGTATTTTGTTCTTTCAGGCGATTTTCGTTGACACGTCGGTCAATCTCGACATATTTTTTAGCCTTTTCAAGAACCAAATCATCTGACTTATTACAAGTATCTTTTACTTTTGTCCGTTGTTGGTCAGCTTTTATGATTTCATTTTGAGAGGCCCGTCCATTTACTAAAGTCGTATAATGAACACTTGTTTTTACGATTTGGTTGGGGCAATTGATATTTTGATTGCGTGCTTTTACCCATTCACTATGTGCTTTACTGATATCAAATTTATCCTTGTCTGGGCCGGTAAACCCGCCTTGTGCTATAACAGTATCAACCACGTTCATATTTTTTTTAGTTGAAACCAATACATCATTAAATGATTTTTGGCCGCCGCCGCCGCCTCCGTCGTCATTTTTCACAGTTTCTGGAGATATAACAGCATTTCCTTTATCAGCTGAACTATTCATTGCTTTTTCACCTACAACCGCTTGCTCAAGAAGTTCGGGCTCAATACCATCCGCATCATTAAAATTGATACCCATCTATATAATCTACTATCTATATAATCTAGTAACTACTATACTTATTAGATTATAAAATGAATCGGCTTCGCCGCTCGATCGCTGGCTCACTGGCTCGCTAGACTCCCGTAATACTTTGTAATGGTGACCGATTCGGCTCCTTTGAAGTGAATGCGGTAATCACTTTACTTGAAGCGTCTCTTTCCCCACTATTGAGTGCTAATCCACTTATAGTTATTTCTATTTCTCCAGCGGCAATATTGGCATTAGAAACAAGGGTGATAACAAATGTTTGATCTTGAAGCGTCGCGACCGTATTGGTTAATGATGTTCCAGACGCTGATGGAGCCGTAGTAGAGAGAGCTCTTGAAAACAAACCTGGCGGCAAATTCACAGTTATCGTATCATTATCCGACTTAACCAATCTCACGCCAGTTTTTATTTTAATCTTAAGAAGCGAATTCAACCATTCGGCAGTTCCAGTAATACGGGTAGTGGTAACACACCGACCGAGCGTTGTATCCCAACTCGTCCCAATAGCACAGCAACTTGCTCCATAGCACTGTGCTCCACCAATGCCCATATCAGACAAACTAGCCGGATCCGAATTCTGCTGGATTAATTTCTGCTGGTTCAACTGATCTTCATTAAAGTTCCAGTCATATTTATCAAAATCAGAGTCGTTACGACGCATTATATCAAAGACTTGTTTTCCAATGACAATACCACCCATTGTAAGTATGAAAATAACGCCTAAAGTTGAAATAGAACCAGGTATCAATTCCTTCTTTCGTAATACGGCCAATATAATCAACGCAATAGAAACATAAATCACATTTTTCATAACATCGGTATTGGCTTCATAATTCCGCGTATAATAGGTATTGATTTGTGCCATACGACGTTTGTTTGAATTGTCTTCAGTGAGTGCGGTTGCGTTGGATGCTGCTCTGGCCTTCTCATTCTTGATAAAATTAATGGCGGTTCTCTGTGCTTCATATAAGGCACCGGATTCAAACACTTGACCGGCTTCTTTGATGGTTCCGTATGTTGACGCCAAGAGGGAAATCATCGCACTTCGAACTTGTTCTAGGGTGTTTATTTCAGCGATAGCTGAGGCTGAGGCTGCGACTGCTGAATTTGCCGTTATCGCATTAATACGTTGATTAATATTTGTAATAGCGACCTTTATATCAGCAACGGACGATCCACCAGTTGCGGTATATGTTGACGAACTACCAACTCTCGGTAAAATCCTTACTATGGTATCAGTAGTATCACCACCGGCTCCAATTGTAAAGGTTATTTGATCACTGGACGCGGCTGTAGCAATAATTACTCCAGTGACAACGATCTTTATAACTGTTCCACTGGGAACGTTTTTGTTAGGAAAACTAAACGTCGCTGTTCTCGACGTATCAATATTACTGCTGGGTGACGAAAACGTATACCCCGATGCCGTTGCGGTATAGCTTGACCCTGTACTCGGTAATGTAACATCACTCGGGGGGGCAGTCCACGCGATATTTAATTTCGGTGTTGTTGACGTTGTTAATTCCTTCGCAAGTTTTACAGTAAATGTAATATTCACAGTTATAGCTGAATCTGCTGCTTGAGGACGACGAATTTGGTCGCTGCTTTCCTGTGAAACCAACGTCAATCCTTCGACATACCTATTCCTGTAAAGGTAATCTTTGAATAATTTTGCCGAGCATAATACTACAACCGCCAATAAAACCAATAATATTTTAGTATCTTTATTCAGTTGATACGCCATTATTATATATTGCGATGATTATTATATATTGCGATGATTATTATAT
>Ga0247722_10002200_pt1 | contig 10241 bp, 7 predicted proteins | sample MSEWelMarce3H_FC_FD_189094 | JGI IMG/M metagenome (GOLD analysis project Ga0247722, IMG submission 189094) | Subsurface sediment microbial communities from gas well in West Virginia, United States - MSEEL Well Study Marcellus 3H_FC | ecosystem: Environmental > Terrestrial > Deep subsurface >...
GGGAAAGGGAAAGGGCAGGGGTAGTGGAAAGGGAAAGGGAAAGGGCAGGGGAAAGGGCAGGGGAAAGGGTAGTGGAAGCGAAAGAATTATTTTTTTTTGAAAATAAAATTCAATCGGTAAAAGGCGCTTTACGAAAGCCTGATAAATTTCCACAAGAGTTTCTATCTGCGTTTCAAAGATGGGAGGAGGGAAAAGAAAGAGCATTTATTGCAGAACATGGGGCGGATTTAAACACCACATCCAGAATTAACCGTATACCCAACAGGGGAATGTCATATTTTCGCGATGTCGAAGTTGACTCCCTTACTAAAATTTATGATGAAAGCGAACATTCTTTTATGATACCTATATTAAATTATGCAATGATAGAAGGTGGGGATAAAATTCTCGGTTCAGAGGTGAGGACATCATTAATTTTTCTTGGACACAGTACAGTAGCTAGACGTGAAACAGATGGTGTTAGAGTAGTCACGGTAAATGAGAAATTGCAAGCCGAACATTTTTCAAAAATATCATTTTTAAGAATAAATGCAGCAGGCAATTCTTGCGCTAATAGAGCAGGCATACAAGCTGTATTGCAAACAATTGCGGCTGCAAAAGAATTTTTAAATAAAGATACTATGGACAGAATGCGATGTAGGGGACCACAGGAAATGCCAGAAGAACCTGTTATCTTTGGTAGACTTCCGCCTAGAAATCTCACTATACCTTTAATTGAACAATTGCCAGCTCACATGTTTCAAGATAATTTGTTATGCAAAATTCATCCAATTTTATCTCGCACATATAGTGAAATTGCCAGAGACATTGGGATGGACCCCTCACATGTACCAGCTGTACTAGATAGACCATCGTTTTTATTTTTAGATAAAGTATTGGAAATGGAAAAGTTTGGAAAAGGCGTTGTAAGGATGAAAAGAGGGAAAATAGATATTATTAAAGGTCATAAGTTTACGCCGTATGGTGTTTATTTTATTTTTGATTTTTATGGCGAGACAATGCAATTTAATTTAGCAGAATATTCATTGTGGCAAACGTTAGGAATATCTTTATCTACAGCATCGCGCACTGGTTTATATTCTCATAGACTAATTGAATCATATACACTATCTCAATATTATAATAGTGTGACACGCAATTTAGAATTGCAATATCTTTATACAGATGTAGTTTCTAATGCAACTCAACTAGATTTTATACAAGTTGCGAATAAATTGTTAGAATTCCTTGGTGTAAAAGAAGACAGATTCGTTACAATGTTATTAATTGATTTATCTTGCTCAGTTCAATATCAAGAGGTAGATAATTTTGAACAACTTGCTATACATTTGGCTCTAGGTAAAAAAAGTAAAAAACATAAAAAAAGTAAAAAATATAAAACTAAGAAAAGAAGTAAAAAACTTAAATAATTATTCTTTACAAATATATTTCTGGAAAATCCCAGAAATATAAACAAACCAAAAAATAATAATAATGTAATATAAGAGAGAATATGGATGCCCAACCCGATATGGATGAATCACCAGACGGACAAGCTCCATTATCAAGAAAATTAACAGTAAACATAGATAAGTCTGTTGACGCAACTGGTACAAATTCTCCAAAACCAACTGATGCCACTATAGAGCCAGCGACAACTACACCTGGAGCCCAAGTACCCGCTCCATTATCAAGAACATTAACAATAAACAGAACTAGGTCTGTTAACGCAACTGGTACAAATGCTCCAGAACCAACTGATGCCCATATACAGAAAAATACAACTACATCTGGAGTCCAACTAACATCAATTCTTACTGAAATAAAAGGTAAATCTGTTAGAATTGGTCCATATACGTTTACAGTTAAATATGTTATGAAATTAATTGGGGTTGACAGAACTTTTGCACACATTGAAAACACTTATGACATATATAATGAGAGAAATGTTAAAGTAAGAACAGATACTGCAACATTTGCATGTTATAGGTCAGAAAGTGAATTAGGATTATGGAGATTTTGTACATTTATAGGAGATGATATTGTTAAGTATAAAACAACAAAGACTCACCAAGGTCTTTCTGGTGCAACATTTTTTAAAGGAGATGACTATGTTCAAGGTACAATGATTCATCTACAATTGCAAGTTTTATTGAATACATGTGATATTCAAAAAGTTGCTTCATCTGATTATTTAAACTTTCAATCTGTGGAGAGAAACGGAAGAGATAAATTATATAATTTTAACGAGGGAATTAATTGGTTTATTAGATACAATTATACTTTAGAGAGTCATTGTATATCGAGTGAAATTTGCAAGCCGAAACCTATTCCTGTAAACCAGCGTGATGTAGTATCAACTGTAATGCCTGCAATACCTGTAATACCTGTAATACCCAGTATAACTGAGGCACGTGTAGAAAAAAGAAAAGGAAAAGGAAAAGGAGAAGGAGAAGGAGAAGTAGAAGAAATGGGAGGAGTAGAAAAAATAGGAGTAGGAGTGGGAGAAGACGATGAAGAAGACATGAGCGCAAAAAAGCAAAAACCATTTTTAACCCGACAATCAAGTACACCTGTGCCTGGAGTTGATTTTATTAGATTAATTAATGACCCAGTACGACGAGTGGCATTCGAAAAATTTTGCGGAAAGCCACATATGTCTAATATATGTGGAACAAAAGATGAAAATATATATGAACAAGTAAAGAGAACTGGTAATATACTTGGCGAAAAATATCAAATAAATCCAGAAGTAGCTGTTTTGGGAAGTTATCAGGTTGAATTTCAAGAAATTTTAAAAGCAACTTGTACAATTTATGAGTTTAACCTCGATAAACTTGAAGCTCCGACCGCCGATAATAGTCTAACTTTATATTTTATGACAGTTAGTTTTGAACCAGTACCATCCAAACAATTACATGATTTAGTAGAGGAAAATGATTTTAGAGCAAATATTTGTGCATCTACGCATTTTATGCCTATAATACTTGTTCCACATAAAATTCACGATGATTGTACAAAATGGGGCCTATATAGAGAGTATGTTGACGCAGGGGCATATATTTGCAAATTATTTGATTACTCCACTGCGGGGCATGAGCAATGTACGCGTAATGAGAAAATACTTGGAAAAATCAGCCCAAGATATTCTTATATTGGAAATAGATATTTTGGTATATGGCCATATAACATAATACCGAAGGCGATGGGGTTAACAAATTGTCAGCAAGTCGGACCTTTTACAAATGGGGATTCAACAAGTAAATATAAAATAACATACACAAAAGTTGAACCACCTCATTATGAAATTTCTTATGATGACAGTGATGGCAAAGAAAAATTTGTAAAACATTATTTCGACGACATTTATGATGTAAGTAAGATTCCTGACAAAAAATTTGTGGAATATAAAACGGGTTTAAAGGTATATTATAGAAAACTTAATACACGTGATGGAAAAACTTATGCTCTACGTATAATAAGAAAAGAAAAAGATGAAGATGATTATGAAGATGAAGATGAAGATGATTATGAAGATGAAAAAGCTCAAAAATATAAATATGAATTTACCCTTAGAATAAAAGATGAAGATAAACTTAAAAAAAGTGAGAAACCTCGTCAAATCTGGCATTCAATAAAAAGTTACAATTATATACAAGACAGCGTAGAAACACCTACAGTCCCAAATTTTAAAGAAGATGCTTTGCCAGACTTTTTTCAATATATCAATGAAAGAGAATACTCCAATATAAGAGAAGAATTGAAAGGCTTTTTACGTTTTCCTGATGTAAACCCTTTATATCGACCACCCGCAGGCGGTTCCCGACGTAAAACGAGGAGGAAAACTAATAAAAAGACTAGGAAAACTAATAAAAAAACTAAAACCAATAAGAAAAGGAAATCCTATTCTTCATCTACCAAGTCATCTCGTAAACGGCGCAATAATTAATTACTTTTTCATGAATATAAATATCGGGGAAAATATCGCGCAATTCTCCCGTAATGTCATCAATAAGTTCTTCAAAATTGATATTGTATTTTGCAATGGTTTTTTCAACTGGATGCGGAGTTTTTTCACTACAAAGAATATTAAATTTGAATTCATAAATTCCGGATTGCGATTTTTTAATAACATCCGTGTAAATTGCACTGACAGTTGCATTGATAATTTGATTTCGAATTCTCAATGCTTCATTTGCATATAGCCCGCGTAATTCGCTTTTCGTTATCGCAATAAATGCGTTTGATTGTAAGAAGAAGAAGAATAAGAAGAGAGAAAGGATGAATAGTGCGTTCATTTTCTCTTGAATACTTTACGGCTTTTTCTCCTTCTCTCTTTCAATTTTCTTTTTAAACGTTTACGGGATTTTCCTCCTCCAAATGGCCACCAGGATTTTGTATTATTAACTGTTGAATTTATTTTGTTAAACGTTGGTTGAAGGGTTTGGTTTAATTTTTGCCTTTTAATTTCTGTTCTTTTAAACAAGCTCGATGTTTTCTTTTTGAGACCTTCATTAATAATTTCTGTATCGTCTGGCACATCCACTTCATCAATTGCATTATCAACCGCCTCATTGCATTTATTCCGCTCTTCTCCTACGAGAATGTCGTCATTAATTTGTCTGTCTTTAACAATAGCTCTTTCAGGCAACTTAAAATTTTTACCGGTTACAACTTCATTTGCATCTCTTTTATAATTACAATATTCGCTATAAATATCACCATCTGCAAATTTTTCAGGAATTGTATTTGTATCTACTATAGGATTATGAATTGTATCAATTATTTTTGTTTTTGGTTTTGACGAGCGCATCCAATCAAACAATCCGCCTCTCATCTTCTTAGTCCTCATATTTAAAGTAAATATTTTAATAATTCTTTAATCTCTCCATTTTTATCGCAAATATCCAACCGAGTTTTCTGGTAATAATAACATCTCAAACATATCAAAATATCATTCAACGAATTGTGCATGTAATTCGGAACAGTCTGAAACATCTTCATATGTAATTCCGTGAGAGAAGGATATTTCACAAATACTTTCCCGGCCTTACTTGTTGCTAAAATATTGCATAATTTTTTGTTTTCGGACATCGTGCAATACTTGGGAACGCCAGAGAAAAGCGCGTATGCCTCGTTAATTTCCTCCGTCTCTGTCAAACGATTTAGCCTCACGAGTTCCACAGTAATCATATTAATATCGAATTCAATATTATGTGCAACTAAGAGAGAACATGTGCGCAAATCTTTTACAAATTGCATCAAAGCATCTTTAATCGGTATTCCTTTCTCTCTTGAAATCTCTTTTGAAATTTTATGAATTTTTACAGAATCTTCCGGAATGTCTATTGCATCATCTAGTTTAATAATATTGTCGCTCACTACAAGCAATGAGTCGGCGTGCATGTCATAAACAATATAACTCAATTGAACTATATGCGGGAATTCTTCCGGGACAGTCACTGAACTATCGCGTCTTTTAGGCAGTCCTGTTGTTTCTGTATCGAAAACTAATATGTGCATTGTTTAAAGATTATACTTTGAAACTCTCTAATATAAAATTGAAAAGAATTTAAAAAGTAAACAGATTACAAATAAAAGAATGCTGAAATACGACAAAACTGAACCCGCACGGATTGATAACATGATTGTATGCAACGGGCAACTCTATTCCGCGCTGTTTCCGTTGAATTTGATAAAGAATCCACCACCCGGAACCGGGCCAATTCATTGCGCAATGTGTGAGAAAATTGGCAAGTGGAATGGGTGTTTTGTCATGCATTGCTGGAGATGCAGTAAGGATATTTTGAATTTGAAGTATGGACACGGCGCTATAGCAGAGGGCGTCGAATTGCATCCAGAGCATCCGAATTCGGCTTCAAATACTTACCTGCGCGATGCAAATTGGGATGAAATTGGTGATAAATATTTAGAAGATTCTCATGCAAAGAATTGTTTGTTGATTGACTATTTTGCAAAAACAATAAGTATTTACGGAGAAGAATTTGAAGTAGACAGGTCTAGTCTCCCGTATACGGCAAAAGTAATTGAACAGGAAGAAGAGGAAGAAGAAGAAATAACATGGAAAATTGACAGAATGCCAGATTTAGAAACATTTAGGACACCAGAAGAGGAAGAAGAACTCTATCGATTGTGGCATGACAAAATCGATAGAGAAGAAGAAGATGAAGAAGAATGGGGCACGTTTGATATTAATGATGAATATTAAGTTTTTTAATATTTTATATATTATAGAATGCAATTGTCGAAGTTGTGCACCCCCGCCATGTTGTATTTAGTTTTTTCCGCAATAACTATTATTTATGGAGTTATGCAAAATTTTAAACCGATGACTCTCGTTGTCAATGTGTTATTTGTTGCTCTCTGGACTTGGATTTTGAACTGGTTATGCTCGAAAGGCTACAGCATTATTTCGTGGGTTTTAGTAGTTTTGCCGTTCTTTCTTATCATGAGTACGTGCGCTACTACAATGGAAGTTTTACAGAGAAGTTAATTTAACTCGAACACATTTCACAAACGATGGAAGAAGACGATGAAGAATTCTTAGGCTCGACTGTGAACTGTTGCGCATGGTATTTTGCCTTTCGTCTTAAATAATAAACACCAGTTTTCAATCCCTTTGACCACGAGTAAAAATGCATCGATGTGAGAGAATTATATGTAGGGTCTTCCAACCATAAATTAAGACTCTGACTTTGGCAAATAAACGCTCCTCTATCTGCGGACATGTCGATGATATGTTTCATAGGAATTTCCCACACGATTTTGTATTTATTTCTGATGTGTTCAGACAAAAATGTCAATTGCTGAACACTTCCATGATTTGCGATAATATTTGTTTTCACTTCTTCTGACCAATGCCCTAGCTCAATCAGTTCTCGTATCAAATATTTATTGATAACAACAAATTCTCCTGCCAATGTTCTTCGAGTGTAAATATTGCTCGTAATCGGCTCAAAACATTCATTGTATCCCAAGATTTGCGATGTACTCGCAGTAGGCATCGGGGCAATCAAGAGAGAATTTCTCAGACCATTTGCTTTGATTTTTTCTTTCAAGTCTTGCCAATCATATCTATCAGAAAGCTTAGCATCTGGCCACATGTCGAATTGCAGAATGCCCTTTGAAGCCGGCGACCCTTCAAAGGATGAATACGCTCCTCTGAATTCCACGTCTTCTTGAAACATGAACCTCTCTACGGCAATATCGCAACTCTGCTCGAGACTGGCATGATACATTGTCTCGAAAATAAGCCGATTGACCTCTTTTGCCTCCTCGCTGTGGAACGCGATATTCATCAAGATGAACGCGTCGGCAAGTCCTTGCACCCCTATACCAATAGGACGATGACGCATATTACTCCTTCGCGCTTTTTCAGTAGGATAAAACGTCAAATCAATCACTTTGTTCAAATTCACCGTCACCACCTTCACGACTCGATGCAACTCTTCATAATCAAAGACCCCCGCATCATTCACAAACTTGGGGAGAGCAATACTCGCTAAATTGCAGACGGCCGTTTCATTCTCGTCTGAATATTCGATAATCTCTGTACAAAGATTACTGCTCTTTATCGTCCCCAAATTCTTCTGATTGCTCTTCATATTTGCGGCGTCTTTATAGAGTAAGTACGGCGTACCCGTCTCCATCTGCGCATCGAGAATCTTAAACCATAAATCTCTGGCTTTTACTGTCTTGCGAATTTTTTTAGGGTCTGTTTCATAAAGACGATAGAGTTCTTTAAAATTATCGCCGTATACGTCGTCGAGACCAGGGCATTCATTGGGGCACAAGAGAGACCAGTCGCCGTTTGCCTTTATTCTCTCCATAAACAAATCTGGAATCCAAAGAGCATAAAAAAGGTCTCGCGCTCTTGCGTCTTCGTCTCCGTGATTCTTTTTCATATCCAAGAAATCCTCGATATCCGCATGCCATGGTTCCAAATAAATTGCAAACGACCCGTTGCGCTTTGACCCCTGATTCACGAATCTCGCAGTGTCATTGTAGACTTTCAACATCGGCACAATACCCGACGAGATGCCGTTTGTACCGCGTATCGCAGAATTTTTTGCACGAATATTATGAATATGCAAACCGATTCCGCCTGCCCATTTTGAAATACTTGCACATTCTTTTAGAGTATCATAAATGCCTTCTAGCGAATCTTTCTCCATCGCCTGCAAAAAACATGACGACAATTGCTCTTTCGGAGTGCCCGCATTGAAGAGAGTCGGGGTAGCGTGGCTGAAATACTTCTGTGATAGCAAATCATACGTCTCCTTTACCAACTCCAAATTCTCTCCATGAATACAGATGGCAACTCTCATCCACATATGCTGAGGTCTTTCTACGACTTGGCCTCCGATTTTGAGGAGATATGCGCGTTCCAACGTCTTAAACCCAAAATAATCGATGAGATAATCGCGCTGATAATCAATCATTGCATCAATAATCTCACAATGTCTCATGACAATATCGTAATAGCGTTTAGAAATAATTGGATGGTCTTCATTGTCATACAATCTTTGAACGACTTTGAAATAATCCACGTCCGTATTTTTATGATTGTTTGAAATCAAAATTCGCCCTGCCAACTCGCTGTAATCCGGATGCTGTGTCGACATGGACGCGCATTGCTCCGCCGTCAATTCATCGATTTTTGTCGTCGGAATATCATCATGCAATTGGTCAATAATTTTGATTACTAATGTCGTGTAATTCAAATGTAAATTTGCTTCAAGTCCCAGTTTTTTAACACGTTGCAAAATCTTATCAAATGCAACGTCTTCTTTTTCACCTGAGCGCTTAATAACTCGCATGTCGACTGTCGTCATCTATTGTATATTATCGTGTTTTTTTTAAATGGTTATTTCGTGTTCTTCTTTTCTTATTTTTCTTATTTTTTTTCGTTTTCTTATTTTGATAACGTCTTTTTCTCGTCTGTTTTCTTTTCAACCCTCTTCCAGTTATTATGTTTTGAAACTTAAATAATGCAGTGTATGTCGGCGATTCTTCTGTCAAAGGTAATTGGACTGCCGACATTCTTGCAATATTCTCTCTTATTGCTTCATGTTTTGCATCATACAGAGCAGAAATATCTGCATCAAAATCTTCCACAGATTTCCCGGATGTATTGACGAGCCAATCATAATTTAATCTTATACGCGTATTATTAGTTCTTTCAAGCCTCTCTATTAATATACCATGAAGTACTGTTAAAGCACGATGAAATTGTTTTTCATCCATTGCCCGAGTTAATTCTTCATATTGTCCTGGTTCTAATAAGACCGCCGAACCAAAATCGATTATCAAAGCTGAACCCGGAATGCCTTTATATTCTGTCCTATTATCAGGTAATATTAATATATTATTCGGATGAAAATCATTATGAGAATACCGTGTTTTTTTTGAAATTTCTAAAAGAGCAATTCTAGCCATATTTTCATACGTTTTAACATTTGGAGTTCCAATATACTTGATAAGTGTTTCCATACTAGGAGAAATTTCCATTCCAATTATTCCTATTCTTGGAGCATCTCTCTCTTCTTCTACTAGTTGTAAAAAAGGACGAATACATTTTATTATTTTGCCATCGTCTTTTTGAAATGGGCCTAATATACCAGACTCATCTTCTCCAATTATTTTCGCAAATACAACCGCTGGACAAACTGCATTCAAATTATCTACAGTTAATAAAAATGTTTCTGTTTGAAGAGAGATTTCATTCATAAATTCGTCTTTCATGAATACTGTATAGTACGTAGGTGCGCATTTATATTTTTCTGCATCACTATCATTATCCATCATGTAAATCATTTTAACAATAATCGACGTTACTGGTTCTTGAAATGTATTATATCTGGTGCTTAAATAAGGAGATTCTATTCCTGGATTTAAATCACATTTAAAAATATGTCCAGCAACGCTCGGGATATTCAAATAAGTTATTGTACTATTTGATATAAACATTGCAAATGCATCGCTAACGCCATTCTCTTCAGAAATTCTTCTTATCATATGACCTCCTTTATTCCGCGTATTTAACATATATATTGTATATAAATTAAATTACTTTCTGCTTCTTTTACTCTTCTTACTCTTCTTACTCTTTTTACTTTTTTTACTTTTCTTACTCTTCTTACTCTTCTTACTCTTCTTACTCTTTCTTTTACGCGTTTTTCCTCTTGCAACCTCCGGGTCAAAATCAAATACTTTATTCGGTTTATTGCTAGGTAAATTCT
>Ga0247722_10002202_pt1 | contig 10230 bp, 8 predicted proteins | sample MSEWelMarce3H_FC_FD_189094 | JGI IMG/M metagenome (GOLD analysis project Ga0247722, IMG submission 189094) | Subsurface sediment microbial communities from gas well in West Virginia, United States - MSEEL Well Study Marcellus 3H_FC | ecosystem: Environmental > Terrestrial > Deep subsurface >...
ATTTAAATGGGATGTTATATTTTGCCTATAAAAAAAAACAAGAAAAAAAATATAAAAACGCAATTTAAATATTACAAATACAATTATGTGTGGATTAGCTGGATTTATTGACTACGAAAAAAAAACATCTAAACAATCGTTAGATGAAATGATTGGTACTCTTATTCACAGAGGACCTGATAATTTAACGAGTGTTTTATACGATAATAGTAATAATAGTGTTGGTCTTTCGCATAGTCGTTTATCAATAATTGATTTGTCTGTTGCGGCAAATCAACCTATGAATTATAAAAATTTTCATATTGTTTTTAATGGTGAAATTTATAATTTTAAGGAAATTAAAAAAGAACTGACTAACAATGGCCATATATTTTTGTTGGAATCGGATACTGAATTAATCTTGCATGCTTTTGAAGAATGGGGTGATGCTTGTGTAGAAAAATTTATCGGAATGTTTGTTATTGTAATTTATGACACTTACAAAAATAAACTTCATATATTCAGGGATCGTGCTGGGATAAAACCTTTGTACTATTATAAAAAGAATAATTTATTTATTTTTGCTAGTGAATTAAAGGCAATTATAAAACACTCAAGTGTTACTAAAATAATAAATAAAGATGCACTTTCTTATTATTTTAAATTTGGCAATGTACCTTCGCCATTATCTATTTACGAGGATATTTTTAAATTTCCATCTGGTAGTATAGGTACTTTTGATATTGATAAAAATACTTTTGATATTAAAGAATATTGGAATGTTTACGATTTTTATACAAAAGAGGCTAGTATTGATTTGGATTACGATACGGCTAAGCATAATGTTGAAGAGCTTTTAACTAGTTCAATTTTGTATCGTAATATTGCAGATGTGCCAATTGGAGTATTTTTAAGTGGGGGTTTTGATAGCACAACCGTAGCTGCAATTCTTCAAAAACATAGTAGCGACACAATTAAAACATTTACAATAGGTTTTAAAACAGGCAATAATGAAGCGCCTTACGCTAAAAAAATAGCAGCACATTTAGGAACTGATCATCATGAATTTTATTGCAATGAGAACGATGTTATAGAAGTAATAAATGAGTTAAGTTATTTTTACGATGAACCTTTTGCTGATAGTTCAGCAATTCCAACTACATTAGTAAGTAAAAAAGCGGCTGAATTAGTAAAAGTTGTTATTTCAGCTGACGGGGGGGATGAAATATTTTTCGGTTATGATGATTATAGTAATATCGAAAAATATAGTAATAAGCTACACACAATTTCAAAGTACAGTATTTTAAATGTCTTATTTGTTGCTGTTTTAAAAATTTGTGTTGTATTTTTTTCAGTAACTTCATTCAATAGAAGAAAATTAGAGGGTGCAATTAAAATATTGAATAATAAAAAGCAAGTTAGGGATTCAATTATGTTTGAGTTGTATAGTTCAAAATCTGATAGCTTAGTCAATAAAATTTTAAACAATTCATCAACTATTAAATCTATTTACAAGAAAAAATATAAATCTTTTAAAGATGTTATGTCTATGTTTATTGCTCTTGATTTCTCCATATATATGCAAAATGATATGTTAGTAAAAGTAGATAGAGCCACAATGTCCCAATCGATAGAGGGTAGGGAGCCATTTCTTGATCATCGATTAGTTGAATATTGTGCTAGTTTACCGACTGATTTTAAATATTTTGAAGGGAATAAAAAGAGAATACTTAAAGACATAGTTTATAAATACATACCAGAGAAATTGTTTATAAAAGAAAAACAAGGTTTTACTTTTCCAATTTATGATTGGTTAAAAAATGATTTATCTTTTTTAATTGAACAAAATTTAAGTTTTGAGTCATTGGAAGAAAGTAAACTGTTAAATACTAATTTTGTATTGAAATTAGTTGACGATTTTAAACGAGATAAATTACCTGACCCGACTATAATTTGGAAATTAATAATGTTTCAAATGTGGTATAAAAAATGGATGAAATAATGAGTTTGAGTATAATTATTCCTGTATATAATTGTGAACCCTATTTAATAAGTGGTTTCGAAAAACTGAAGCCTCTTTATTCTTCTACTATAGATTTTGAAATAATTTATGTAAATGATGGCTCAACAGATAATAGTTTAAAGGTTTTAAGAGAGATTGAAGCAACTAATAGCTTTGTAACAGTAATTGATCAAGAAAACCAAGGGTCTTCAGGAGCAAGAAATACAGCTATAGAAGTAGCAAAAGGTAATTATATTCAGTTTTTGGATTCGGATGATTTTGTTGATGTACCCGTAATTTTGTCACTATTAAAACAAGCAGAGAAAGAAGAAATAGATGCAGTATCTTTTAAACTTGATTTTATCAACGAAGCTGAAGATCGATTGGGTATTATGGACTCAAATATTGTTCCCTACAATAAAATAATTTCAGGCAAAGAGGCACTTATTTCGGGGTATCAACCCTCATCAATTTGTGTTTTTTTGTTCAGAACGGCTTTTTTAAACAAGCATAACTTGAGAATAACACCAAAAATCACACACATGGATGTGGAGTTTACATCAAGAATGATGCTACTTGCAGAAAAAGTGCTTTTTATTGAAGATATAGCCTACCATTATCTACAAAGAGAAGGCTCGATAACAAAACCAAAGACCAAAGAGAAACTGCAACAGTTTTTATTCGATGAGGTGATTATTTCAAATACAATTAGAAACACAATTGAATCAAGTTTTAATCAAGAATTAATAATTGCAATTCAAAAAAATTACAATTCAGTCGTATGGAACCTTCTCTGGCGTTTCTTCTCAAAACCCAAAGAAATTGATTTTGAATTTAAAATGCAATGTATTGTAGCATTAAAAAAACAAAATTTGTACCCAATTAATGGTGCCTTAAAAACAAATTTCCAAAAATTGACTACCTTGTTTTTTAATCAAGAATGGTTATTGAAAATTGTGTTAAAAATAAAGTCCTAATGCAAAACAACAAACGCATAATTAATTACATTGATCAAACATCAGAAAAAGGACATCACATGGTCTTTAATTCTTCCATGATCAAAGTGTTACAAATTTGTTTTCCAAAGCACCAACTGTTGTATTGGGGCATTGAATCCAACCAACAAGCTACTTTAGAGCTTTTAACAAAAGAAGAAATACAAAATTGCAATATTCAACCCATAAATTATACCAACACAAAGAGCAGTTCTTTTTTTGTCAAAGGTCTTTTTTTTGTAAATAAAGAAATCACCCGAGCTAAACATTTTTATAAAGTTTTAAAACAAACCACCCCCAATGATGTTGTGGTTTTATCCATAACTACCTTTACCTCATTTTTAGTTTTTAAAATACTTCATTACTTTATAAAAAGTCCCAAAACATTTGCAGTATTGCATGGCGATATCGATTTTTTGTACCATGCCAATTCAAAAATTGAAAAAGTAAACGCTTGGTTTCATAAAAGAATTTTTAAAATTAAATCTAAGGATTTCAACTATATTGTTTTAAATAAAATTTCTAAACAAAAGTTGTGTAAAGATGGTTTTTTAAATCCTGGTGAAGTAATAGAAATAAACCATCCGTATTCCAATTTAAACCATGATATTGAAATAAATTTGTCATCTGGTCTTTTACAATTAGGGCATATTGGGAGCATGGAAGTAGAACGGAAAAACTCACATTTTTTATACCAATTGGCACATAGGTTTCAAAAAGAAATTGAAAATAAAACTCTTCAATTTGAAACCATAGGGTTAATTACCCCAAATATTATTCCTTTCAAAAACAATTGGGTCATTGAGTGTGTCGGTAATTCAAAACCCGAAAAACCAGACTATTTAACTCGTGAGGAGTATGAAAAGTATGTGGCGCAACTTCATTTCACACTTTTTTTTATAGACATACACCAATATATTTTCCGAACCAGTGGTGCCATCATAGACACGATTGCGTTTCAAAAACCCATTATTGCTTTCAAGCATCCTTATTTTGATTATTTAATAAGTAAAGTAGGACCTATTGGCTATTTTGTTGATACGATAGATCAAATGGCTGAGGTACTTCATACAATTTCAAACGCAGTCCCGCAAACGGCAAGGGATTATAGTTTATTTACCAACAATTTGGCACAATTGAAAGAGTTATTTGGTGTACAATCTGTTGCAGCCGATTTGGCTCAACAATTAAACAACAACACTTAATGTTTCCCTATCTATTTTTATTTGCTTTTGCAGCCTATCTTTATTTAAATCAAAACGCTTCTAAAATAACCCTTGGTGTATTCAGTTTTTTCATGATCCTTATATGCGGGTTTCGTGACATGATTGGGGGGTTTGATGTCTATATATATGCCGAAATTTTCGAAAATATTAATAAGGATTATTTTAACGAGTATTTTGAGTTGGGTTTTGTGCTCTATTTCAAAATAATTCGGTTTTTGGGCAGTTCACGTGAGTTGATGTTTTTTAGTACCGCACTACTCATGATTGGGTTACATACCTCTACTATTAGTAAAGATTACTCAAGTAAAGGGGTAGCAATATTCATCTATTTTTGTAAATTTTTCTTATTCACGTTTGTCTATCTTCGTCAAGGGTTGGCTATGGGTATTTTATGGTTAGCCATTCCGTACCTGCTCGCCAATAAGCGTTGGAAAGCTTATGTATTGGTGGGACTCGCCTTTTTTTTCCACAAAACCGCTTTGGTTTTTGCCTTGTTAGTGCTAGTATGCCATTACCAATTCAAAAAACAGCAGTTTTTCATCATTATGTCGGTAGCGGCTGCCGTGGCACTTACACCGGTTGGTACTTTTGCAGCTAGTTTTTTTTCAGAGAATATCGACCAAAAATACGAAGGCTACGCTGCTCAGTTTACCGAAGTCAATTTTTTGTATGTGATTGAAGCAGGTTTGCTTATTTTTTTATTACTCAAATACAGGTTGTCCTTTTACCAAACACCAAAAGGGACTTTGGTATTTAATGGTGTAGTGTTATATACCTTTTTTATCGTATTGAGCTTAACCAATGCAACCTTTGTGCGCTTATCGTGGTATTTTCTTATTTTTTACTGTTTCGGTTTGGCATATATTTATTCGTTTATTACTCAACCCAAATGGCGGTTTACCTACAGACTGGTCGTGTTTGTCTATTTTAGCTTGGTATTTTTTCGCTTACTAATCTATTACGACGGGGGCGATTTTATGCCTTACAAATCAATTTTTGAAGATTTTGACAGAGGAGGAATGTGGGAACACATGGAATATAAATAAATAAAATGAAAGTAACAGTTTTTACACCTACTTACAACAGAGCTCATTTATTACGTAGAGTATATGCCAGTTTATGTAATCAAACCTTTACTGATTTTGAGTGGGTACTAGTCAATGACGGTAGTACAGACAATACCGAAGCAGTAATTCAATCCTTTATCGATGAAAACAAAATACCTATTAGGTACTTTTTTCAAGAAAATGCAGGAAAACATGTAGCAATAAACAAAGCAGCTTCTGTTGCAAAAGGGGACTATTTTCTAATCCTAGACAGTGATGATTTTTTACCCAATGATAGTTTATTTTTATTAAATAAATTAATGCCAGAATGTGATGTAGATAACGAATTGGCTGGGATTGTAGGAAGAAAACATTATAAAGATGGTACATTAATTGGATCAAAAATTGGGGCTAATTTTAAAGGCACTACTTTTGATATTCGTTTTAAAAGAAAAATTAAAGGGGACTTGGGCGAAATATTTAAAACAGAAGTATTTAAAAAATTTCCATTTCCTGAAATTGAAAACGAAAAATTTTGTCCAGAAGCCTTAGTTTGGAACAGAATTTCAAGAGATTTTAAGTTTATATTTTCAGATATAAATATTTATACAGTTGAATACCAGCCTGATGGATTAACGTCTAATATCGTTAAAATACGAATGAATGCTCCAGTAGCAACAATGACTTATTATAGTGAATTGAATCAGGATAGTATTCCAATTATCCAAAAAATAAGAGCAACCATAAATTTTTGGAGGTTTTCGTTTAATTCAAACCTTAATTTTATCAAGAAAATCAAAATGAGTAATTTAGGTTATTCAACAGTAGGGTTTCCTTTGGGACTTATTTTATTTATAAAAGATAAATTTCAGCACCAATGAAAATAGCGCATCTTATCAATAGTTTGGCAACAGGCGGTGCAGAAAAACTAGTGGCAGAAACCGTTCCGTTGTACCAACAAGCAGGCATCACAACCGATATAATTGTTGCCAATGGAACAAATCATCCTTTTACACAGCAATTACTGGCAACTAGTAAAACAGAAATCATAGCACTTGGTTGGGGTTCGGTGTATAATCCATTATTGATTTTAAAATTGATTCGGTTAATTAACAAATACGATATTATACATGTTCATTTATTTCCAGTGCAATATTTTGCAGTCGCGGCCAAATGGTTAAGCAGGTCAAAAGTAAAATTAGTTTTTACGGAGCATTGTACATCTAATCGTCGTATATCTAAATGGTATTTTAAGTACATAGAGCATCTAATGTACAATGCCTACACAAAAGTAATTTGCATTACTCCAGAAATACAAGCTATTTATTCTAACTATTTACCTCAGCTAAAGCAAAAATGGCAGGTTATTGAAAATGGGGTTAATATTTCAACTATTCAAATAGCTCGTCCTTTGGATAAAAATCATATTATTTCGTCAATAAACACCTTTGATAAAATTATTTTACAAATTTCGGCCTTTAGAGAACAAAAAGACCAATCAACCCTAATAAAAGCAATGACTTTATTGCCTAAAGAAATTAAATTAATTTTGGTAGGCGAAGGAGTAGAAAAAGAAAAATGCCAACAATTGGTACAACAATTAAATCTGTCAGAAAGGGTCTTTTTTTTAGGGGTTAGAATGGATGTGCCCCAGTTACTCAAAACTGCCGATGTTGTAGTATTATCCTCTAAATATGAAGGATTGTCCTTGTCGAGTATTGAAGGAATGGCGTCAGGAAAACCCTTTATTGCATCAGATGTACCAGGTTTAACCGATGTAGTTGCAGGAGCTGGACTATTATTTGAATGTGGAGATGAAAAAGCTTTAGCAACACATATCAACAATTTGCTCAACGACCCTATCTTGTATCAAAAAACAGCAGCTTCTTGTCAAGCAAGAGCACAAGAATTTACTATTGAAAAAATGGTGGCAGCGCATATTGAGTTGTATCAACATCTTGTAAATGAAAACTAAGCCTAAACTCCTCCGCACCGCAACCGTTGCCACTTCCTTAAAACTAATTGTTCAAAGGAAAGCAATTTTTATGTTTAAGTTTTTGTACAGATAAGTAGTATGTTTTTTAGTTTTGCACTCTTGCAGTGCAAAATAGTTTAAAAATTGCACTGCTGCAGTGCGTTTTTTTTGTATTTTTGTATAAAATTAAATTGAAATGGAATCATTATTTGCATATTCAAACCGATTGGTAAGCGAAACAAAAACCGATTTTATACGGTATATGTTTTATCGGATCAACTGGAAAAATCGGCTGGTGGGATTAACAGGGCCTCGTGGTGTTGGTAAAACCACTATGATTCTACAGTATATAAAAGAAAATCTTCCAGTACATCAGACTTTGTATGTAACGGCTGAGGATTTTTATTTTGCCAAAAACCGTTTATTGGATTTGGCTGATTCTTTTGTTAAGTCAGGTGGAACGTATTTGTTTATCGACGAAATTCACAAATATCCCGATTGGTCAAAAGAGTTGAAACTGATGTACGATTATCATCCCAAATTACACATAGTTTTTACCGGTTCTTCCATTTTGGATATCAAAAAAGGTAGTTCTGATTTGAGCCGCAGGGCAGTAGTTTATGCAATGCAAGGCTTGTCTTTTCGAGAATATTTGGGATTGTTTCATAAGATGGAAATTCCGAAATTTACTTTAGAACAAATTTTGAGCCATCAGGTACGTTTGCCTCAAAAAGTACAATTTTTACCTTTGTTTGCTGCTTATCTGAAATGTGGTTATTATCCTTTTGCTATGGAAGATGATTTTAATTTGAGAATACAGCAAGTAATCAACCAAACATTGGAAATCGATGTTCCCGTTTATGGAGGAATGCATGTAACCACAGGTAGAAAACTCAAGCAACTGTTGGCGATAGTAGCAGTAAGTGTCCCTTTTAAGCCAAATATGAGTAAGATTGCAGAAATGTTAAATGTAAGTCGCAATAATGTTGCTGATTACTTGCTCTATATTGAAGAAGCTGGAATGATAAGCCAATTGAGAGAGGAGACCGGAGGAATTCGGGGTCTTGGGAAAGTAAATAAAGTATATCTAGACAATACGAATTTGATTTATAACTTAGCAAAAGAAAATCAGAACATAGGAAATGTGAGAGAAACTTTTTTTCTTAATCAGTTAAGGGTAAATCACGAAGTGGTTTCGTCATCATTGGCAGATTTTAAAATTGACTTCTATGATTTTGAAATTGGAGGTAAAAGCAAAGGTTCAAAACAAATTCTACATGCCCAAAAAGGATTTATTGTTAAAGACGATATAGAAATGGGCTTTTTGAACACTATGCCGCTTTGGCATTTTGGATTAATGTATTAAATGTTTGTTTTTTTATTTGGCAGATAAAGCATAGCATATTTGGCTTCAATAAGTCGATATTCAGAAAATAAATTTTGGAGCAGGAAATCGGAGTTTAATAAAGAACGGGATATTTATTTCAAAAATATAAAATAAAGGTATCCAAAGAATTAGCATTTTTTGGAACAGTATAAAAGATAATATAGTTTATATGCAAACCAAGCCTAAACTCCTCCGCACCGCCACGGTTGCCACTTCGTTAGATATTTTACTAAAAGGGCAGTTGCGTTTTTTACATGACCATTTTGAGGTAAAAGCCATTTCGGGTCAAGACAATCATTTAACGAACGTTAAAAATAGAGAAGGGGTTGAGGTGATAGATATACCAATGTCGAGACAAATCAGTCTTTGGAACGATTTGGTTTCGTTGTATAAATTGTATGTAACATTTCTAAAAGAAAAACCACAAATAGTCCATTCCATTACTCCAAAAGCAGGTTTACTTTCCATGATAGCTGCTTGGTTGGCAGGAGTTCCCATCAGGATGCACACTTTTACTGGTTTGGTTTTTCCTACACAAACAGGTTGGATGCAAAAATTACTTGTCAAAATGGATCAGTTGTTATGTTACATGGCAACCCATGTATATCCAGAAGGCGAGGGCGTTAAAAAGGATTTATTGGCATTCAACATCACCAAAAAACCACTTGAAATTTTAGCCAACGGAAATATCAGCGGCATTGATACTACTTTTTTTGATTCCACAAACACACCCAATTCTCAAATAGAAGCCATCCAAAAAGAATGGAACATTCAAGAAAATGATTTTATTTTTATTTATGTAGGGAGGCTTGTTGGCGATAAAGGGATCAACGAATTGATAGCCGCATTTACAGAAATAAACACCCACAACAAAACGGCTAAATTACTTTTAGTGGGGCCTTATGAGCACGAATTAGATCCATTAACCGAAACAACTTTAGATGCCATTTATGAAAACACCAACATCATTACAACTGGTTTTCAAGAAGACATACGTCCGTTTTTGGCAATAAGTGATGTATTTGTTTTTCCTAGTTACAGAGAAGGATTTCCCAATGTGGTCATGCAAGCAGGAGCTATGGGATTACCCTCGATTGTAACTGATATTAATGGAAGCAACGAAATCATACAACACAACCACAACGGTAGTATAATCCCTCCCAAAGACACAACAGCACTAACCGACGCCATGCAACAGTTAATTGACAATCCAACTTTACGTCAATCACTAGCGCAAAACGCCCGACCAAGTATTACTTCACGATACGAACAACAAGTAGTTTGGGACGCTCTTTTAGCAGAATACCAAATGTTAATTGACAAATGATAATTGATAATTGACAATTAATTGATAACCCCCGAACGAAAAAAAAACAACTAAAAAAAACACCCCTATGGTCCCCTCAAGGGGACAATCCATCCGACAGATAATTAAAATAAAAATAGAAAAGTTATATTTCCGAAGTAAAACATCAATCCCCCACCTAAACTTCCTACTTGCGCATTGCCTCCTTGAGGTACCGATAGCAATCATTATCAAGGGGTGTCACGCAAAAAAAAAACACCCCTATGGTCCCATCAAGGGGACAATCCATCCGACAGACAATTAAAATAAAAATA
>Ga0247722_10002205_pt1 | contig 10226 bp, 3 predicted proteins | sample MSEWelMarce3H_FC_FD_189094 | JGI IMG/M metagenome (GOLD analysis project Ga0247722, IMG submission 189094) | Subsurface sediment microbial communities from gas well in West Virginia, United States - MSEEL Well Study Marcellus 3H_FC | ecosystem: Environmental > Terrestrial > Deep subsurface >...
CTACCTCTTTGGCTTCAAACAGTTGTTTGAGGTAAGGGGTATGTCCGGGGAAATTGAAAGCTTCGGCTTGTATATTTTTTTTGTGTATAGGTGCGGTAACAAGGCCATCCAATTTGCCTGCCTTAAGTGCTTCTGCTGCGATGGTCAAACTAAGAATGGCATATTTACCCGCATCATCGGTAAGTTGACCTGGTGTAATCACCATATCATCTTCCCAGCAATTGTAAAGGTTCACTTGTTTGTGATTGACCTTGGAAGAATCTTTTATGCTGGAAAAACTGAAGTTGTAGTCTGGCAGTGTTTTTCTATAAAAATTGATCAGTTTGTTGCTGGCAAAAACCACGGGTGTACAAAGCTCGAGTATTCGGTTGTCGCTCAGGGTTTTGATGATAATTTCAGGTCCGATGCCGTTGGTATCTCCACAGCTGATACCAATAAGTGGCTTATTTTCTATTGTAGCGCTCATGTAGTCTGCTTAATTTTTGTAAAAATACGAGGTTTTCTTTTGAAGCATTCAGAAAGGCTGATTAGCCTGTTTATCAAATAACAGCTTGAACCTGAACAAATAGCATAAAATTAGATTGTGTTTTGTTGGAAACACAAAAAGTAAATTTTTTAATCTTTCCAGCGTGTAATAAAATAACTACACAATAAGTAGTTAAATGTCCCGTTATTATGTAGCATAATATCCCAAAAAAGCAATATTAAATCCAACAACATGAAAAACTTTTACGCCGCATTAGCCTTACTATTTGTAGTACATACATCTTTCGCACAGATTTCCCCGGCCTATAATGACATGAGGGAAAAAGAAATGCAATCTCAACAAACCATGTTTGGTGGTGAAGGGCCTTTTGCCGAAGCGATCAATGGTTTAGACTATGACCAGATTTATGCCCGTATGGAACTGCGCTTTAACCCAGATACCAGCATTAGCTCAGGTAAATATGTATGGGGCTCAGTTACCACCTATTTTAAAACCGGTAAATCAAATTTTAACCTTATTACTTTTGATATGGCTTCGGCGCTTATATGCGATTCAGTTTATTATAATGGGGTTAAACTTTCAGCAGGTAATATAGTAAAGCAGGTTGATACATTAAAAATCACGCTTCCCAACATTGCAACTATTGGCACACTGGATTCTGTAAAAGTTTTTTACAAAGGTGTACCCCCGGTAGTAACAGATTTTGGTGGTTCTACCGGTTTTGTAAGGGGAGGTACGGCTGGAACTACTTCTTATATTTATACGCTTTCTGAACCATACAGTGCCTCCACCTGGTGGCCAAGTAAATCTAGGGTTGCATTTGATAAATTTGACTCAGTAGATATTATTGTCAGCACTCCATCAGCCTTCAGGGTCGCTGCTAATGGAAAAAGAACAGGCGAACCTGTTAATGGCTCTAATAGAATAACTACCTGGAAGCACAGGTATCCTATTTCTACCTACCAGATAGCTATAGGTGTGGCAAGGTATGTTCAATACCCTTTAGTACCCACACTGGTAAATATCGGTGGGACCAATATGGAACTCTATAACCTTTTATGGACTACACCTACAGCTGCCAGCCAAACAGCGCTTAACAGAACATCTGACATGCTGAGTGTAATGAGCAGTAAGTTCAGCGATTATCCATTTAAAAATGAAAAGTACGGTCACTATACGTTTGGTTTTGGAGGAGGTATGGAGCACAACACATTTAGCGGTATGGGTACAGGTACTTATGACGCTGCTTCCGACTGGAGTGTAATAGCGCATGAACTGGGACACCAGTGGTTTGGTGCAGCGGTTACCTGTGGAAGCTGGAGAGATATATGGGTAAATGAGGGGTTTGCACGCTATAGTGAAGTTGTTTACCTGGAAGGAAAAATTGATGCTTCCATTACTGCAACGCCTACTTCACACAGGGCTGGTTTTAGAACCACCGCTTTGGCTGCAAATGCGAAAGCTATATACCAGGCCGATACTTCATCAATGACCGCAATTTTTAGCCCCTCTTCCTACATTTATGAGAGGGGTGCTATGTTCATAAGCATGTTGCGTAAAACATTGGGTGATATTAACTTTTTTAAGGCTTTACAAAATTATCAAACAGATCCTACTTTAAGATATAGCAATGCCTATACCGAAGATGTTAAAAGACATATGGAAGCGGTCTCGGGCCTTGATTTAGAAGAAATGTTCAACGATTGGGTGTATAAAACGGGGCACGCAAAATATGATGCAGCCCAATGGAACAATGTAGGTAACCAGGTTGTTTTATCAATGCCTCAAACAGTAAACGCCGGATCCAATAATACACATTTTGATGTGCCGCTGGTCATTAAGTTTTATAAAACTTCAGCACCTACAAAAGATACCACCATTGTATTATTCGATAAGCAAGGATCATTGTATACTGTAAACGACGGAGTATTTACATCTTCTTCAGGAGGAAGTCTTATACAGGTAGCATTGTCTTTTACACCCAATGTAATAGAATTTGATGCCCTGTCTGAAACATTAACAACCGGTGCTTTTGTAAAAAATGCAGGCTTGGCTTTACTCTCTACAAAGCTGGTTGATTTTGCTGCACAAAAGGAAGAAAGAAACGCAAAACTATCCTGGAGCATCAAAGAATCGGCTGACTATAGTTCATTTGAAATAGAAAAAAGTACCAATGGAACTGTTTTTGAAAAAATAGCTACACAAACTAACATTCAGAATAACGGACTCAGAAACTTTAGTTTCACCGATTATAATTTACCTGCCGGTATAGTATATTATCGCATTAAAATTATTGAGAAAGATGGTAACTCTTTCTATACCAAAATAGCCAGCATCAATAATAAATTCTCTGAATCATTTGTTGTGTCGCCCAATCCTGCTACAGATCATATCATGATAAGCCACAGTGCCTCTACTACTTTGTTTACAAATATAAAAGTGTTAGATGCTGCAGGCAGGATTGTAAAAACACTTACCAAACAATCTATTGCGCCAGGTAGCAAACTTCGTATACCGTTACAGGGGCTGGCCTCTGGCACCTATTATGTAGAAATTGAAGGTGGGGAGTATTTTAAAGTAGTGAAGAAAATAGCACTGATTAAATAATGAGTCCAATATTTAAGCCTAACAAATAACTGTTTATGAAAAACAATTTATTAACCCGGATGATTTTAAAATACTTCGCAGCAATATTCATAGGTGCGATATTATTGCACAGCAATATGGCCTATGCGCAACCGGCAACAATAACCATACCGGTGGGTATTGGGAGTCCGTGTAACAATACCGGTAGGGATTCTTTGAAGTATTATAATTACAATGATGTAACCAATATTTTAAGCCACAGGTGGAATTGTTTTCCCAACCTGGTTACTCCGGGTTTCTCCGATAACCTTTCTACCATTCAGTTCAATCCTTTTGATGGGTACTTATATTATGGCAGAATCATCAATACATCCGGGCAATACACCACACATATTTACAGATGGTTGCCTACCGTTTGTCCCAATGCTGCAGCTTTGCCTATATTTCAGACTTTTGACAACCAATTGGTAGTGGGTATTGAATTTGACCCCGCTACAGGCCTTGGTTACCAAATCAATTTTGTAGATACCACAGGTGTTCCTGCATTGAGTTATGATGTTGCCGGAAACGTAGGTACTTTTATTTCGGCTGGTACTGTAAATGGCAGGCCGGCTTCTGCTCACTATGATGATACCAATGACGAACTTCATTACAGCAGGGCCAACGATGTGCAGGGTGTTAGTTGGGCAGCTCCAATAGTTGTTAATACAACAGGAAATGTTGGGCAATACCCATCTCTCGCAGTGGTGAATGGTTTTCCGGCCATTGCCTATTATGATGTTACCAATGTTAGGTTAATGTATGTAAGAGCAACTAATGCAAATGGTACTGCATGGGGAGCTCCCGTTGTAGTAGATGATCCGGCTGGTGCAATTAATGTTGGTCAGTATAATTCTCTTGTAGTAATAAATGGTAATCCGGCTATTGCTTATTACGATGTAAGCAACGGTGATTTAAAATATGTGAGGGCAACAGATGCAAATGGTACCGCATGGGCTGCACCGGCTATATTGGATGCAACAGGCAATACTGGTCAATATGCAAGCATGACAGTAGTAAATGGCAATCCTGCTATTTCCTATTACGATGTAAGTAATGGAGACCTTAGGTATATCAGGGCTACCGATGTTAGCGGTACAGCATGGACTGCTCCGTTTTCTGTAACTACTGCGGGTAATACCGGCCAGTTTCCATCTTTGCTGGTTGTTAATGGCAATCCAGCCATAAGTTTTTACAATGCTACCAATCAAGACATTATGTATGCAAGAGCGTCTGATGCAAACGGTACAGCATGGGCAGCACCAATAATTCTTGCAGCAGGCGGCAATACAGGGCAGTTTACTTCCATGGCAATTATTAATGGTAATCCGGCAGTTTCTTACCAGGATGTAACCAACCAGGATTTAAAATATAGAAGATCAACAGATATTAACGGTACAACATGGGCACCCGAGGAAACGCCGGAAGCTACTGGTAACAGGGGTGCATATTCCAATCTTTTTGTTGCAGATGGTAACCCTGCCATTGCTTATTATGATGCATCCGGGTTAAATGCAAGATTCATCCGTTCCTACGATAATACAGGCAATCATTGGTTTACCAATTCGGGGGTATACGATATGGAATTACAACAGGTTGATTTTGCTACCAACACACTAGGTATATCCCGTCCTATCAACTTTGGTGCAAGATATATTTACCGCCAGAGTGGCGACGTTGTTATGACGCCGGGAAGACAAATGCTGGCAGCTTTTGATAATAAATATTTCACCATCAACTGGCAGGATTATGCCAGCGCTACTCCTTTAATAGCCACTTTTATTGATACTTTAATTTTAGGAACCGGCAATAACCTGGTAGGCCTTGCATATGCTAGTGGTAAACTAGTGGGTAGCGTTAGGTCGGCTACTATTTGTAATAGTTTTCACAGAGAAATTGATATTTTAACTGGTGGACTAAGCCCAATTACTGCAACCGATAATTTTACTTCTGCCGACATGACCAATATACCTACCGGCATTGGTGCTGCAAAACGATTGGTATCCCGAACATTGGTAAGTCCTGGCATTTATGAAGTGGTGTATGAAGTGGTAATTAGAAATTTTGGCGGCACGCCCATGCTCAATGTACAGTCGTATGATACGCTAAACAACATTAATACATTCGCCAATAATATCAGTGCATCCATAACTTCTTTCAGCGCCCCGGCAGGCATCAATCCAAACCCTTCTTTTGATGGTAAAACTACAGGTAATTTTAACCTGTTGGCACCTGGCAGCACATTATCAAATATCCCAGGTCAAAATACGATTACCTTACAAATTACCTGCAGGATCTCCGGCATTGTAGCGGGAGTGGTATATAATAATTCTGCAACAGTAACTGCAACAAATATATTCGGTGATCCTGTAAGAGATTTATCCACCAACGGTAGCAATCCTGATTTGAACAGCAATGACAAACCAGATGATGTGGGAGAAAATCAACCTACACCTTTCCTTATTACAGTTCCTGCCATTACACCACCATGTGTTGTTCTAACGAATATTATGTATACACAGAGTTTTGGATCGGGTACAGGACTTGTAGCTCCTATACCGCCAGCGGTGTTAGGCCCCGGTGTATTTTCTGCCACAGAAATAAGTTTATATACTTCCTCTACAACCCAGCCTCTGCAAGTAGAAATGTACACTGTTACCAACAACGCCAATAATGCGAATATTGCAAATGTTATAAATCTAACAGACCATACCGGTAATGCCAATGGCCGAATGCTGGTAATAAATGCAGATGCTGCCAACACCATTATGTATAGGGCATCTTTTTTTACCAGTACCTGTAGCAATTCGCAGTATTCTTTATCATTCTATGCGGCATTCCCGGGCAACGGAGCTTACGAAACCATTTGTGATGCATTTGGCGGATTCCGTTATCCCAGAATCAAAATGCGCATTAGAGATGGTATATCAGGTTTAATAATAACAGAAACATCTACCACAGATATTACCACAGGGGTATGGCAGCAATACGGGTTAAAATTTATTGCACCTGCTTCCTATAACCAACTTATTATTGAATTGGTTAATGATGCGAATGGCGGTTGCGGAAACGATGTTGTATTGGATGATATCCAGTTTGGATCTTGCGACCCTATCCCAGTCGTAGGTGTAAATGCAGTGGCTGGCTGTATTGGAGAATCTACCACATTCACTGGCACATTGAGTGATCCCGGAGCTATTCCAGGTGCTAAAGATTACCAATGGCAAATTGCAAACACTAACACGGGCCCGTGGACCAATATCAGCGGTGCTACTGCAGCCACTTATACCATCAACCCAATTACCGCTGCCGATACAGGCAGATATTATAGATTATTGGTGGCTGCTTCCGGAAACATGGCTGTTGCCAATTGCACATTCATCTCTCCAGGAAGCCTACTAACAGGGCGTTCGCTTTCATTAGCAGCTGCTTCGGCCAGTAAAACAAAAGACAATATTTGCGGCGGCATTCAAACTTCAATAGCCGCCGTTGGAGGTACATTGGGAACTGGCGGAACCTGGAATTGGTACAGCACCAATTGCGGAACCAGCTTAGTGGGAACAGGAACCACCCTAAACGTTACCCCATCTGTAACAACCACGTACTATGTTAGAGCAGAAGGCGTTTGTAACACAACTGTGTGCAGGCCTGTCACCATTTTCATTAGCTGCGACATAGACAAAGACAAAGATGGTATACCAGATTATGTTGAAAGCTACATGCCTGCTGCATTGGCTGATCACAACAGCAATGGAATTAGCAATGCTTTTGATCTAACTTACCCTGGTTATATAGACAATAACAACGACCACATCAACGATCATTTTCAAGCCGATGGAGACAACGATAATGACGGTATCCCAAATTACCTTGACACCACTTTTCCTGGTAGAATAGACAGCAATAGCGATGGAATTGATGACCGTTTTGACATGGATTTAGATGGTATCATCAACATGCTGGATCTTGACAGTGACAACGATGGAATAGCAGACGTTGTTGAAGCAGTAGGTGTTGACGCAGATGGTGATGGAAGAATAGACAATTTTACTGACACTGATAACGATGGTCTTTCACAAAACGTAGATGGTAACAATACCGGCGCAAGAGTGTCAGGTACGGGATTGGGTGTAATAGATCTGGACGGCGATAGCAGACCCAATACCATCGACAGAGACAGTGATGGCGATGGTTTACCAGATGTAGTAGAAGTGAATGGCCCAGACGCAAACAACAATGCCATCATCGACGGTTTTGTAGATGCGAACGGCGATGGTCTTCACGATACATACATCAACTCGGGGTCATTGTTACGCACCGGCACCGACACCAACAGTGATGGTCGCCCAAATAGCTATCCAAATAAAAATTTCGACATCGACGGCAGAGCAAATCCTTACGATTTAGACAGCGATATGGACGGCATCGTTGATGCCATTGAAGCTGGCTTTGTAGATGCAGATTACAATGGATTTGTAGATGGCACAAACGGAACAGATGGATGGAATAATACCATAAGAGCCAACGCATCTTTGAACCTACTCAACAGCGACGGTGTGGGCAACCCGAATTATTTGGACATAGATAGCGATGGCGATGGTATTCCAGATAATGTTGAAGGACAAACCACCATTAGCTATAGATTCCCTAGCTATTTGGATGCCGACAACGACGGCATCGACAATGCTTACGATGGCGCCCCGTATGCCGCTACTTTTGGAGGTTCGGGTATCTTCCTTGCTGATAAAGATGGCGACAACATACCCGATTATATTGACCTTGATACCGATTCAGATGGCGTTTTAGATATTGTTGAAGGCAATGACTTTAACTTGAATATGATCTCAGACGATCATGTAACTCCTACCGGCCTTGATACCGACGGCGATGGTTTAGACAATCGATTTGACTCGCTTAATTCAGTTACCATCATCAGAGGAACCTCTTACATGATGGGTACAAGCGGCAGTCTAACTGGCGACCCTACACCGGGTACCCGATCACCTGTTCAAAAATCAATAGTAGCCCAACCAGAAAGGGACTGGAGATATGTGAGCTTTGTACTACCGCTGCAATATTTTGAATTTAGTGGTTTGGAAACTAAAAACAATGTATCGCTTAATTGGGCAGTACTTTCTAACATACCACTTTATTTGTTTGAAATTGAGCGCAGCACAGACAATCAAAGATTTGAAAGTGTGCAAACGCTACCTGCCAAAATGAAATTAGGTGAACTCAAAAATTTCAATGGCGTCGATTTTATTGGAAACATTGCAGGAGACAAGGTTTTTTACCGACTAAAAGTAATTGCTGAAAATGGACAAGTTCGCTTTAGCAATGTCATTTTAATCAGAAAAACCAGCAACAACATGCCTGTTACCATACAGCCTAATCCAGCCAATGATTATAGCAATATTCAGTTCATGGCACAGAAGGCAGGTTTAATGTTAATAAGCATCAAAGACAACCTAGGTAAAACGCTATACAGCACAAAATTGAATGTACAAAAAGGAAGCAATAGCATAACGCTGAGCGGACTTTCAAGATTCAGCAGTGCGGTTTACAATGTAGTGATGCAAATGGAAGAAGACATCACTTCAAAAAAACTAATTATTCAGCACTGATTTTATAACACAGAGGTCCGTTTTTAATCTACCCTACGCCCTACTGAAAATCAGTAGGGTTTTTTTATAGTAGCTTTGTCAATATGTACACACTCAAAAAATCGCTCGGACAACATTTTTTAAACGATGAACAAGTAATTGCCGATATTGTACGGGCGCTTCAACAGGAGGAGTTTACACATTTACTGGAAGTTGGTCCTGGCGCCGGAGCGCTTACCAAAGAACTCATTCATCTGCCCAATATCGATTTTAAAGCAGTGGAACTAGATGAAGAAAAAGTGTTGTACCTCGAACAAAAATATCCAATACTCAAGGACAAGCTGATTCACAAAAGTTTTCTCGACATTGATCCTCCTTTCACGCAAAACTTTGGCGTGATTGGTAACTTTCCCTACAACATATCTACCCAAATTCTTTTTAAACTATTGGAATGGAAAGACCAAGTACCTTTTGCTATAGGGATGTTTCAAAAAGAAGTAGCCCAGAGGGCAGCTGCCGACCCAGGCAGTAAAACGTATGGTGTTTTAAGTGCGCTCATGCAACCTTATTATCAAATAACGTATCTATTTGATGTAGGTCCAGAAAAATTTACGCCGCCACCAAAAGTAAAAAGTGGCGTAATTCTGCTGAAAAGAAAATCTTTTATGCTGGATGTAAAATCTGAACGTGCCTATTGGGTTTTGGTAAAAACGGCTTTCAACCAACGCAGAAAAACAATGCGCAATGCTGTGAAAAGCCTCTTCCCTGCCGAAGTTTTAAAAGATCCTATTTTTGATAAAAGGGCAGAAGTACTCAGCATAGAGGAATTTGCTGCATTAACACACCAAATGTCATAAACCGCCAACCCGCTGCACCAGTATTATTAGCCCAAGATATTGCCCAGTATTGTTGAGTTTAACTAGGGCTATTGCTTTTAAAGATTGTACAACCCTGGCCAAGCAGGGATAATGTCTCCTCCATTAACTGCTCAAAAAGAAAGGCCATGATTCCAAAAGTTGATACCGCTTTAATCAGTAATTTTGTGCTCCGATTGCAGCTGCTTGCCCTTTCATGTTCGCCCTAAGGGCACATACAGCATTTACTGGCAGAAAGCCATATCGGCAACCATTGCTTATTAAAGATCAACAAAAAAAAGTATGAGTTTTACTACCCACTATAAAGTTCGCATTGTAACGGCTGCTGCTCTCTTCGACGGTCACGATGCCGCCATCAACATCATGCGCCGCATTTTGCAAAGCAAAGGTGCAGAAATCATTCACCTGGGCCACAACCGAAGCGTAGCAGAAATTGTAGAGTGTGCCATTGAGGAAGACGTACACGGCATTGCCATTACAAGCTACCAGGGCGGGCATGTGGAGTTTTTCAAATACATGAAAGACCTGCTAAACGAAAATGGTTGCGGTCATATCAAAATTTTTGGCGGAGGTGGTGGTACCATTCTTCCTGCAGAAATGGAAGAATTACATCAATACGGCATCACCAGAATTTAC
>Ga0247722_10002206_pt1 | contig 10225 bp, 9 predicted proteins | sample MSEWelMarce3H_FC_FD_189094 | JGI IMG/M metagenome (GOLD analysis project Ga0247722, IMG submission 189094) | Subsurface sediment microbial communities from gas well in West Virginia, United States - MSEEL Well Study Marcellus 3H_FC | ecosystem: Environmental > Terrestrial > Deep subsurface >...
CCAATTTGGTATTCCTTAACAGCGGTGAATAGCGCAGGATGCGTTGGTGTCGATTCAGTATTCGTTCGTCCCTATTTCCCTGTTTACATTCCCAATACCATTTCACCCAATGGCGACGGTGTGAACGATGTGTTTTTAGTTGTAGGTGAAAATTTAACTGGATTTAATCTTCAAATATTTAATCGTTGGGGCCTCTTGATTTTTGAAACCAACAATCCGAATGAGCCGTGGATTGGGGGTTATGAAGATTACTTCGTTTCCAACGACGTCTACACGTGGAAGCTTTCTTTTGACTCTTTGGAGCGGAGACAAGAATTAATTGGACACGTAACTGTGATTCGTTAGTCTCTTTTGGAATAAATTCGCGGAAACAATTTGCTATGTCATTTCAATTTTTACTTCTAGAGAACATTGGTGCAACGCGCATCATAACCATAAACAGACCCGATCAAATGAATGCCTTAAACAAGGCGACCATTGAAGAGCTTCATGCTGCTTTTGCCGATGCGGAAGCAGATGAAAGCGTTCGTGCGATTGTGCTAACAGGTGCCGGTGAGAAGGCTTTTGTTGCGGGCGCAGACATTAAAGAATTCGCAAGTTTTTCAGTTGAACAAGGAAAGGAACTTTCGTTGTTGGGACACGAACAATTGTTCAATTTTGTTGAACGCTTGAACACTCCTGTGATTGCAGCAGTAAACGGATACGCTTTCGGAGGTGGTTTGGAATTGGCCATGAGCTGTCACATGCGTGTGGCTTCCTCGAATGCTGTCATGGGCTTGCCTGAAGTTTCGTTAGGTGTAATTCCAGGATACGGTGGAACACAGCGTTTGCCTCGTTTAGTTGGAAGAGGAAAGGCAACAGAGTTAATTGTTACTGCGGGAAGACTTTCAGCGGCAGACGCATTGCAATGGGGATTGGTGAATCACGTTGTAGAATTAGACGCGTTAATCCAGTTCACGACAGATTTAGCCGGAAAGATTGAAAAACTTTCTCCTTCTGCAATTTCAAGTGCCTTGCGCGCTGTACAAGCCGGATTTGACAGCGAAGCGATCGGATTGAAAGCGGAAGCGGAAGAATTCGGGAAGTGCTTTGGAACGGAAGACTTCAAAGAGGGAACTACGGCTTTCATGGAAAAACGCAAACCAACGTTCACGGGCAAATAATGAAAGTTGCATTAATTAATAAATCGAATTATCCTGCGCCAGCATACGCTACGGCGTGCGCAGCAGGATTGGATTTACGCGCAAATACGGAAGATTCGATTGAGTTGAAATCGCTCGAACGAATCCTTGTTCCAACCGGATTATTCATGGAACTGCCTGTGGGTGTGGAAGCGCAAATTCGACCGCGAAGTGGTCTCGCATTCAAGCATGGAATTACGGTGTTGAATACTCCTGGAACCATTGATGCCGATTATCGCGGAGAGATTAAGGTTCTCTTGGTTAATCTTTCGAACGAACCCTTCACCATTGAACCAGGTGAGCGAATCGCTCAAATGGTAGTTGCAAAGCACGAACAGGTCGAATGGGTAGAGCAAGATTCACTTTCAGAAAGTGAAAGAGGAGCTGGCGGGTTTGGCAGTACCGGAGTGAAATAATTCATTCAACTATAAATGTTCATTACTTCATTGGAAGGCCGGAAAGTTTTCGGCCTTTTTGCTTTCTTTTGTTAGAAAGAATATTCAGAACAAATGAGAATTGTTATTCCAATGGCGGGTATGGGAAAACGCCTGCGTCCGCATACCCTTGTCACTCCGAAACCCCTCGTGCGCATAGCAGAGAAGCCTATTGTTCAGCGTTTGGTTGAAGATATAGTTTCAATTCAAACGGAAAAGGTCGAAGAGATTGCTTTCATTATCGGCCGATTCGGAAAGGAAGTCGAGAACAATCTAATGGCGTTAGCCGAACAATTGGGTGCTAAAGGAACCATTCATTATCAAGATGAGGCGCTAGGAACCGCACACGCCATACTTTGCGCAGAGTCTGCGCTGCAAGGACCCGTTACCGTGGCTTTCGCAGATACCCTTTTTCGTGCCGACTTCAAATTAGATCCAAACGCAGATGGAGTTTTGTGGGTGAAGAAAATTGAAGATCCACGTCAGTTTGGTGTAGTAGAATTGAACTCCGAAGGCACCATTGTTTCCTTCCAGGAAAAGCCGCAAGAGTTCGTTTCGGATTTAGCCATGATCGGAATTTATTATTTCAAAGACGGCGAGTGGTTGAAACGTGAGCTTCGATATTTGTTAGATAACAACATCATGAACGGAGGCGAATACCAATTGCCGGATGCCATGCGCAACATGATGAAGCAAGGAGCAAAGTTTATTCCGGGTGAAGTGAACGAGTGGATGGATTGCGGCAACAAGGCGGCTGTGGTAGAGACCATGGCTTCTGTAGTTTCAAGACTTCCACAAAATCACAATGTAAAGTTGGAAGGGGATTCGAAAATTATTGAACCGTGTTATTTCGGCAGTAATGTCGTTCTTCACAATTCAACGGTTGGTCCGAACGTTAGCATTGCAAGCAATGTTTCCATCACGAATTCAACGCTTGAAAATACATCCATTGAATCGAATTCAAAAGTTGAGAATTGTCAACTTAAAAATTCATTGGTCGATGAGTATTGTCAAGTCATAGGAGTGAAGGGAGTGCTTGATTTGGGTTCATACAATTCCATTCAAAACAATGACTAAAAATCTTCTTCTTTTTTTCTCTTTGATTCTTCTTGCTTCTTGTGGAAGCAAGAAAGCAACTGTCGTTACAGATGAGAATCACGCTAACTTTCAGCAGTATTTTTATCAAGGAGAAAAGGCGAAGATGGCAGGCAATTTTGATATTGCAATTAATTTTTTTAATACCGCGCTGAAGTATGAACAGGTAAGTGCTGCTCATTATGAAATCTCTAAATTATGCGCTCTTCTTCCCAAATACGAGAAGATGGGTTTAGAGCACATTAAGCTAGCAGTAGAAATGGAACCCACCAATCCGTGGTTCTTGAAAGACTTGGGCTACTATGAAATATACGCGGGCAATATCAAAGAGGGAATTAAACATTTCGATTTAGCAGTTAAATACAGTTCTAATCCAGTTCCGATATTGAATGAATATTTGAATGTCATTGGAAACTTCGACTTGAACCAGGCATCAGAGGTATTGGCTCAAATAGCCGCTATTCAAGGAGAAGATGAAGACGTTGCGCGCAAGCGATTTGAGTTGTTGAGTCTTCAAGGAAAGTTTAAAGAGGCTGGAATGGTCTTAGAAGAATTCGAGAAGAAAAACAAAGTGGAAGATGCCTATTACTTTTATCTGCTCGAATTTTATCGTGAGTACAAGTTGAACGAAGAAGCATTGAAGTGGTTGAAACACATGAAGGAAGTTATTCCGAACAATGGGAAATTACTTCTAGAGGAAAGCGGGGAGCTGGCCACGACTGGCCAAGATGCCAAGAGTTACGAAATATTAAAAAAGTCTATTGCTTCAGGTGATTTAGGTTGGTTCGATGCCATTGATGTTTTAAAGAAATACGAAGAGCTTGTTGTGCAAGATGAAAAATTAAAAAAGCCACTTTGGGAAATTTTCGATCTAACATTCAATCAATTCAAATCGGAATACCAGTGCCTCGTTCAATTGTCTTTTGTTGCAAACCACCAAAACAATTTCGTTAGACAAGAAGAAATGCTCAAGCTCGCGCTTGATTTATACAAAAGCGATTTGTTAGTGTGGCAATTCTTGCTTGAGAATCAAAAGCAACAGCGCAAATGGAATGATTTGGTGAAATACGCAAATGATGCATTGGAGCTTTATCCAACCGATGCAGAAGTTTATTACTACGCCGGTTTGGGCTATTTGAAATTGCTAGATTATCAGAAGGCTTCAGAATTGCTAACCACCGGAAGAGATTTGGTAATTGAAAAGCCAGAGCTCCTTTCACAATTTCACTCAACCCTAGGAAGTGTTTTTTTTAAGACGAATAATTGGACCGAATGTGAAAAATCATTCGAGCAGGCTTTAATTCAAAATCCAGATAACGCAACAGCGTTGAATAACTATGCCTATTACTTGGCGTTGAAAAAGGTTCAATTAGACAAGGCCTTAGGAATTGTGCAGTATGCCGTTTCATTGCAGCCAAACAATGCGATTTATCTGGATACGTTTGGATTTGTATTGTTTCAGAAGAAGCAATTTGAGAAGGCTTTAGTACAATTTGAAACGGCTGCTGGAATTCTTTCAACTGATCAAGAAATATGGGAGCATTTGGGTGATACCTATTTCATGTTAGGAAATGAAGCGAAGGCCTTGGAATGTTGGAACAAAGCTTTAGCATTGAACCCAACGCACGCCAAATTGAAGGGAAAAATTAACCAAAAGAAATTCATTGAATAAGTATTTCGTCATTCTATTTATACCGTTTTTCTTTGCTTGTAAAAGCAAAGAAGTTGTTGTTACGCAGGAACCTTTGAAGGAGAGAACTCAGATTTTTTTAACGCGACACATCGATAAAAACAAATTCGATTTTGATTGGTTAGGAATGAAGTTGGATGCTGAATTTACAACCGGTGAAGAGCAACAAGGGTTTAAAGCCACGGTGCGCATGCGCAAGGATAGCGCGGTTTCTGTAAGTGTTAGTCCAGCGTTGGGAATTGAAGTGCTTCGACTACTTGTAGATAAGGATAGTTTGAAAATGGTCTCGGATATTCCTGGAGATAAATATGTTTTCTTGGGCTCGGTTGATCAGCTAACGGATCTCGCGAAAATCGATTTAGACTTATCAACTCTTCAAGATTTATTGGTCGGAAATCCGATAGGATTGAGCCGTGAAGAAGGTAAAATGAAAAGTGGAATCGAAAAGCTCGACGTAGAATATTACACATTGATTTCGCGCATGTCTCGACGCGTTAGAAGAGCTACGGAAGTTCAAGATTCAATGCCTACACATGAGGCTCGAAGAATTCCAAGGAGATTGGAAGATAATGATTGGATATCATCGAAATTTTGGATTGAATCGAATCTCTATAAAATTGTGAAATGTGAATTAACCGATATTCGAACGAAGCGTATGGTTCAAATCAATTACGCTGAATTCGACGAAGAAGATCCTTCGCATTATCCGCACAAATGCAACATTCAAATAAATGATGTGAAAGGAAACACAGCGCTAGATTTTAAAATAGTTCGTTTGAATACACAGAATCACTACGATTTTTCGTTCGAATACGACAAAGACTATCCAATCAAAAGGAAATAGGAATGAGAATACGGAATAAATCATTTGTTTCTTACACGTTACTCGTGCTCGTTTTGGTATCCTCAGGTATAACTTTTCAATGGGTTTTTGCTCAGACAAAAAAGGCAGAGTTAACCTCAAGAAGGAGTGAGCTGAACGATGAAATAGCGAGAACCAAACAGCTCATAAAAGAGTATCAGGCCGATCAGCGTAATGCCTCAGCTGAGCTCTCCTTGTTGAACGAACAAATTCGTTTGCGTGAAGAGTTAATTCAGTCGATCAATTCAGAAGTTGGGACCATCGACGGTGAAATTAAAAATGGAGAAGGACGTGTTGTTGAATTAGAAGCGAGTATTCAGGATTTGAAAGCTGAATATGCTAAAATGATTTACAACAGCTATAAGCAACGTTCATCTTATTCGAAGTTGGCATTTATTCTTTCTTCAAGCGATTTCTTTCAAGCGGTGAAGCGTGTTCAGTTGTTGAAACAGTACGCCGAGAATAGAAAATTTCATGCGCAGCAAATGAAAGATGCTCAGTTAGAAATTGCTGATAATATCTCCATGTTGGAAGGAAACAAGCAAACGAAATTGGCACTTTCAAGCGATGAACAAAGTGAACGAAATGAAATTGCATTGAATAAATCGGAGCAACAGAAGAAATTGGAAGTGCTGAAATCGGAAGAAGGTAAATTGCGTGAAGTTCAAAGACAAAAAGAAATTGAACGAAGACAGTTAACCACTAAGATTGAAGAAATTGTTCGTCAGGAAATCGCAGCAGAAAACGAACGTGTGCGCAGACAAGAGGCCGAGAAGGCAAGACTAGCAGAAGAAAAGAAGAAGGAAGAACAACGAAGGGCTGCAGCAAATGCAACCGCTTCAAACAATGCTTCTGCAAACGCAACGGGAACTGCGGCTCCTGTTAAAACGAATACGCCAGTTGCGGTTGTAGCACCTCCTAAACCGGTAGAGAAGGCTGCTCCGAAAATTGAAAGTGCGCCAGATGTAATTTTGGCGAATACCGTATTCGAACAGAATAAAGGGAGCTTGCCTTGGCCGGTTACTTCTGGGGCAATCGGATCGAAATTCGGACGACATGCTCACGAAAGCATTGCGGGTATTGAAGTAAACAACAAGGGTGTTGATTTCATTACTTCAGCCAACGCCGAAATTTTAACCGTTTTCAGTGGAACCGTTACGAGTGTATTCAATATTCAAGGCGCTGGAATGAACGTAATTGTTACACACGGCGCATACAAGACTGTGTATAGTGGATTGCAAAACGTTTATGTTTCTGTTGGTGCAAAGGTCAATACAAAAGACAAGATTGGAACGGTTGCCGACAACGGTGAAGGATACGTCCTTCACTTTGAATTAGGAAAAGTGTCAGATGCCGGATGGGTTCCGCAAAACCCAGAGCTCTGGCTGAAAAGACGTTAAGATTTAAACGAATTTAGGATCCGTTTCCATCAAGTGTCCGCAAGATTTGCACGTTCTCATTTCTTCACTTCCGTAGAACTCTCTGAATCGAGGAAGGAAATCTTTTTCAATGTTTTCCAAAACGAAATACGTTTCATGTAGCGGGTGATTACATTTTTCACAGAACCAAAGCAGTCCGTCTTTTAATTCGCGCTCTGCACGTTTCACCTCGATAACAATTCCAACAGTGCCTTCACCTCTGCGTGGTTGGTGGGGTGTTCTTGGTGGAAGCAAAAACATTTCCCCTTCTTTCACTTCAATATCTATTGCCTTTCCATCTTCCTGAACCCCAATCATAACGCTACCTTCAACTTGAAAGAACCACTCTTCCGTTTCGTTGTAGTGATAATCTTTGCGAGCGTTTGGACCGCCCACAATCATGATCACGTAGTCTTCCGATTCAACATAAAGATTTTTATTTCCAACGGGTGGTTGAAGTAAACTTCTGTTTTCTTCGATCCATTTTTTTAGGTTGAAAGGTCTGCGAATCATAAGGCGTTCAATTTTTGTATTTCGAAAAGTATTTCTGGATTCTGTTCTACTGCTGTTCCCATTACCACAACGTCGGCTCCTGCTTGCCAAGCGGCATGGGCCTGTTGCTCATTCACGATTCCACCTCCAACAATAACGGGAAGTTGTGTGGTCTTTTTTACGGCATAAATCAATTCTTGCGAAACTGGAAAATCTGCTCCACTTCCTGTGTCTAAATAGAAACAACGAAGCCCTAAGTATTTTCCTGCAAGCGCTGTAGCAGCAGCCACTTCAGGCTTATCGTTCGGAAGAGGAACGGTCTGACTAATGTAGATAGCCGTTGTGGTATTTCCTCCGTTAACCAACATGTAACCGGTTGGAATAACTTCCTGTTTCCATTCATGTAAATACGGCGCGGAAACAACTTGATGTCCAATGAGGAACTCAGCGTTTCTTCCAGATATCAATGAAAGAAAAAGAGTCGCGTCTACATGTTTAGTAAGCTGCAAAGGATGACCTGGAAAGAGCACTAGAGGCAAAGGACAAGTAGCACGCAAGCGTTCCACTCGTTCGTTGAAATCTGAAGCTGCATTTAAACTTCCACCTACCAAAAGAAAATCTACACCAGCAGCTTTGTATAAAGCTCCTTGCTGTTTTGCGTTTTCACTGTTCCATTTATCTGGATCAATAAGAACTGCCAATTGTTTCTTCTTGGAATGAAGCAACAATTCTATTTTTCCGGCAGAGGTCATGTTTCAAAAATACGAAAGATGAAGATGCATTAAGCAAATTCACTTTCAATGCGGTCTACTGTTAAAACACCGTCTACATCTTGAAGGTTCTTAATCAGATGATTCAAATGTTCTGTATCATGCACCAGCACTACCATTTTTCCTTCGAATATTCCGTCCCGTGCTTCAAAAGAAATGGCCCGCATATTTACGTTCATATCGGTAGAAATGATATTTGTTATTTTCTGAACCAATCCAACATCGTCGGTTCCAGAGAACTTCAATCCTACTTCGAATTGCACCAAATCGTTGCTGCTCCATTTCGCTTTAATGACGCGGTAAGCGTATTTACTCATGAGCTCTTGCGCATTCGGACAGTTGGTTCGGTGAATTTTTATTCCTTCAGAAACAGTAATAAAACCGAATACTTCATCTCCTGGAATCGGGCTGCAACAAACAGATAAACTGAAGTCCACTGTTTGTTTGTCATCACCAATAAGCACCGTGTCTCCTGTCGAAGGAGCTGTGGTGACAATGCGCGTAATTTCCTCGTGTTTTTCTTGTGTGTTTTTGTCGAAACGAATTCGATCGGCTTCAACTATGTGAGGTTTTAGTTTTTTAAGTTCAATTCGCCCCTTCGCAATTTTGTAATAGAAGTCAACAGCGGTAATGCATCCATAGGCACGCACGAACTCGTCTATGTTCTTACTTCCCCAAGTAATTTTTAGCGAATTGAAACGGCGCTTCAACATTTCCTTTCCTTCTTCAGAGATTTGTTTCTTTTCTTCCTTTAAGGCCGTTTTTATTTTCTGACGAGCTGAAGCGGTGATAACAATGTTCAACCAGTCTTCTTTTGGACGTTGTTTTTTTGAAGTTAGAATTTCAACCTGATCACCGCTACTTAGCTTATGACTGAGTGGTTCGAGTTTATGGTTAACCTTCGCTCCAATACATTGATGGCCTATTTGCGAGTGAATGAGAAATGCAAAGTCAAGTGTTGTCGATCCAACAGGAAGCGTTTTCAAATCGCCACTTGGTGTGAACACATAAATCTCTTCGCTGAAAAGCGAAAGCTTGAAATTGTCGATGAATTCAATGGCGTTGTCACTCGGTGCTTCTAGCACTTCACGAATTTGTCCAAGCCATTTATCGAGTTTGCTTTCCGGACTTTCAACCGCGTCTTTGTATTTCCAATGCGCCGCATATCCTTTCTCGGCAAGGTCATCCATACGCTCGCTTCGGATTTGCACTTCTACCCATTTACCTGTTGGCGACATGACTGTGGTGTGAAGCGATTCATATCCGCTACTTTTCGGAGTGCTTATCCAGTCGCGCAGACGCTCTGTACTAGGCACGTAGAAATCGGTCACTACAGAATAGACTCTCCAACAATCTGTTTTTTCAAGTTCTTGCGGAGTCTTAAGAATAATTCGAATGGCGAACAGGTCATATATTTCTTCGAACGGAACCCCTTTCGTATGAATCTTATTGTAGATGCTGAATATGCTTTTTGTTCTGCTTTTGATTTCATAGATCAATCCTTGTTCATCGAGTGCTCTGCGAATAGGCAGTGTGAACTGATTAATGAATCGGGTACGAACGGCTTGTGTCTTTTGAAGTTTGGTTATGATCTCTTCGTATGCGACAGGATCTGTAAACTTCAAGCTTAAATCTTCGAGTTCTGTTTTGATGTTGTACAGTCCAAGGCGATGGGCGAGTGGCGCATACATGAAAAGTGTTTCGCTTGCAATTTTCAATTGCTTGTCTCTTCGCATGTGATCGAGCGTGCGCATGTTGTGCAGACGGTCGGCGAGTTTAATGAGTATCACGCGCACGTCATCTGACAGCGTCAGAAGCATCTTGCGAAAGTTCTCGGCCTGATCGCTGGAACTCAAGTCTGCAACGCCGGAAATCTTTGTCAGGCCGTCGATAATAACGCGTTCTTTTTTTCCGAACTGACGTTGGATATCGTCGAGCGTTATTTCACTGTCTTCGACAGTATCGTGAAGAAGCGCGCAGACAATGCTCATGGTGTCGAGACCCAATTCTTCTGCGGCGATTTTCGCCACAGCAATCGGGTGGTAGATGTAGGGTTCCCCGCTCTTGCGACGCATGTCTTTGTGGGCATCTACGGAAAGCTCGAAGGCTTTCCTAATCCGCGCACGATCGGCTCGGGTTTTCGAGCGATAACAAACACGTAAGAGTGCGCGGTATCTGCGAAGTATCTCGCGATTTTCTTCTTCTAAATCAATTTCTATGTTCGGCATAACAACACAAATTAAAGGCTATTCTTTCAACATAAAATTGTGAAACTTATTACCT
>Ga0247722_10002207_pt1 | contig 10223 bp, 12 predicted proteins | sample MSEWelMarce3H_FC_FD_189094 | JGI IMG/M metagenome (GOLD analysis project Ga0247722, IMG submission 189094) | Subsurface sediment microbial communities from gas well in West Virginia, United States - MSEEL Well Study Marcellus 3H_FC | ecosystem: Environmental > Terrestrial > Deep subsurface >...
GAACGAATCTGACGTTATCAATGAGGCTTGGAGAATCATGACGCCCGAAATTCAAACTTGGGCTGGGGCAGTCGTGAATTCGAGCAACCTTCTTGGTGCAAAATATGTGCCGAATTCAAACTTGGGTTTTGATAATTATTCCAACCTGAGTTTGGCAACTTACGACTCCAACTTCAATACTGCTCTCGCTCGATTTGACGTGTATCCCTCCATAAAACCTAGGTGCTGGTGCGTTGGATTTCACGCGTCATTGAAAACGAACAGTAGTATATATCGATATGTGGATACGCAGGTGAAAGTCGACATGTTTCACAATGATCACACAGAGAATGAATTCATAGACAAGGGTTGGAGCAACGTGAAGGAGAACATCGGCACATGGGCAGACGGTGTCTTGAATGCGTCGCCGCAAATCAATTCAGAGTTCACACCTCCGCCCTGGTTGTGACGCCGTGCCATGACTCATATAAAGATAAATATAAACTGAATTCTATCTACCCAACAACGATGAAAACGACAAACAAAAACCATACATCCAATTTTGCACGCAATGGCATAATGCTGCTCATGTTACTCGCAACATCTACTCACGGTGCACATGCAGGATGCGTATGCACTGATGACCATGTTACCCCCATCCCCGTCCAGGCTCCGTTGACTTCGCCGTCAAATACATCGAGCGGACCACCGTATGGTCAATGCAAGGACATTCACGAGGAAGCCAGCCATTTCAGTTCTTGGTGTCGACGCGGTCCTATCAAGGGCGAGCCTAGCAGTCCTAATCTTAATTACGGTCGACAGACCATATTCTCGGGACCGGTCGGGGTACAGAAGGGTTGGTGTGGAAAGACTCTGCAAGGAACGCTAGATTATGCCGCCATCGCGGTGAGCACGAAGTACATCGATCTCAAGGGAGAGTCACCGCATTCTCCCACATGTGAAAAGTGTATGTGCATTCGAATTACGGGCGCAGACGAAACAAGCAATCCGTATCCGGACCCGGCGGGTAGTGCCTCTTACGGAAAGATCATGAAGGGCAAGGTGCTTGACCTCTGTCCCGAGTGTGAAGACGAACACATAGACATCCTCGCCGACATCCCCTATTCCGATTCGCCTGTCAACGAATGGAATCCTAAAGCGAGCGAGGCGAACGGTGTGCAGGGCGCTAGAATGATGACGAGCCAAATGGCATATAGCGTCGGGATTTGGACGGCCGAGTGGCAGTTTGTAGATGACTGTAATGTGGATTGCAATTCAGTCTTTCAACAACAAAAAGAACAACATAATGTAGGCGGTCGCCGCATGATGTCTACCTAATTTCGTACTTTATTTTCATTGCATCCGAGAACAAATTCATCCTATAGACGAATAGTTTCTTGTAGCACTTCGAAATCGTGACGATGCTCGTGTCGCAAGCTTCGGCGAGCGTCTTCTTTTCGACTTTGATGCCACACATATTGCAGACGAGATAGATGCAACCCGCAGCGACCGATGGTGGCGTTTGCGAGCAAACGATACTTATCTCGTCCGCAACGCGAACGACATGCAAGCAGACATCTTTGACATGTTTGTCGAGATTGAGCTTCGAGCAAAACCTCATGATAAAATCGCTCGCAGTAGAGCTTGCTAGATCCATCTGCAGGATCTCTTGAAACTTTTTACAACCGCGAGTCATGGTCGTTGTTCTCAGGTTGAAAATCTTTGCAATCTCTTTGGCACTGCGAGGGACGTTGTTTGTCTTGCAAGACATGTAAATCGAAGATGCGATGAGGCCGCTCCTGTTGTCACCTCGGCTTATCCTCATTTCGCTTATTTTTTTATACAACATCTTTGCCTCGTCAATAATCGAGGTTGAGATGCCGTTATTGACAGCGTTCACGGTCAGGGTGTCGAAGACGGTGTACAAAGTCCTTTCTTTGTATGTCATCGAGTTCCACATCTGGTACTTCCGGAGGATCCTCATCTCGTAGCAATCGCCCGCTTTGTTGCCGATGATCGTACCGAGCGATGACTCTGGGAGGAGCTCGCTTGTGGGCAACCCACATCGGGAAGGATCTCCTGATTTATTATCGTCGTACCCATAATATCTCCACTCTGCTCCGGTATCGATAAAACGATCGTTTACAGAATGACAAGACAAACACGTGTATTGTCCTTCCACGAGGATCACCCTGCGTTCTTCACAGTACTCGCATGAACGCGCGTCATCGTTGTCTGTCGCGGTGTTTTTCATTTTCATGCTTGCTTCGCGATCTTTCAAATGAAACGCGTCGAATAACGACCACATAGACTCGATGTTCGCATCGTGTGCCTCTGTTTCGGCATTCAGCGAAGACATGAGGAAAAATAAACTGTTGTAGTCCTTAAGCACAAATCAATTTTTATTACGTTGAAAACGCCAGGTCTTTCAATATACCGTCCTTGATATCGTCGGGAATGCAAGCCATATCAATTAATGATGTATTGAGTTGATAGCGCGTGTTATATGATTCTGATTTAGCTAGCATTACGGCAAGAAGGTCTGCATTGTCTGCCAAGCCGATCGCCGTTTTCTCACCGCATTTCGGAAAAACTGCTGGAATATTATCCGACTTGTCGCCCATCAAGATCTTCGCGCGGAGATAGCCATCTGGCGTCCGCCCCTTCAATCGTTCTCTTAGATCGAGATCTTTGAGATTGTAAATGTGCGTGTTGTCATTCAGCAGTTGCAAGTAATCGTTGTCGTTCGTAATTATGACTATCTTACGGTCTGTCGCAGCGTGCATCTCTTGCATTTTTCTACAAAATACCGAAATGATGTCATCCGCTTCCGCGCATGCGTATTCGTACATTTGAATTCCGTACTTTTTGGCCAGAGAAGGCAAAATGTTATCATAAACGTGACGAAATATTGCGGGATCGAACGTCGACAATCGATCGTCTCTGCATTTCTTGTAGGAAGCAAACATGGGCATGCGCCAAACACTGTCTCGCCCACAGTCTTTGACAAACACCACGTTGCTCGAAGGCACGCGATATTTTTTTGTCAACCCTACAAAATTCTTCTCGAACAACTTATCGAATTTTGTTAGGAATTCTGGATGATTGGCAAGCACCATGTGTCCATCGAAATCATCTCGCTTCTGCATTTTGTACCAGTTGTATACAGCATAATAACGATAGAAGATGAAATAGGAAGTGTCCACAAGCATGACATCATCTTGAGTCGATACAATCACTGCCATTTTTCAACAATCCGAGATAAATGTTAAACCTTCTTCACTTTTTAGATGACGAATCTTTACGCATTGCAACAGCCGAAACGAAGATCGCAAAAATCGCAAATATGATGCCCACACCCAGGGCAAAGTACGCGTGCACCCATGCGTAAGTCTTACATCCACCCACCACTGTGCAGTTGATCACGTATAGTGTCAGAGGGATCGTGATTCCTAACCCGAAAATGTTTGGTAGCAACTCTTGAGTCCCTAGACCATCGCCTGAAATCAAAACCACCAGCAGCGAAATAAACATCAAACTATAGCCCATCATTGCGAGTTGCGTTTGTCGTTGGAGCTTCATCGTGCACTTTATTAATAAATTGATAAGAGAAATTAAAAAGTGATGTGATGCACCTAAACATTTGATGTAAAAATACTCACATCCAAACCCGCACAATGGGAATTCCCGCTTTCGCAAAAACGATTACAAATAAATACCCGCAGATCATCACGAACACGATCCGCAGCAAATGCGGTCGGTTGTTCCTGGATTTGAATTGTGCAATTCATCCGGTGGCTCAACGTGCCATGCAACAATACAAGAATGATAAAACGTACGAGCAGACTGTCATACAGAATGTGATACAGTATATTCAAACTATCGTTTCTTTTGTCGAGCCACAACAACTGATGTTCGTGGCAATCGATGGGATTCCTCCGCGAGCGAAGATGCACCAGCAAAGAAAGAGACGTTACATGTCATCTTGGCGAAAGGATGTCATTGCTGTGAGGACGGGCAAGAATCCTTTCCCTTGGGACACGAATGCAATAACACCTGGGACGCGCTTTATGAACGATATGTCTGCAATTCTGCACGATCATTTTGACAAAGCAAACTATCCATTTCGAGTCATTCTTAGAGACAGCAATACGCCTGGTGAAGGAGAAGCTAAAATTATGGACCACATTCGAGAGGATGTCGATGTTGACGTTAATATGCACGATATCATCTATGGCCTCGACGCTGACCTGATCATGTTGTCACTTGCGAGCATCCGGGAAGAAAACAAAAATCCACAAATTTACCTGCTGAGAGAACCGACGCATTATGATATTAAAAACTGTTCGAAACCATTCTTGTATTTCGATATCAAGTTGCTGTATGGTTGCATCGAGAAAGAACTCGGTAAAAATCGGGTTTGGGATTATGTATCAATGTGTTTCTTGCTGGGTAATGATTTTATGCCCCCCTTGTCGTATTTGAAGATTAAGAACAAGGGCATCGATAAAGTGCTAGACGCATACCGTTCTGCAACAGCCTCTACCGGCGATGATACAAGCAAGTCGTATCTGGTGTCGGCGGATGGTAAATTACACCTGGACGTATTGATGCACATCATCGATCATTTGAAAGAAAAAGAAGACGAAGAACTCAGAACCGCAGAAGAAGTGTATTATAAAGAAACAGAATCAAGATTGCCGAGAACTCATGATATTGTGCAGAAGGTTTCGCAAGAATTGGATACATATCCTATGAAGCACAAGGCAAAGTCGGTGAGACCTGAGAAGAATGGATGGCGTCTGTACTACTACGATATGCTCTTCAAAACGACGGATATTAGAAACATCAACGATATTTGTATGAACTACTTGGAGGCATTCGTATGGACACATGCTTACTACTTTACCAGACCGTGCTTGTCATTCGATTGGTTGTATCGCTTCGAATATTCACCTACAGCTTTGGACCTGAACAACTTCATGCTATCCATGGAATCAGGTCAAGCAGACTCGATCGTGAGTGGCAACATTCGAGAGCGTTATCCCAAGATTGATTATAACACAGATCTCCAATTGCTCGTTGTTCTGCCTCCGAAATCAAAGCAGCTCCTGAAGCCTGCGCTGCAAATGTTGATGACAGACATCAAATTGGGATGTGTACACATGTTTCCTAAAACGTTCTCTATCGGTACATATCTGAAAACCTTCTTGTGGGAATGTCATCCAGATTTGCCGGCAGTTGACGTAGCCAAGGTACTCGATATTGCGCGTTCTGTTGAGGAAGGATCAGCATAATTCCCTATGGATACGATAGCCATTTTATTTATGTCGAAAACTATCTTGCAAATAGAAATGATATCTTGGTTCGTAATGCGTGCTATCGATTTCAATTCGTGTGTTGTACTTCGCTTGAGTCCATAGAAGTGATTCCACAACCTGATTTCCTGTTGGTAATCTCGATTGGTCAAGCGATATCGTAATTTGTTGATGTAACTAGCTTTCGTGTAGGCGAGTGCACTCTCCGAGAGACCTTCGCGTTGCACCTTAGACAAAATATCGAATATCACCTTCACGATATCTTCGGTCTTTTTGTGCGAGGAGGTGAAAATCATGCCTGTTACGCCGGCATCTCGGTATGAATCCATAAATGATGACATCCCATATATGTAGCCGCGCTTCTCCCTGATTTCCAACATCAGCAATGAATTCAACCCACCCACCAAGAAGTCCCAAATGAATTCGAGCACCATATTATTAGAGTTGTCAAATGCGAATCCTTCGAATATGATGCAGGTTGCGTTTTGTGACAGGTTTTCATGATTCCGTACCTTGATCGATTGCGAACTGGATTGCAAGGATGTTGTCCATGGCGTTTGCACAGGGACAAAATCACTCATCACATTCTTAAACTTGTTTTGTATTTTGCTCTGCACTTCCGTATGAATACCTACCGGGCAATTTATATAGAACATGACATTGGACTTATTCTTGTAATATTTATCATATTGGTTCTTGAGATCCGTGACTGTGATGGACAGAAGGTCTTTCACGGTGCCGATGACTTGAGATCGGTACGGGTTGTCTTTCGCGAGAAACGTTTTGTATGCGAAATCGAAGACCACCTCCGTCGGTTCGTCGTTCGATTGCAACAATTCTTCTATCACCACCCGCCTTTCCTTGTGCAATTCTTTTTCCACAAATTCACAATCGAAAACGATCGTGTGCATTAGATCGACACAACTCGACCACTCCTTTGCGATAGCATGTATATAATAAGTCGTCCAATCTTTGCTCGTCGCGGCATTAAAACTGCCGCCGACTCTATCCAATTTTGACAATAGCTCGGAAGTGGACATGTGGCGCTTGCTCTTGAACAACATGTGCTCCAGCAGATGAGAGATTCCCATGATTCCTTTGGCTTCATGGATCGAGCCTGTCGCAACCACTACTTGGATGGTAAACAATCCTGAAGTATTATGCTCGAGGATGATGTTCTTCATTTCTATTTGTTGATCTATTTCTTTCGCAGTCTTTCCTTCGCACACAATATGTCGTCGAGCGTTGGAACCACTTGACGTGATGATCCCACCATCTTGGACAACTTCCTGTTCACGACAACCTTCTTCTCGACGTCCTCCACTGCAGCAGCTTTTTTAAGCTTGAAATCTTTGGATTCTATCTGTGAAAGAAAGCCCATCATGGGTGCAGGAAGTGAATGCGGCGGCGAAGCTGGCGGAGAGGATGGCAAGGTTGGCACAAGCATCATCATTAGGTCGTTTATCTTGTGTTTGTCGTGTCCATCCAATTCCATTTTATTTCTTACGGCATCTAGAGGTATACGCATACGAACCATCCGTTTGTATTTTTCAGCCAATGCATCGCGATCATCATCATCTGATATGAATGAATGATCAGTCAATCGCGGGAGGATTTCAACCATTATTTGCAAAGGGACAACAGTCAGACCATAATATGCGCTCGAACACCACGCGGCTTTAATCAGGATAATAACGCACACCCGCTTGTGTTGAGAGAGACATTGCGCATCCGCCAACTTGTTAGCACATTTATCAAAAAATTGGGTATCGAACGTATTACCATGCAACCTCAGAATGTTATCTGATGCGAAACATTTAACATTACTCACTAACTTTCTGTGGTGAAAATCGACGTGCGTAGTCTGAATTCGATAAAGGATGTGCTTCTCGATCTCGAGCATTTTTTCACATAACTCTTGATGGCAACACGTAAACTGAAACGTCTTGTTTTCATCCTTGAAATTTACAGGATAAGGAATGAGCATCCACGGCGTTTGGACGAGAAATGCTTCTTCCCTCTGCGAGTCTGAAACGTAGTGAATATCCCACATAACCTGCGTCGAAAACACGTGGGCCTTTTTAATACGTATGTGTGTTTCGTCTACGGTCACATTGTGATGTGGTATGACACCGCTCATTCATTAATATACATATAAAAGGCCTCACAAACAAACCAAGTATGACGATCTCTATCTTGTTTGCAAAATTAGTGAAGCAATCCGAGATGAATAAAAACAACAAGGAGTTGACGCGATTCTTGATCGCTACTCAACTAAGTTTGGAGTCGCACACCATGAAACAAGCACGGCGTTCTCTACCGGTGTGTGATGTTACATGGTCGAGAAAATAATAATCTATCGTTTGACCAAGAATGTCAGCGTTTATCAAAGACATAAATACACAATTCATGATCAGCAATGCCTTGTTCTATATGAGCTTTATTCACACGTTGATGTCTTACATCAAGGATCCCATGAAACTTTCTGATATGTATCCCGTTATTAAGAGCGATTCTTCGACTGCGTCAGCATACTGCAAACACCTTTGGTTTTATATCGGAACGTTATTTAACATATTGACATGGACTTTGATAACAGTTTATATTGCATTCTTTGTCGTCCTAGCTCTAAAATTAGTCGTGATCGATATTGTCAAAGCCCCTCTTCAAAGAATGAGTACAAAGAATGAAGTTAACGATTTGTACATCTCTGACATTCACGACCTAATGACGCGTGCATTGTGGAAGGATGGTGGCCTGATCAAACTTCTACATATCATAATTGCACAAGTCATTACTGCTCTCGTAGTAGCATCATTCGTCACAGATCTAGGCTCAATGAAGATAACATCCCACAAGATTGCGAACATTCGATCCTTTTTAGGTATAGTGATGATCGTTCAATTGATTCTTCTCATTTTATATACATGATGAGTGCGCTACAAATGCTCACTGCAAAAATGATGAGGTTGATCAGCCGAAATGTATTCACCTCGTTCGAAACGGGTTCGACCTCTTGGGCGTCACCTGTTTCCTTTTTGTGATTCGGAAAGATGAAGCTCATTTTGATAGAAGTATTCATCTTCGGAGGCAAGCTAGAAGGTTGTTCGGCGACCAAAGCCCCCATCAGAATAAAGGAAATTGTGCTCACTCCCAATAACATCCCATACTTGTAGTACTCTATAGCATAGATAGACTTCCACATCATAAATCCCAAAGTAATAAAGGCTGATGACAACACGAGCCAGGACAGTGCATTTGCAAATACAAGTGTAGTGTACGGAAATGGTTTCGGCTCATCCTGCGATTCTTTTGATTCTACTATCGCTTTTGCAATTGCTCCTATTATGAAATAGTTGATGACGGATGCGATCCCGAGGGCTGCGACTAAGATTGCAACCTCGTTCAAAATCATTCTTCTATACTTGGACAAAAAAATGAAATAAGGCTTTCATCTCATCAATAACCAATGCGATCATGTGCGACGAGGAAAATTACTTGATGCTTTTGCGTGAGCTGGACCAAAATAAGACGAAGGCAAGTCGTCCTGACAGAACGGGAACAGGAACCGTGGCCGTCTTTGGACGTCAGCTCAGATTCGATATATCCGCTTCTGTGCCACTTTTGACGACCAAATATATCAATTGGAAATCCGTCATCGAAGAACTTCTTTGGTTTTTGAAAGGCGATACCGACTCTAATGCTCTCGTCGCAAAAGGAGTGAACATCTGGAAAGGAAATACCTCGCGGGAGTTTTTGGATGCGCGCGGTCTCGTGGATTACAGAGAGGGAGATTGTGGACCTATGTATGGCTTTCAATGGAGACATTACGGTGCGGAATATGAGGGCTGCGATGCATGTTACGCGTCCAAAGGCATCGATCAACTAGACGAGGTCGTTAGAATGCTGAAAGAGGATCCGTTCAGTCGCAGGATAATGTTGACTACATACAATGTAGCTGACAAAGAAAAAGGAGTACTGTATCCGTGTCATGGAGTTGTAGTGCAATTCTATTGCGAGGAAGACGTGGAAGGTGTCCGACATCTGAGTTGCCACATGTACCAAAGATCGATGGATTCATTCCTCGGTGCGCCATATAATATTTTTAGCTATGCTGTGTTGACATATATATTGGCACTCAAAACATGTATGGTGCCCAAAGAGCTAATCATATCTACAGGAGATACGCATCTCTACCTAGATCACATCGAGCAATCTAAACTTCAAACGAGTCGGATACCATATGATCCACCCACTCTTGAACTAAATCCCGTTTTGAAAGATATGCAATGGGATGAGATGCAAATCGACCATTTTGATGTCGTTGGTTACAGACATTATCCATACATCAAAGCGAAAATGAGCGTTTAAGACGAGGCCTTGTTTTTGCAAGGGCATTTGCCACGCGGGACCCAGGCGCCTTGCTTAGGGCACCAAACGCGATCCGCACGCCGAACTGAAATAGCAATAAAAGCAGATGCGAGCAGAATTGCAATCACGATCCACATCAAGGTATATGGCTGCATATTTTTCATTTTTTGATATGTTATATTTCTAACAAACATAATTATAAGAACGTCATGGCTGTCAGGTTGATCTGCAAAGGTTTTGATGCCTTGTAATGGATGTTCACGTTTTGAAACATAGAATGTATCGCATAGATACTGTCGCGTTCGATTCAGAGCTTTCAGGTTTTCTCACATAGAACACGCTTATACCCGGGCCATTGAATAATGGTACACCCCGGGCATATACGCTTTCAACAGCTCACGGGACATGACGCTACCCGCTTTTGCTATCCACCAAAGCGCCTTGTTGCACCTTTGTCCCTCTAGTCACACAGTAACCTAGAGGCAATGCAACAAATTTTTAATACACATTTTATCGAATGTGTTTTCCAACCGTTTTGTCTACTTTGATTTTGCT
>Ga0247722_10002208_pt1 | contig 10222 bp, 6 predicted proteins | sample MSEWelMarce3H_FC_FD_189094 | JGI IMG/M metagenome (GOLD analysis project Ga0247722, IMG submission 189094) | Subsurface sediment microbial communities from gas well in West Virginia, United States - MSEEL Well Study Marcellus 3H_FC | ecosystem: Environmental > Terrestrial > Deep subsurface >...
TTTAAATAGGAATTTATTTTTGAAGTTTTGTTGTTTTAATTATTGGAGATTGCTTCGTAAGTAATTTCAAGCGCTATGAAAAGCAAAATAAAGCTCAAAAACAGATGTTTTTGAGCTTTATTTGTTTTTGGTGTGAGCTTTAAGTGTGTGTAACTTAAATTTAATGATTTAGTTTCAGAAATACTTCAACCAGAAATACGCTCAATATAAATGAATAATTTATATTTGTTGTCCAATTAAAACAAAATTATAGATAACAACTAAAGACATATAAAATATAGCGTTTCGCTTTAATTTCCTGCTGTAGAAATCTCGCAAATTTTTCAAAAGCACAAGGAAGTAAGAAGTGGAAACGTCTGCGTTATACGTGGGCGTTCCTTTTTGCTTTGTGCTTGGGTTTTGCGAGAACCTCTACAACGAGCTTTGGGAATTAGCCCACGTTGTATTTTGGTAAAACCAAGATATAAATGCCTACACTAAACTGGATTGGTAAAGACAAAATCATCAATCATCATCAAGAAGTACCCTACAAAGTTTTAAATCACGAATACGGTTTTTCTGAAAACGGAAAATCAAATACCACAATTGACTTTGGAAACCTCATTATAAATGGCGATAATCTCGAAGCCTTAAAAGCATTATTACCAAAATATGAAGGAAAAGTAAACTGCATATACATTGACCCACCCTACAATACAGGAAACGAAAGTTGGGTATATAATGACAATGTCAACTCGCCACAAATGAAAAAATGGTTGGGCAAAGTTGTTGGTAAAGAAAGTGAAGACTTAACCCGCCACGACAAATGGTTGTGCATGATGTATCCACGATTGAAATTATTGCATAAATTATTGGCAAAAGATGGCGCCATTTTTATTTCAATTGATGATAATGAACAAGCTAATTTGAAGTTGATGATGGATGAGATTTTTGGTGGTGGGAATTTTGTTTGTAATATAGTTTGGCAAAAGAAAACAGGAGCTTCAGATGCAAAAAATATTGCGAATATCATAGAATATATTTTAGTATATACTAAATCGATGAATTATTTAGATTCTATTTTTGATAAAAATAAAGACTCTTATGACTTAAATAGATACAAATATCAAGATAGTTATTTTGAAAAAAGAGGTCAATTTTATATAGACAATTTAGATAGAGGTGGTTTACAGTATAGTGATAGTTTGAATTATAAAATTGAATGCCCTGATGGAACATTTACATATCCAAATGGAAGAACAGAGTTTGCAAATGATGGATGGATTTGGAAATGGAGCGAAAGTAAAATAATGTGGGCAATAGAAAATGATTTTATAGAATTTAGAAAGTCAAATACAAAAAAAAGTGGATGGTCAGTTTGTTATAAAAATTATTTAAAAGTAGATAACAAAAATTCTCCTATTGAAAGAGCCGCACCAAAAAAGAACTTAATTACAAATGTTTTAAACGCAAATTCATCCGCAGATATAAAAAAATTATTTGACAGTAATGTTTTCAATTATCCTAAACCAGTAGATTTAATTACAACTGTTCTAAGTTATCTAAAACTACACAAAAACTCAATAATTCTAGACAGTTTCGCAGGTTCAGGAACTACAGCGCATGCCGTTTTAAACCTAAACAAACAAGATGGTGGCAACAGAAAATTCATTTTGATAGAAATGGAAAACTATGCAGAAACCATCACAGCCGAGCGGGTAAAACGTGTAATCAACGGTTATGCAGACAAAGAAGGAACAGGCGGAAGTTTTGATTATTACACATTAGGCGAACCGCTTTTTGACGAAAACAACAACTTAAACGAAAATGTTGGCATCGAAAAAATTAGAGAATATGTTTGGTTTACTGAAACTCGAAATCCTTATCCATCAACTGTCTTTGCGACGAACGAAGCAATCTCAACGCCATTTTTAGGAATTTATAACGACACCAGTTATTATTTCATTTATGATAAAGATTCTTTAACCACGCTCGATTATGATTCTTTAGCGGAATTTGTCCAACAAAAAGCAGAACGGTATATCATTTATGCTGATAATTGTTTGTTACCCGAAACCTTTTTGAGAGAAAAAAATATTGAATTCAAGAAAATACCAAGAGATATAACCCGATTTTAGCTATTGCCAGACCTAACAGGTTTTAAAAACCTGTTAGGTCTCAACTCACTACATACCATGGAACTAAAAACCTATCAAAAACAAGTAATAGACGATTTGCAATTGTTTTTCGACTATTTACAAAATCATAAAAAGGCAAACGTTGCTTTCAATACTTTTTGGCAAGACAAGGTTGGGTTGTTCAACCCACTTTCTGGCGAAGGAATGCGACCTTATCAAAACACAGTACCAAATGCCGTGCATTTAAGTATAAAAGTGCCAACAGCTGGCGGAAAAACGTTCATAGCTTGCAATGCCTTGAAAATTATTTTTGATGCCATGCCCGATAATCAAACGAAAACCGTGATTTGGTTAGTGCCTTGGAGTAATTTATTAGACCAAACGGTTAAAAATCTATCTAATCCAGACCATCCGTATTGTCAAAAATTGAATTCGCTATTTAATAATCGAGTGCAAGTCTATGAAAAACGTGATTTGTTGCAAGGAGCTAATTTTAATTCGTCATCAGTAAAAGAGCAACTGAACATTATGGTAATGAATTTTGCATCCATTAGAGCTAAAAACAAAGAAGACAGAAAAGTCAATGAACAAAACTCTAATTTAGCAAACTTTGCCTCTATGATAAATGATGACGATGTTTTGGAAGGGACTGAAAAAGAAGCATTAATCAACGTAATTAGAAGTTTAAATCCAATTTTAGTAGTTGATGAAAGCCACAATGCAGAAAGTGATTTGAGTGTTGAAATGTTGAACAATTTAAACCCAAGTTTCATTTTAGATTTAACGGCAACACCCAAACAAAACGCCAATATTGTGAGTTTGGTTTCGGCAATTGAACTCAAAAAAGAACACATGGTAAAGTTGCCTGTCATTGTTTATAATCATCAAAATATTGAAGGCGTTATCGAAAGTGCGTTGCATTTGCAAAATAAATTGGAAAATGAAGCTAAAATTATGGAACAAAACGGCGGAAAATATATTCGTCCAATTGTTCTTTTTCAAGCCCAACCCAAAGGAAAAGAAGACAATACCACTTTTGATAAATTAAAAGCCCAATTAATAAAAATTGGGATTCCCGAAGAACAAATCAAAATAAAAACAGCCAATAAAGACGAGTTGAAAAACGAAGACTTGATGAGCAAAGAGTGTCCTGTTCGATACATCATAACTATTAACGCTTTGAAAGAAGGTTGGGATTGTCCGTTTGCGTATATCTTGGCATCTTTGGCAGATAAATCATCGGAAGTTGATGTTACTCAAATTTTGGGTCGAGTTTTGCGTCAGCCTTATGTGATGAAACACAATAGCACGATGCTGAATTTATCTTATGTAATTACGGCTTCGGTAAAGTTTCAAAATACTTTACAAAATATTATTAAAGGATTGCAACACTCAGGTTTTAGTGAAAAAGATTATCGAGAAAAGGACATCATGCCTGAACTTGTGAAAGAAGAAGTGAAGCAAGAATCATTGGATAATTTCTTTTTTCCAGAACAAATAGAAGTTGTTGAAGAAGATATGATTGATGTTCAAAAAATCAATTTCAATCCAACCCAAAACAATCAAAGTACGAATACAACTGTTTTTGAAATTGAAGAATTAGCTATTGCACAAAGCGAAGCTTTTCAAAAAACAATTGCAAACCAAGAAAATGCAACTACAATTCAACAAATTTATTCGGAAGTGGGCATGAAAGTAAAACAATATAAAATGCGTGAAGCAGTTGCAGAACAAGCACAACAAATTATCTTACCAAAATTTGTAATCGAAGTTCCTCAAAATGATATTTTAGATATGGGACAAGGCGAAACGCAATTATTAGATAGAGTAAATTTGCTGAAAAATTTTAAACTTTCAAACAAAGATATTGATATTCCTTTTAAAAGTATTTCGTCTGATTTGTATAAAATTGATACCGAAAAAACCAATGATGGCGGTTATAAAATGGTTTCTTTAAAAATTGATAACGTGCTGAGAGAACCAATAACCGAATATATTTTGGCAAAACCAAAAGAAAGCCAAATTAAAGACATTGCCTATCAAATTGTGAAGCAAATTGATAAAATGCCACCTATTGCAGACAATGAAATAAAGAAATATGTAAATCGTATTTTAGAAGATATGTCTGCCGAAGAATTGCAGGATTTTTTGCAACATAAATTTACTTATACCGATTTAATCAAGAAGAAAATCAATGATTTAGCCGATATTGAAGCCGAAAAAGTGTTTTTAGAATGGTTAGCCATTGATAAAATAACTACACAAGGAATTTGGCAATTTGAAACCGCAATTATTCCATCAAAAACCGGAAATGACATTGGAAATTCGCTGTATATACATGAAGGCGACATGAATGGATTGGAAGAAAAATTCATTTTAGAAATTTCAAATTCATCAAATATTGCTTTTTGGCACAGAAATTTGGGTAGAGGAAAAGGATTTTCATTAAATGGATTTAAGTCTAATCATTATCCTGATTTTATTTTAGTAACGAAAACAAATCGAGTAATTGTTGTTGAAACAAAAGGTTCAGACAGAGATAATTCGGATAGTGCATCAAAATTGAGGTTAGGAAAAGCTTGGGAAAAAAGCACCAATTCACCAAAATATAAATACATGATGGTGTTTGATAAAAATGCTATTGATGGAGCTTATAATTTAGAAGAAGCCATTTCTTTGATTTCAAAAATGTAAAAATTAGGGTTTCAAAAATAATTTTAAATTAAATCTAAAACTAATTCGTGAAAAATCTTATTTATACTGAATATTGTAAATCACTAAATTCTGTTCTAAACCTATAAATTATCCTCCGCATACCATTCGGCAAATGAAGTTTCGGTTTCTTGTAGTTTTAGTGAGTGTAATTTGATGTTTTCGGGTAATAGATTTTTAATTTTATTTGAAAAATCGATTACCATGTTTTCGCTTGTGGGTTGATACTCTACTAAAATTACATCGTGTCCGCGAGATTGTAATTCGTGTGCGAGTTCAACGTGAGGTGTGTTTTTATTAAAAACTGTGGCGTGGTCAAAAACATCTACAATTTGCTCTTTTACAATTTTTTTTAAATCGCCAAAATCGATTACCATGCCATATTTAACGTTTGTTGTATCTAAAATGGGTTTGCCAATAACCGTTACAGAAAGTTTATAGCTATGACCATGCACATTTTTGCATTTGCCATCATAGCCATATAAGGCATGTCCTGTTTCAAAGTTAAATTGTTTTGTTATTCTAATATTTGACATTTTTTCTGTTTATTTTAATTGATTTTTTTCGTTTTTCTTGGCTCTGTGATACAAAAAATAGGCCAAACCAGCTAAAACCACAAAAGGAACAAACGAACCTATTAAAACACCAATTTGATACGTTCCATCTGGGTCATTTTTGATTTTTTCTTCGATATTTACTTGCTGTAAAGCGATGATTAAGCTTTTCATTTCTTAAATTTTTCTAGGGCTTGTTTGGTAAATTCAGACAACACTAATCGTCCAGAAATTGCGGCTCTTTCATATAATAAGCTGTCCCAATTTTCTGTGTTTTCCCACACTACTTTTTTCAGCTCAACTAAAGCTTCTGGGTTGTAGGTTGCCAGTTCTTTTGCAAAGCGAAGTAACTGTTCGTCTAAAGTTTCGATGGTTTCAAAAACTTCGGTAAATAAGCCTTTTTCGTTTGCCCAATGTGCCGATTTCCATTTTGTAGGTGATAAAGTCATTTCTGTAAAAGCGGTTTTTCCAATTTTTCTACTCACAGCGGGTTCAATCACAAAAGGACCTATTCCAATGGCAATTTCTGATAATTTCACAGCACTGTTTGTGGTTGCAAATGTATAATCGCAAGCCGAAGCTAAGCCTACGCCTCCACCAACGGCTTTTCCATGAATTCTTCCAATGATTGGTTTGGAGCATTTTCGCATGGCATTGATAACGTTTGCAAATCCTGAAAAAAACAAATTTCCGTCTGTTTCAGTTGTTATTGAAAGTAGTTCATCAAACGAAGCTCCTGCACAAAAAGCACCGTTGCCTTCACTTTTCAAAATAATTACTGAAACAGCATTAGAAATGCTTAAATTCGTAATTTCTAAAGTTAATTTTTCCAATAAACTACTTGGAAATGAATTACTTGCATGATGATAAAAACTAACCGTTGCAATTTTATGTTCATCAATTATAGTGGAAATGGTTCCTAAACTCATGGTTATCTTTTTAAACTAAAATGCGATTTGAATTCTTTTCGTATGTTGTTTTCGGTATATTCAACTCTAAACCAATAATCTGTTGAAGGCAATGGTTTTCCAGTAAAAGTGCCGTCCCAACCTTGACCAAAAGGGTTAATCTGTTTTAATAATTTGCCATATTTATCGAATATAAAAATAGTGCCATTGTACTCATTAGGCAAGCTGATGTTCCAAAAATCGTTATAACCATCGCCATTTGGAGTAAAAAAGTTTGGATAGGTAATGGTTTGAATTTCTTTAGAAAACAAAATACCACATCCTTGAATATCTCTCACATAAATGATGTAGCTTCCATTTTGCAAATTTGAAAATATTGGACTCGATTGCCAGTCGATTGCATTAATACTGTATTCATACGTGCCAAAACCACCTGTTGCAACACCTTCAATGGCAGCTAATCCGCTTGAAAATGCGGGCGTAATCAAATTAGCTTCAAAAGCGGCTGGTTCAGATGAAAACGTAGAAGTAATTTGGTCAGAATTTACGCAGTTTGTATCTGTATTTGTTACGATTACCGAGAACGTTCCTTCTGATGTAATGGTATATATAGGTGAATCTCCGTTAGGGTTTGCAGGTGTCCAAACATAAGAATAATTTCCTGGTGTTGAAGGAGTTGCATTAACAATTTTAGCACCTACTCCAGTTGCAGCATCTACGCATATAATAAAATCAGCACCTAAATTTACATTAGGCAACGGACTAACAACTAATTCTAAATACGCGCCTAAACCCGCACAATCAAATAAATTACTTTCAATTCTAACCCAAATAAGTTGATTGTTTGCCGTTGTATTTCTAAAATTGGAAGTAGTAGTTATTGCGTTTTGCTCGGTTTCTGCATCATTTTGAGTTAGATAGTAACTAAAAGTATAAGATTGACCACTAGGAAATTGAGCAATTAACTCGGGTTCAATTTCGGTTAAATCAAAATAATCAATTCCGTCACCGTCAGGATCAGTTGCGTTAATAAAATTATCACATTTGGTTATTGGAAAGCGATACGTTTGCGGAATAGTAGTTGCAGAAACCACTAAGTTCACTTGAGTTGTTCTAACGCAACCTGCTGTATTTGTGATTCTTGCCCAAACTGTGCTTGCGTTGGCTGCTTGAAAATTGATTGCATCAGTAACCAAATCAGAGTTGTTTCTTGCTCCTACTAACGAATTATGATACGAAAACACATAAGAAGCATCTGTTGAAATTAAGCCATTTCCTTCGGTTAAATTAAAAACAGTAACTGCATTATTATCCACATCGCATTGTTTAAACGAAACGATGTTATTAATAGTTGGAAGCGGCAAAACCACTAAATTAAAAGAAGTTACAGCAAAACAATTTGTAGTTGTGTTTCTTAATCTAACATGAATGGTTCTGTTGGCACTATTTAGTGTGGTTATTGGATTTGTTCCTAACTGTGCTTCGGATGCTAATAAATGATAGGTAACCGCAATTCCTGTTTGTGTTCCAATGGCTTCTGCATTTTTTGTGGTTAAATCAAAAAATGAAAATCCGTCAATATCGGTTCCTGAAACGGTATCATCGCATAGTTCAAAATTTGGAATTGTAGCAACAGTAGGAATTGGATTATTGGTAACGGTAACGGTTGCCGAAGCACTTAAACACACCGAAGTAGCATTTCCAGTTACTGTATAAACATAAGTACCACTCCCATCAACCGCAGGGTTAAACAAACCTGTTCCAGAGGCTAATGTGGGCGACCAAGTACCTCCTGAAACCGCTCCTGTTCCTAATAAATTGTATAAATTAATTGGAGTATCGTTTGCACAAATTGCTAAAGTGGTATTGTTTCCTACAAAAGGAGCTTGTTCGATGGTAACAATAACTTTTAAAGGAATATTTATGAGTGGGTTATTGCAATCAGGCATATTATAAATGTATTCTCCAGGTAAATTAACAACCGCATCAAAGATATTTGCATTTAATGCAGCTCCACCTGCAGGAACAGTCCAGTTGCCTCCTACCAAAGGATTTCCATTTATAGCCTCAAATAAATCTATAGTTTGATTTGAGCAAACAGTAACAGCAGTATCTTCTGGATTACTTCCAAAACCAGAATAATAACCTGCAAATCCTGATATATTACTTTGATAACCAAATACTCCAACCGCTAATGGCCCTGTAGAACTAACATTTGCGTTTCCTGTAATATTAGAAATTCTATAAGTTACCCAGTCTGTATTTCCTAAAACCGCTTGTGCTTGTGTGTTTGGAATTGCAGTTCCGTTAACGGTTATAGTAGCGGTTGTATAGGTCAAAATCATTAAATCTGCATTATAAACATCGCCACCAATTTGATTCACCGCAGGAATACTCACAGAATTTTGGAAAAAACAGCTCAAAGGCGGAATAAAATTGAGACCAGAGGTGGCTGTATCGGGTGCTCCACCAAGTAATTGATAGGCAAAAACAGGTTTAGTGGTTCTAACAAATACATTTTTATTAGTAGTGCCTTGATAAAACGAATTTGGAACTAAAAAATATTCTCCAGCATTAATGGTAGTAACAGACGTAGCACCTCCATTTACAAAAATTTCGGTAGCATCTTCATGGGCAACTATTAATGGAAGTTCCATCGAAGCTGTTCCATTTCCTTGAATAAAAATATATTCTGTGCCTATTTGAGAAGCCGAAACTATTTGGTCTAACGTAAAATCGCCTCTATTGTTTTCAATTCCTCCAATTGCGTTTCCTGAATTTACGGCAACAGGTTTGTTTGAAGTTACTAATGCGCCTATAATTCCGTCTAAATTGTTTCCTTGATTGCTATATCCGCTAAAAATCACACTTTGCCCTGCGTTTAAAGTAAAAGATTGGGAGTCATCAGTAATTTGTCCTAATCCAGACTCAAAGATAACTCCAGTGTCATAATCCGATAAAGTCATGGTGGTGCCATCTTCTGTTGCCATTACACTGGCTACAAACGACTTTCTATTGTCATTTGACTCGTTTATCATGCAACCTAGCCTAAAACTTGTGCCAATGCCTGGGCGTCCTTTTGAAATTAAAGTTTCGGAATGTGAATCATGTCTTAATCTAAAACTCACATAAAAATCTTTTGTTCCTTCTAAAATGAGTCCTTTGTCTGAAACAACCGTATTTACTTCGTTAATTTCTAAAAACATTTTTGTGGGCTGTCCTGTTCCAACGGTTATTACAACTGGAGTTGCTGCAGAAAGCGAAAAAGGAGAGCCTTGAAATGGAACTCCACTACCATCAGTAACCGTTACTAAAAAAGGGGTTGTTTCAGCCGTTGATAAATATAAATAATGATCTTGAATGGCAATAGCACTTCGTGAATGCAAAGGCGGAATCCAATGTTTTGTACTTAATTGCGAATACAATAGATTTGAAAATAAAATCGATATAAACAAAATTTTCTTAAACATTTTCTTTCTGATTTAATAAAGCTTGTAAATTTAAGTAGAAATGTAGAATTATACTAAATATTAACTAAAAAAATGCTCTCAATTGCACATTTCCTGTATGAATGGTTTTACTGCTTTCACTATTTCTACCTTGGTAGTTAATATTTATGTCTAAAAATTGGGTTAAATTTTTCTGAAGCAATAAGCGCCATGTTTGGTTTTTACCCGGTTGAAGACCTTCTAACATTTGAAAACCAACCGCTGATAATGCATTTCCATCATACAAATTGTTGTACATCGAAAATTCGCCATTCATACTAAATCCTTTATCGCTATTGTATGTAAAAGTTGTTCCAAATCGGGTTTGTGTTAAACGCTCCAAAGCGCCAATTTGATTCTCCTTTTGTTGAAACTCGTAGAAAATATCCCAACTTGCATTTTTGGAAAACAAATAGCCAATTTTTGGTGCTATCAGAAAACTT
>Ga0247722_10002209_pt1 | contig 10221 bp, 15 predicted proteins | sample MSEWelMarce3H_FC_FD_189094 | JGI IMG/M metagenome (GOLD analysis project Ga0247722, IMG submission 189094) | Subsurface sediment microbial communities from gas well in West Virginia, United States - MSEEL Well Study Marcellus 3H_FC | ecosystem: Environmental > Terrestrial > Deep subsurface >...
TGGGAGCTTTGGCACAGGCGCTTTATTTGTTGAGACTCAAATAGGGGGTTCCGCCCCCAACGACGGATATGATAGGGGTTCCGCCCCCAACGACGGATATGATAGGGGTTCCGCCCCCAACGACGGTTATGATAGGGGGGGGGTCACCCTCATCCAGAGATGGGGATGATGAGGGGTGGTGGTAGTGGTGGGAGTGGTGGGAGTGGTGGTCGTGGTAGTGGTCGAGCGCTTGCGGAGTAGATAATAAAATCACATAATAATATACAAATATCAGCAGATTATTATGAGTGCCAGCGCCGGTTCACGTCCGTTACCTCCCATTCCTTCCTGGGCGAAGATCGTCAATTATCGTACAATGACGAATGAGAAGAAGGATCTGGCGGTTGCCGGGAATAAGAATATGCAGTACGAATGGATGGTGGAAGAGGTGAATGAATTCTACGAGGCGATTCACTTGAACGACCCTGAAGAGATTCGTGATGAAGCGATGGGATTGATTCGTACAGTCCAGCAGTTCTCGGGGTCGAAACGCGTGGTTGCGCTTTGGGGGAAAGTTCGCAAAGATGTTGCTGTTGTTTTTCCGAGCCGGGCGGTGTTCAATGCAACATTCAAGAAGTGGCACGCGAAGAAATTGGCGAAGAAGCAGGCGTTAGATGTCGTTGTTGATGATTTAGTACGTGTCAGTGGTATTCGTTGGACGTAATGAATAAATGAATAAATGATTATTTACATCCACAGCATCCCGAAAAAAAGCAGCGCATGCGTTTAAAAAAACCGCAACGTTGGGGGGTCTGTGGCGATTCTGCTGAGGTTGATGTGTCTGACGATACTATGATAATCGGCACGTCTACTTTATTGGTTTTGGTATTGGTTTCTTTTGTATTTATTTCTTGAAGTTCGATTTCCTCTGTCGTCAAGAGTTTATCAAGTGCGTCGGTTTGATCTTTATTAAACTCAATAATTGCTTCAATCAAATTATGAATCACTTTGGTTTCGATGAGTGTCTGTAAATATGATTTGACATCTTCTGTCGCGGAATGATGTTCAATCATGTATGTAATGAGAATTTCGACTTCATGTGGTGATATACGCGCAATCGATGCCGAACATGCACGTTGCATTTCAATCGCAAGAATCACATACGAGAAAAATGTGTGCAGTGTCATTTTTCGCGAGAAGTTCTTATCTCTGGAAAGTTTAAGTTGAAGCGTTTCGAGAGATTTTGATGGTGCTTGGGTTTGTGATTTCTGCGCTTGTAACGACGGGGATTGCTGTGGTGACGACTGGGATTGCGGTTGTGACGACGGTTGTTCCGGTTGTTGCGTCGGTTGTTGTGACTGCGACGATTGGGACTGTTCGGACAGTTCGGACGGGGTATGACTACTACTACCGTCAATCGGTACCGCTGTCGTTGCCGCCGTCGTTGCCGCCGCCGCCTCCGTCTCCAGAGACACCTCGTGAGTAGCATCGTGACTAGTTTCCTTTGTTAAAAGATGAACTGGACTAGAAGGATCATTCTCATCTGGATCCGATAGTACGCCGTAATCATTTTCCGGCGTTCTTTGGATCAATTCAGTTGTTGATACAACGGTTGAAGAAGGAATACTTCCTCTTTTGTGTTTCTTATTTCCACCTCCCATTGTATTCTTACTATACTCTTTTATAATTTCTTTATTATTTATTAAAAAAAAACGTACCTGATTCCTTTCGTTTTTCCTCTATTCTACCTGTAAACGGTTACGTGTGCGCGGCGGGCGTGATTAGTGCTTTTTTTGTTTTGCAGCGGCTGCAATGCAGCATTCTTTGATTTGCTTGACGACTTCATGGCGGTCTTTGTGACGACACTCGTCCGTGAGGAATTGGACCAGGTCGTTTCGGATGCTGTTTGTGAGCGTGCTGAGTGAAATGAATGTGCGGCGAATGGTTTCTGGTTTGAGAATGTTGCGAAGGTATGTGCCGCTGGCAAGTGCAATTTGTGCGTGTTGTGATGGGACTTCGGCTGGGGGGGGCGGTTGGTTGACATCGTGTCGGAAGAGTCCGCCTCCCATGTTGGAGTAACCGAATTTTGGCCCGGTTCGTCTGATTTCCTTTGCGAGTTCACAGCTCCACGCCTTCAAGTCGAGGTACTTGTCCTTCGCGTTGATGTACGCTTCATCGCTGCCGGATTTGTCTGCGAATTCCTTTTGCGTGGCGAGTTCAGCGGCTTCTTCTTCGATCTTGATTCGCGCGTGAAGTTGCTTCAGTTCGTCATGTGTCTTGCTGTCGTGCACAACGAGTCTGATGCGGAAGTTGCTGATGCCTTGCATGAGGAGCTGAAAGTCGGCTTTTGACATGATTTCCGGGTTTTTTTCGATTTTGTCTTGAAGTGCGCAGAATGCAAGTATGACTTGTTTGCTTGCCGCCATGCGGTAGAATGTGCGCGATTTGGGAGATCGACGGCGTTTCAATGCGGAGGCTGATTGTTTTGCCGCCTGTGAGAAGGCCCACATTGCTCGTCTTGCTGCTTCTTGTACGGCGTCGGCTTCTTCTTCGTTCATTCCAGGGCGAGGTGTTCCAGTAGCCAGTTCCGGGGGAGCCGAGAATTCCTGTTCGTAGTCTTGGTCATCGAGCCTGGGGAGGCCTCCAGTAGTAGCATTCATGGTTTCGGTGGTGGTCATTCTGTATCGTTCGTTCGTTGGTTGCTTGATAGCTGTAATTAGATTAATGTTAGAAAAGTATTTCAATTTTTTCCAGACGTCGCTGGTTTCACGATGATCATACTTTTTCTGAATTTTTACTATTTTTTAAAACTGGATATTTTTTGGGTGGTCACATGTCAAATCCTAAAAAATTGAAATCTTTTTTCTGGTTTTTTTTAGATGACAGCTCAGTCAGACCCCTAATGGATACAGAAAAACAGAACAGATTTACCCGAGTGATTATTGTGAAGAAGAAGAAGGCGCCGGCGCCTGCGCCTGCGCCCAAGGTAGGTATTGACAGATTTGATGAATATGTACAAAAGTCCGGTCTTGAACCGAAAAGCTACCAGCGTGAAGGTGTTGAATTTTGTCTGCGCCGTGAAGAGCCCGGTGCGGTGGCAGCGGTGCGCGGTGGTATCATTGCAGACGAAATGGGTCTCGGCAAAACAATCGTGATGATGGGTCTTATCCTTGCGAACTTGGCGGCGTTTCGACGCACCTTGATTGTTGTGCCAGTGGCGTTGATCGCGCAGTGGGTCGCTCAAATCAAGAACACCATTATCGATACCGGCGTGAAACCCGACTTGGTGGTTGCCGTGTATCACGGGGTCACTGGGAAACGCCGTGTGGTTTTGTCGGAGGGTGGTGTCGATCCCGTCTGGTGCCACAGACCTCCCAAGCGTGGTGGAGGAGGGGATGGTTCTGTGCGTGCGATTGACATCGTCATTACGACCTACGGTTGTGTCGCGATGGAAGAACCGGCATCGGTTTCAAAGAAGAACCCCCTGAATGTCCTGAAGGCGGCGGCCCCGAAAGCCCCGAAGACCCCGACATTGTCCCTACTTACCTTCCACGCTGACCGCGTTATCTTTGACGAGGCTCATCATCTGCGTAACAAGAGTAGCCGTATCTTCAAAGGTGCGATGCGTGTGGTCTCTGCGACGGCAGAGGGGGCGAAGCGCCCGAGTGTATGGATCGTAACTGGAACCCCTATTCAAAACAAAATATCCGATTTGAAATCGCTGTGCTACGTGCTTGGGTTCGGTGTGGGTGATTTGATCTCGGAAGAAAAAAGACGTGCGATTCGCGACCAGTTTGTATTACGCAGGACAAAGGTAAGTGTGGGTATGGTGGCGGAGGGTGGAGAGGTTGTGGCAGAGGCGGCGGCAGGGGCAGAGGATGTGACATGTGCCCCGCGTCTCCAATCTCTCAAACATTACAAATCACAAGTTCCTTGGAGTTCCGAAAACGAACTCGACTTGAGTCGCGAGATCCATCAGAAAGCAAGGAATACAACGGACCGCGCGGAGAGATTGAAGCTGTATACTCGGATGCGCCAGATGTGCGTCTGGCCTGCATTGTTGAAGACGAAGACGCAGACGAAGGAAGTGGACGACTCAGATGCTGAAGAGACCCACGGTCTATCTATGGAAGAGTACCATGTTGCAGTTTCAAAACAGAGTAAGTTGGATCGGGTTGTTGCGACGATGGTTGCGGAGGCTGCTGCCGGGTCGGGTCGAAAGTCCATCGTGTTCTGCCACTACCGCCGTGAGATGACCCAGTTGCGCGATATGTTGCTGCGTGGGGGTGGCGTGGGGTGTGGCAGTGATGAAGACATTGCAATCATCGACGGAACTGTGGGTCAGCGTGAACGCGCACGGATCTTCGCTGCTGCGCCTACAGTGTTGATTCTACAGATTCGGACTTGCAGTGAAGGCCTGAACCTTCAATCGTATTCGGACGTCTATTTCGTAAGTCCGCACTGGAATCCGTGTGTTGAAGACCAGGCTATCGCCCGTTGCTATCGTATGGGACAGACCAAAGGAGTTCGCGTGTTTCGGTTCTATATGTCGGATTTCGTCGTGGAGGAGGTTGATTCTGTCGTCAGTGAGGAGGCGGCGTCGACGGTGGCGGCGGCGATGGAGTGCATTTCTACGCTGGATCACAAGTGCGAGGAAATACAAGAAAGGAAGCGTGTGTTGTGTAATGAGTTTCTGTGTGGGGTGTGAAGAATAAACATATTTTTACGTTACTACATACTACTCTCCTTGGCGGGTATTATTGATGTTCGTACTGTTTTACACCATGGTAATACGTGTGCGTTTGGAGGGTTGGCACAATATTTTTCTGAAAAACCCTTTGAATTCATATTAATTTGTAATTTAACCCCATTCAGATCAGTTGGATTATCCATTCGTCTACTTTCTTGTGGTTCTTTAATCAATGTATTTCTATCAAAATCTGGTAGTAAAGCCCCTTCAATTAGAGTTGGGGCGACTGTGCTATCAAAACTACAAACACTAACTGTATCATAATTTCTATTAGTTGCACTTATTTTTAAATAATATGGCAAGTTTAACCATGAAGTATTATCACCTATCTCAGGTTTATCTTCCAGAAGTGTTCTCGAAACATCATCTATTTTATCTTCTGATATACACTTACGTAATACTGCTTTTAGTTCTTCGTCGGTTACATACATTGGCCAAAATATAAATAAAGTATCTTTTTTTCCTAATATGTTTTCTTGTACAACTATGTATTTCAAAGTATATATTCTATCACCATTTGGAACCCTAAAAATAAACATAACACCACCACCACCGCCTCTCATTACTATTTTTCGGTGTTTTCGCTTATGTGTTTTCAACTGGTGCCTTACATTTTTAGACGCGTTGTTGCGTTTACCGCGACGGATCGCAGAACGCGCGATCTTACGACGGTGAGTTGCCATGGCGTGGTGTATTCAATATATATTACGTGTATAATATATATTACGTGTGACCATGGTTCATATAATGTGGTCGCGTGACGCACCTAAATCGATTGGTGATCGATCTGCTGTATTGTCAAAATGCGGTCGTCGGTGCTTTTTGGGGCCCGGGAAGACATTCCCGATTTGTGCGCGTTTAGGGTCAGGGTCGGGGGCAGGGGCGGGGACATGTAAGGTCGATCCTCGTGGTGTTGCTGCTGCGTATTCTCGCGCTCGTGAATGGGCGGCGATTACCGCGCGAAAGAAGAGGACGGCTTCGGGGGCACGAGCACATCGTAGGTATACTGCTGTGGCGCGTCGGGCGAAGGCGATACTATCGAAGCTACACCCCAGATGAACCAAACCCGCCATGGCCGCGCTCAGTCGGAGGGCTTAAGTCTCCTTCGGTCTCGACGATATGAACGAGAAACGGCGAGAGATCCGGCGCGCATACCTGAAAATACCGATCATATTTCTTGATCGGGGAAAGGGTCTCTTTCCAGATATGCCATATATCCGAGCTTCCGAATAGACCGATTGTATCCACCGCTGCAATAAGGTCGCCTCTGTACCCGGCATCAATGATTCCAACAGAATTGGCGAGACGCATCCTCGTCTTACTGATGCTTGACCTGGGGTAGAGGTAAAACCCACAGGGAGTGGTGGTGGCTGGGAGGTCTGTGGCATAGTTATTTGGAATGAATGTGGTAGTGGAAATGGATTCTGGTTGTGATGTGGCGGCGGCAGGAGAGCCTGATCTAGTGGGGGTAATTGTGGTGGTGGTGGTGGTTGTGGCGGTGCCAGTGGGGGTGCCAGTGGGGGTGGAGGTAGGAGGTGCGACGCGCATGCAACAACGAACACCAAGATTAAGGCTACGTGCACCATCAACTCCAACGTGTAAGGGTGCCGGAGGATCGTTCTTGCTTACTTTTTCACGGAGAATGTTGGCGTTATCATATTCTTCGCCATCATGCGGCATGAATAGATCGAACCCTGAATCAGGTGTGGCAGCGGTGGGGAAGAGAGAACCCCATGCAGAGTCGGTTATTTTCTGATTATGGGTCTGGACCTTTTGTTTGTAGCGGCGGACCCATTCCTCGTCGTCGCTGTGTTTCGAGAGATAGATGTAGAGCTGGTATTTAGTAGTCATCGGGTGGGTGGTGGTAGATTGTATATAATGTAAATACGATTATGTTTATATTATATAATAAGTCGAAACATTAAATATTCATCATGTCTATCGTAGTTATGCGTCGTAAAGTTCGAGAGAATCATCCTCGAGTTGCGCCTATTTCTGGGCATTTGACGGGGGGTGACGGAAAGACTGGTGTGAATGATTCCAATCGCGCCGGATTTTCGATCAATGGCGGACATAGGAACTTACGTGGGATTGGACAGATGCGCATGGTTGGTTCTGGTGGATGGAGTGGTGGTGGGCGCGGGGCTGCCCGCGGGGGTGGTGGAAACTCTTCGTGGTACTTTTCAGCGAATGATCCGACGGTAATTAAACGATCGTCGCGCACGAATGCTTCCATGATCAATATGAAGTATCGATGGATTAAGGGGGCACAATATCCGCGTGCATGGTTCAAGGATATTCCTTCGGCGACGCTTGATGTGAAGTCTCAGTCCGAATATATTAAGAAGCTTGCTGCGCGATCTGTTCGATGTGGAACCGTGAAAGTGGTTGCTCCCATGAACCCATGTGTTGATAAGACGTGTAAATTCTTTGTTGGAACAGGGGCGCTTAAGCGTAAGCGTGTCGCATGGAAGCCTGTGACAAAGACAGTGACCGAGCGAGTGGTAAGTCAGAGTCAGTACATCGAGAAAGGAGGGCTGAAGGATGGACGGCGTAATTGCTTGTCCTTGCCTGAGCCGAATAAGTACACGCACTTTCCGATGTATATTCGACACATGGGGTCGGAACTTGGGTGCCAGGTGAATTATTTGCGCTGGCAGGATGCAGTGGCCGCGGGGGCATTGCCTGCGAATTATGTCGGGTAAGCAAGCGATCGAGCGAGCGAGGGAGGTGGTGGGTTAGACACAAATATATCGGCGCGATGTCGGGTCTTCTTGTAAGACCTGCTTTAAAAACCAATATATTTTTGTATTGATAATCGGTGCGAGGATTTCGTCAAGATCTTTTTCGCTTGGGGTGGCGTGGGTGGTCGCGGGGGCGTGGGTGGTCGCGCGTGATACGTAACAGTGTATACATAACAAACCAAAACTGTAATATCCTGATTTGAAATGAATCTCGTATGGTACTGTTTTTTTAGAGATAAACTCTTTAAATTCTGGTGAGTGAAACCCCTTATTTTTCGTCGTTGTTGTGGCAGTAGAAGTGTATTCTTTAGGATACGGGGCATTGATGACCAGTTGATGGTGATCGTTGATCTCGTGGATTTTATCGTCGTTTGTAATGGCGAAATGTACTGTGGCAGTGGTGGGTGCTGTGTCGGCTTTCGAATGAAAAACGGTAATGTCGTCTACATTAAAACTTGCAATACCCATATTTTCACGTTCCAAGTATTGTAATTGACGACCAATAGACTCGATGAGTAATTCCACGACTTCGTATTCTAGATGTTTTTTGTGCCGCTTTAGAAACGATGATAACGGTTCTATTTTTTCGGCGGTAACTGTCAAACTGGCACCCGACTTGCCTTTGTGTGAAATCATTGATTTTGGTAAAGGACAGCTTCGTATAAGCGGTTCAGATGAAAAATGATAAGTGGTTGATGTTGATGCGGCCATGATGCTATTATTATATTATTATGTTTTATTTCGCTTTATTGCTCATTTCAACGGCGGTGGAAATTGGCGGCAACGCATCGCCAAAATATCGGGGTTGGTATCGTGTTGTGGACAATTTTGATTGATTGCCCGTTGATGAGATTGTTTCGATATTTTCGCACAGTTGGATTATCTGTGTTCCATTTTTTGAAATAGATGTAAATGTTGCTATAGAACACTTTATGTGCGTTGTCGGGGGTCGTAGGCTGGTGGTGATGGTGGTGGTGATGGTGGTGTGCAGATATCACCTCTTTAGAAATAATGTCTTTCTCTTCTGCTGCGTCATGATCGGCGTCGTAGTCTGTGATGTCGTGTTCGGGTTCGACGACTTTGATGGAATGCGATGTTGTTCGCTCCCATTCTGGAAGAACGAATTCACGTGGTTTGATGATGATCTTGTAAATTTCGCCAAGTCCGGTTCTATTGACGATGGATGTCAGTTCATGATGACTGATTCTTCCTAATCCTCTTGGAATACACAATGCAGGATGTTCGTATGCCTCCTCGTTGAATATAGTCATTGTTGTTCGTTTCGCTTTTTTGACTCGTTTCATTTGTTTTGTTGCCATCATTCGTAATCAATTTTTCGTGCGGGGATAAGATAGATTGTGGTTTCTATAAACAGTATAAACATTAATTATTGACAATATGTAATTAGAACCGAACCGTGTGACTGTATTGTTGTCGTTGTTGTAGTTGTTGTGTATAATAGTAGTATGACTTCTCAATCGAAACATGTAACTTCATCATCGACAGTAGGTGGTGCAGGCACTAGTAATGGGTCAAGGAAAGCGGGTGGCGGTAGTGGTGGCGGTGGCGGTAGTGGCAGTGGCAGTGGCGGTGGCAGTGGCAGTGGCGGAGGTGGTGGTGCTACAAAAAACACACGTAGACGTATTCATCAAAAAAGAACACGGAATACGAATCGCCCCAAAACAAATGAAGATAAAGTAAAGCAACCACCACCAAGTATCTCATCCAAACCAGTTCTAGAAAGTACAAATCCGTTTTTTATTGCTGTATGTGCACCTGAATCGTATAGGCCATCGTCGTCGTCATCGTCATCAGGTACTGGGTTGTCGCTTAGTAATAATCATAGATCAAATAATGGTGGAGGTAGAGACGGCGGCAGAGACGGCGGCAGAGACGGGAATCGGCGCAGTGATACATCATCAGTTTCTCATCGCCATAAACCTAATGTGTTTTTACGACAACAGAATAATCGTACCTCTTTCTCATCATCGTCCTCCAATGGTAATACTAATGTCACTACTGGTGGTGGAGGAGGAGGAGCAATGAATCATTTTATTCATCATCCGATCATTCAGAATGATAGACAACGTGGTGGGGATAGTACGAGTGGTGTTGCTGTTGCTCTTGGTGTAGGAGCAGTGACTTCGAGTAGGGATAGTGGGGCATTGCACACTAATAATATGGCTACTACAAATATTAATGATAAAGAACAATTTCCGTCATTATCTTCTGGTGGGTCGTCGTCAGTACCTGTTACTAAACTAAATTTTAAAGAAATGGTGATGAGAAGTTCAACTGGGGGTACAGTAAGTGAAGGTGGCAGCGGTGGCGGTGGCAGCGGCAGCGGTGGCGACGGTGGTGGAGGAACGTCAGTTGTTAGCTCATATGTACCAAAGGTACGAACTGAATATTCGCAAAAGGCATCATTGTCTTCTGGAAATATATTTTTAGGTGCCTTTTATGGTTCACGTAATAATGAATATGTAGATGAAGAAGAGGAAGATGTGTATGAAGAGTCGAATGGGGGGCGTACTGTGATTTCTTCCGTTCTTATTGATTCTTGTGACAGGAAGTATGATAATTTGTATAGGTGATGGGGTGAGGTGATGGGGTGAGGTGATGGTGGTAGGGGAGGTGGAGGGGGTGCGTGTATTCAATAGATATCCTTTCGTTTTGTTATATAATCGTACATAACAAAATGTCTTCTTATTCCGAGTATCATAATTTTATATTGGACGATAGTGATGG
>Ga0247722_10002210_pt1 | contig 10221 bp, 6 predicted proteins | sample MSEWelMarce3H_FC_FD_189094 | JGI IMG/M metagenome (GOLD analysis project Ga0247722, IMG submission 189094) | Subsurface sediment microbial communities from gas well in West Virginia, United States - MSEEL Well Study Marcellus 3H_FC | ecosystem: Environmental > Terrestrial > Deep subsurface >...
TTTAGATGCGTCCCTTAATCATGCGCTATGTCCTTTCATACTCTCATTTTGCTTACTATTTATCTGATATCTTGGAGTAACCGTTTGTGTTACATACGCATCAGAAAGATCGCGATAAAAACCAATTTCTCGTAACCGGCGCTTAAAACCAGATAAATTGTCTCTAAGCGCTTTATTAACATCAATTGATGAATCACAGAAAGCATCAGCCTCAGGCAACGAATCAATAAAAATGCCATATCGCTCTTTTAAGAAAGTTAACAGTTCGTCAACTCTTAACTCCTTAGTGTGAAAACCCAAGTCACCACCTTTGGTGAGTACCGCCAGCTGTAACAACACTTCTAGCAGTCGTCCATCAACACTAAATCGCCGGCCACCATTGCTACCACTTTGTTGCTCTAACAAAGCGCCAGGCTTATTTTTGAGCATAAAACTATCTAGGTTTTTGACTAAGCCAGAACGGATCGCATTACCTTGTACAAACAACAAAATTTCTATGTAGGTTTCATACTCTGGTAAGCCAAGTTGGGTAATAGCATGAATCTCTGGCGGAATGTCTTCTGATTCATGAGCTGATGACACGGACGCATCTAAAATCCCAGCATTACGCTGACCAAAAAACTGATTACGCTCTTGCTCTAAAGGCGACTCCAGCAAAGTAAACAAATCGGGGACTGTTATTTGTTTTATCGATTTTGAGCCCGATAACTTGCCTTTTTTCGATAGATACTCAGCAAACTCATCGAGTTTTTTAACGCCGAAATAGGCTTTAATAAAAGAAGGAATACGTTTGTAGTGTAGCGTCGCACTTTGCTCAGCCATCGATTCACTCAAGGCATTAGCGCCATTTGTCATGTCCACATAGATGGCCGTCTTTTGTTTGTCACTCTCTTGGAGATTCCGGCCCTTACTCTTAGCCAAAGCAGGTAGCAACTTGAACAATTTCAATTGATATAGCGCTAAGTGAAAGGCTAACAATATCTTTATGTACTCAACCATCACTGACCGAGGAATATACTGGCGATAAGTCAGCAGCTTAATGATATCTTCAGCTAAAATATCCGCAGCTTGTTGATTAAGTGGCGCAAACCGCTCTTGTAAGTCAGCATGATCAGGCGCGTCCGAATTCACTTGATCAGACAGCCTTAATATTGCTTGTGTTTCAACATCTACTTGGGAAGAGCTATCATACTGACCCGTCGTAGAATCAACACCAGCAAAGAAAAATTGCTTCAGTCGATTAATCGCTATCTGACCATTATTGGCGTGGTATAGCAGTTCATACACTTGCTTAGAGGCACCATAATCTCGGCAATTTTTCGGATTTCGGAATAAATACGTATTACCATGAAGGGGCCTAGGCGCAGCAACAGCTTCGTTTGCCTTGCCACGATTAACAAGGTCTACCAAATGGGTTTCAATCCACTTTTCAATAGTAATAGGGGCTTGAGAAAAGTTTTTAAAATGTTTTCCGTTACGAGCATCTAAGAACTCATCTTTAAACATCTCTACCGTCATTACCTTGGCACTCAGTCTACTTGAAGCCCCATTGTGCTTCAGTCGTGCAAACAGATGGGTTAATACCCTATCCATTTCAACAATTTTATAATCGAGATAGCTAACCTTGTTGGTGCGAAAAGCCTTATCTTTTTTCCCTAACTTCATGACGACTGCGCCTCCGCTACCAATCTTTCTAACTGCAACACACCACCTTCGTCGCGGGTTATTTTTTCATACTGTTGGCCGTTGGTAGTTAGCAAAACTTCTTGATAAGGCGCTGAAGCCAATACGTTCTTGAAAACCGTCAAACTTAAATAAAAACTTTGCTCCGCTTGCGCCGAAGGCACATAGCCCTGGTTAAGACGATGCAGCATTTCAAACAAATCCAAATCTAACTCCAACTCTGCCGTAAGGCCGCTTGCATCTCGGTACTTAAGCAATAGTGACTGCGGGCTATGCTCCACAAATGACGAGTTCATGGCTGAGTCTTTCACTTCAATGGAAAAAACATCCGATGGGAATAAGCGATAACATCTAATCGTGCCTAAGTGTACCTTACGTACTTGCATCGCCAGTTGACCATTAAAGTACATCGGGTTATGTAAACCTTCACCGCGGTTAATTGCATTAATGGCAAGCGATTTCGCTTCATTCAGTAGTGTACTGTCTTCGAGGTAACGTACTAACAACTTCGCTGAACGATAAGGCAGTAATGTTTGCCAGTTTTCACCACGGCGCTCAAAGTAGGCCTTTCTGCGTAACATCCCAACCACATTACGATGAGTTAGATAGCGTTCCTTACTCTCACTTAGTGCAGTGCCATTTGGTAAGCTCTGATGAGCATTAGCAAGCAGTTGGGTTTCGTGTTCACTACGCTGCTCAAACTGCAACCAATCAACAGCATCTAAACCTAAAAAGTCCAGTCCGCGATCTAAGCGCACGTCAGACCCTTGCGCAATATCGGTTTCTCTTAGCAGCTTTAGCAATCTATCTTGCGTAATGTCGTTACCGCACCAAGCGTTAAAGTAATAACCATGAAGAATTTTGTCGGCTTCGCCATTTGCATAGATTTCTTTAATTTCTTTACAGGAGTATTCACCGACCAAGGTATAACTCAGTGCCGAACGCAAATCTCGCATCGTGATATGTAGTTGATTGCGTAAACTGGTCAGTTTGTAAATATACTTCAAACGCTCGATGACTTTAGGACCAGTTTGCTTGTCTTGAAAGGTAGCAATATTGTGCTTAACGTAGCATTTGTCTTTTAACGCACAATAATCACAGCCTTGCCAAACTTTGGCCGAGGTCATTTTTCCGATGATGCGCTCAAAAATAGATTCAGGTTGACTTTGCTTCGAAGCCAGCACATCGCGCATATTTAGGTTTACTACCGCTACGTCATTTTGCACCGAGCCATCTTTTAAACTTTGTTCAACTAAGGCTTTTAGAGCGGAATAGGCTTCAGAGTGTTGGCTTAAAAAGTCGACCAGACGCCCTTCGTTAATAGCAATTAAACGAGTCTCGTGGTGTGGCCATGTAGTTGAATCGTTACCTTGATAAACGCTAAAGAACTCTTCAAGTACCGCGTCATTATCTTTGCTACCTTCGTCTTGACTACCATCGTAGTTAGTTAGGTATTTATGACCATTTATTTCAAACCAGCTGCCATTCCCTTGTGGGTTTAGATGAACGATCGTTCCTTGCGCCTCAACTTGAGACTCCAATTGTTGTAAAAATGCAGTTTTACCATCACCAGCATTACCGGTAATTAGCACTATGCGCAGTTGCCCAGCCAGAATTGCTGGTGCAAGCTCAGTATCTAAGGCGGTTTCAACGTAAATTAACCTTGCGTAATCATCTAAGCCACGGGTGCCCGCGTTTGAATGACGACTTTGGCTGTATAGGGTCAGCATAAAATCATGAAACGCAGATTTACTTGGATTAGAGCCGTCCGCAAGGGGTGGCAAATGAAATTGTGAAGTACTTTCTTCCTTTAGAGTTTGCGCTTTTTTCAACTGCTGAACTTTATTCAGTGCTGTGAGCAATTGCTCTGCAGATTCAAAGCGGTCAACTCGTTTAGGAGCGATCAGTTTTAGCAGTACCGCCGAAACATCATCGGTTAAATTAAAGCTCTGGGTAAACTCACTAGGGTGACGTGCTAGTTCATCCATAGGTGGGCACTGCACATTGGCCCATGGGTATTCACCGGTCATGGCACGATATAGGGTAATGCCCAAGGCATATAAGTCCCTGTCAACTAAATCAGAGGCTTGCGGTGTTTCGGTAATGCTTAAATCTGGTGGTAAATACTTTCTTGAACCTCCACCTAAGGTTAGATCTTCTGCATCTACCGAAACATTAAAATCAATGATGCGAACTTTACCGTCTTTCCAAATCAGGTTCTGTGGTTTGATGTCGCAGTGGAAAATATTGTGCTCATGTAAATGGCGTAACCCCTCAGCGACTTGCTTGGCCATGGTCCACACTTCATGTGCTGTTAATGAGCGCTGCTGGATCAGCTCACCCACATCTAGCCCTTCAAGGTACTCAAAAACAATATAAGGTGGGCCTTGGTTTGGTAATACGTCTGCATCGTATACCTTTACCACATAAGGGTGCTCTGGCAGTTTTACCAAGGTGCGGTACTCCTGCTTTAAGCGCTCTAATACCGATTCTCTATCATTCAAAATCAACTTAACGGCGCGCGAAACATCACCAAAGGTATCAGTTACCTTATATACAATGCCAAAACCACCAGGTTTACCAAGCTGTTGCTGTACGACGTATTTATTGGTTAGTTGGTAGCCACTCGGTAAACGCTTGTAATTAACTGATGACTCATGGATATTCGGCGCTTTAACACTCAATTGTGAGGGTTTATTAGGTTCAGTAATTGCTACTGCCGCTTTGGGTTGCCACAGCGCATTAAAATGCGCCAGCGCTTCTTCAGGGCTTGGCCGTTGCTTCGCCTCTTTATGACATAAGGTTTGCAGCCAACCATCAAATTCTACTGGTAGCTGTTTATATCGCTCACTCAACTTTGTACTAAGCAGGCACGATTTCTCGATCGCCTGGGTGACTGAATCAAAAGCCGCGTCACCACTAAATAGCTCGTAAATAACCAAGCCTAAACTGTAAATATCTGAAGCGCAGCTAGCAGCATGGTTATCAGCCCATAGCTCTGGCGCTTTATAGCGGTTAGAAATTCGTTGCTGCACTTCATCAGCAATGGTTGTGGTGTTTTCGGCACCAATGCGCGCGTAGTCAAAATCAATCAGCCTTGGCTGGCCGTCGGCACCCATTAAAATATGCTCAGGAGTGATATTACGATGAACCACGTCATTGCGACATAAATGCGCCAAAGCCAACAACATATCGTTGGCTATACGCTTTTTTTGATCCAGTGTTAGCAGTGCGCTGGTGTCTTTCAGCTTTTTGCTAAGGATTTCACCAGGAATATCGTCAGTTAATAGTAAGTACTTATCTTGTGCTTCGGTCACAAAGAAGTCTTTCACACCGATAATTGCTGAGTGCGAAGGCATTTTGGCAATTGCACGATACGCGTTTTCAATCAGACGTTTTTGCTTACTGCGCGCTTCATCTGGCAGATAAGGATCGGCTTTATAAGCCTTCGCTAGCACAGTGCCACCTTTACGGCCGGCAGTAACGTTAAATACCCGGTATTCGGTAAAGTACTGGTTATCGGCGAGGGTTTCAGCTACTTCCCAGTTACCAAAACGTTCACCATGGCTGCGCTTTTTCGCTGATTTGCCCAAGGCTTCTGCGATAATCTGAATATACTTAGTAACATTACGCTCAAAGCGTTCGGGAATACGGGCGCTATCAGTAAAAAATCGCGTGCTGTTTTTTAGTGCTACTACATGGCCGCGCTCCCTGTCTTCAGGGTCTTTGAACTCGCAATCATCTATGGTGAGCACCACAGCAGTATCCACATAGATATTTTTTAAATCTTTATTTGCGCGATTTTGCTTACAAATGAGCCCTGATAAAGACTTCGCATTGCCGCGTAATTTTGGTAGTGGCGAGCGATAACTGCTATGTGAGGTATGCCAAGTGGTGCCATCGACCTCCACTTGACCGTGGATGCCTTTGGCATCCACTAAATAAATAGCGTGAGGTGCTACAACACAGATATCCACTTCAAACAGCTGGTCAAATTGCTCAACTTCAAAGCTATGAATAATAAAGTAATCGTCGGGTAATTTTTCTTTCAACCAAGCGATGGCTTTACGCTCTTCGTCGTTAACCACATCACCAATTGCAAATACCTTTGCCATAACTTCTCCTTAATGCTTTGGTGCTGCGGCTTCTATCGCTTCTTCAACCATTTTTACAGCTTCTTTCTCTAGCTTTTGAGCTTCAGCGGCCAGACGGCCTGCTTTACGAACCATTTCACCGATTCGAGATTCGTCATCTTTGCTCATTCTAGGTAACTTGACAGCAAGTATGTCACTAACAGACAGGAATGGGACTGAGCTACCAGCCGCGCCTCGAATTAACTGACGATAACCAACATCTGTACAACACAAAAATGCATAAAGGTAGCCAGCGTCGACGCTTTGGTTTGTAACTCTTAACTTGAGAACGTGAGGTGACACACAAGCTCCATCAAATCTTGAATCAGCCCAGACTCCCGTACCAATAATTCCACCTACTTGCCCGCTTCTTGCGATTAACAAATCTTCTTCTCGAGTCTGCCAAACCGCATCGCCTTTCAAGGACTTTCTTAGCAAAAATCGTTCTGGTGTAACATCAGCTCTAAATATCTCTCCACTTGTAAAGAAAGGAACGCCGTAGTCTTCACCGGTGAATATTTGCTTCATCCGATTACCTTCAAGTGCTTGGATACCCAGCTCTGCAAGATTATTTACAGCACCAGCTTTTTCAATCAGTTCATCACTCAATTGAGCAATTTGATCGTGGTAAGTTGCATCCATACGTTTTTGAACTAACGACGATGAAGCTGCTGAATGAGTGAAGATACGGTGTGAAATAGCAAGCTTCTCTGGAAAATTAAATTTGGCATTTACCATTTTTCCAGCTTTCTCTAACAATTCTTCGCTATCACTTCGAAACTCTGACGCTTGATCTACCTTCTCGTGAATTTCACTTTCTAGCGATTTCGCAAATCTAGGAATTGGAAGATTAGCGATATGCTCCGGCTCAATGTGGGGAATAATTGCCCCATATGTACTGGAGGTAATAATTGGAACACCAAACTTGCTTGCTAAAAATGCATAGGCATAACCACTTTGGGCTTTATCTGAATCACATACTACCTTCAGCATATCTTGGCATGACCAAGTGCCATCCATTGTTCTGCGCGTGTAAACCATACGGCCAATGGTTCCAGAACATGAAATCATAGTCATGCCTTTTTTCAGTTCCAAATAAGATAACTTCTTCGAATACGCATCTTCTTTTCTTAGCAAAGAAACTCTATTCATCCTCGCCTGAATCATACTGCTCGTTGTTAAGAATTTAACACCATACTCTTCGTGCTCAACATAATTACGTTTAAATACTGGGCCATTGTAGATCCCGCCTTTATAACCAGCAGTGAGCTCTCCCAAGTGATCGCATTCTGAATCCAAATCACGTAAAGCTTGCTTCGCCTCTAGTGCACCTGTGGCATATGGAGAACAATCTAATCGTAATCCGGTTTCTTGAAACCAAGTGCTAAGCACCTTTTTAATAATCATGCGTACCCCCTCGGATACCAAGCTTGAATTTGTTGCAACAAGCCATTAAACGACTCATCAGCACAACCATGGAAAGACACCTCTCTGGCAATGCGCTTAAACAGCTGAGAGTGGGGCTTTTTCCGCCCCCAGTTTTGGCCTCTTACCGCATCAATGGCCGCTTTAGGATCGGCAGGTTTGAGCGCATCCGCATCCCAAAGGTTTTTAGCTTGCAACCAAGCTCTTAAGGTGCCTGCACCTCTATCTCTTGGATAATCAAAAATATGCTCGATACGGCTGGTATCGGCTTGCCACATTAATATTTCCAGCTCTGGGTTTATTGCCATGACAAAAAAGCGATCATCTGACCAACCGGCAGCGCGCATATTGGCTTTAATCTTTTCACAGAACTGGTGGTAATCCATTGTTTCTAAATTGTTATTAAACGCGAAATCGATCATAACAACTGCGTAGTTATGGGTAGCTATGTAGCTTTTCAGTAGGTTATGACCATCCTGATATACACCCGGATCTTTTCTTGGGTGTTTGATTAAATCTTGCTTGGTATCGAATTCAAATCTGGCGCATTGTAGTCGTGCATCAAACGCCGGATTTTCGAAAAAACCTTCTACGGTGGCTTGCATTTCACCGTCTGCTACTAAAAACACAATATCTCTCATGGTTATTCCAACACTCCGGCCGCAAATAGGGTTCCTAAATCCACTTCGCCCTTCCATGTTTTTAGGCGGGGGTGTTCATGGCCTTTTAATACTTCTGTTGCGCCGTCTTGGTTAAAGCGCATGGTGATGATTTGCTCTACTTCGGTATTGGCAAGGACCACAGGCGAGTGAGTTGATAGCCACAACTGCGTATCGGAGGTGAGTTTTAGCGCTTCTAACACCGCATCGATTGCCTTAGGGTGAATACCATTTTCAGGCTCTTCTAAGGTGATTATCTTGGGGGCATTTTGCAAATACGGAATAATGGTCAACGCTAAGATATGCAGAGTACCGTGCGACAAACCACTGGAAGGAACTGTCATACCGTTACTATAGGTGACCTCGATATAACAAAAGCTGTCGTCGATACGTTGTTTGGCTTCAATTTTATTAATTGACGGTAGTGCCATTTTTACCAACTCTAACCATTCGTTTAAACCTTCAGGGTCGCGTTCCTGCAAAGCATAGACTTGCCAAGGTAAACTGCTACCGTCCGCTTTAAAGGTATCTTTATACCTTGGCGAGGCGGCCTGGCGCATCGAAGGCCACCTAGGTTCATAACAGTGAGAGCCCTGGATCAGAAACTGTTGTAACCATAACGCCGCCGGATACAGATCATGGTCAGCAGGTAACGCGGCCAAAGCCAATTGACTATCTCGCAAGCTAAATTCAAGGATTGATGATTGCCCGGCTTGATACTCCGATTGGTACTTCACCTTGGTGCCTAAACTACGAGACAACACCTTAAACCAAGGGGCATTGCGTTTAATATCATTAACTCCTATGAGTCCCATACCATGCTCTGGTCGATAAGCATTATCAGGGAAGAGTATTAGGTGCTCTTCAGTGATCTGAAATTTTTCTTGGTTGATCCTGAAGGATATTTCGTATCTAGCGGTGTCAGGCCTAAGCTCATTTTTCTGAAACTTTTTCTGCCAAGCATCGCTAGCGCCTCGTAACAACTCTTCAATGATGGAAGGCGGCAAGCTTATCTCGAGTACCAAAATAAAATACTCACCACGAAGCTGATGTACTACTTCTTTGGCCTCTTCAGCGCGAGCTCGCTCTCTACCATTCGTGGGTTTAAAAAACGCATCGTTTATATCCGATACGTTTAACAAGTCACCAAACAATGCAGGTATATCCAGCAGGGTTGTTTTACCTGAGCCATTGGAGCCTGCAAACACATGCTGCTGCTCTAAGGCTAAGTCCAGCGTGTTAAAGCAGCGGTATTTGTATGCCTCTATTCTTGAGATCATACCGAGGGCTCCGGGTTATTTGCGCGGAACTCTTTCCATGCTTGAGCAATTTTAGGTAGATCGTCATCTAAGATTTTGCTGCGACGCATCAGCTTGCGAACCACATTTTGGCCGTTGATACGAATACGCTCTTCCACTTCTTTTTCAATGACTTTTTCTTCACCATCTGGGTGACGCTCATACAGAGTTGCGCCACGACGGTCAAAACCCACTTTCTCTGCAACCGCCATAAATACTGGGTATTCAGGCTCGCCGCCGATAGCTATGGCATCTTTTTCAGTGTCGGTTTTTTTCTTTAAGAACAGCAAGCTAGTTAAAATGTTTACGTTGGCTTCGACAATAAACGACTCTACCGGTAAGTCGACGCAACCAAGCACCCAGCACTCTTGCATCAACCACCAACGAATATATTCGTCACCTGGGTTACCTAAAATGCCATCGGGTAATACAATCCCCATACGGCCACCTTGCTTTAGCCACTGCACGCAGCGCTCGATAAACAGAATTTCAGGTGATACCGCATCTTTACGCCGATCTGTTTTTCTAAAGCCACCGTTTTCAGTGGGCTGCCAAATGTACGCAAGATCGAATTGCTCTAAAATTTGCTTGTCTGTAACCGGAATATCAGAACCAAACGGTGGGTTGGTTAAGATTACATCAACACTACCGTCTTTACCGCTAGAATCACCAACGGGGATCTTGCTCTTCGCTGGTTCGACACCTTTCAAATGTCCATGCGGATATTCCAGTGAGTTCATATGGTAAATGTTTGCCATGGCATTACTTGCCATGACTACGTTCATTTGTGACGCACGACACAAGAAGGGGTCAAAGTCACAACCAAACAGGTTATTTTCTGCAAATTTCTTTATACGCTGCTGAATTGAAATGAATTCTTCTGTGGTCTCCGCACCTAACTTAACTTTCTCTTCTTCATGCAATTGCTTGTTGATATAGCTCAAGGTTTGTTCAAGAAATCCACCGGTACCACAGCACCCGTAACATTAACTACTGGTGACAAGTGTTTAAGGCCTTTATTCC
>Ga0247722_10002211_pt1 | contig 10220 bp, 7 predicted proteins | sample MSEWelMarce3H_FC_FD_189094 | JGI IMG/M metagenome (GOLD analysis project Ga0247722, IMG submission 189094) | Subsurface sediment microbial communities from gas well in West Virginia, United States - MSEEL Well Study Marcellus 3H_FC | ecosystem: Environmental > Terrestrial > Deep subsurface >...
CTGACCGCAAACTGGTTTCTCTCGAATCCAACCTGGAATGGCTCAACAAATACACGCATTTGGCCGACGACCAGCACCTGCTACAACATGTAGATGCCGACAATGAAGATTGTTATGAAACGGGCGACAAATGGGTCGACCACATAATTGCCAATAATCTGACTGATTTTGAAGTGGTTTTTCTCGATTCATCGCCGTGGCTGTCGCGCAAATGCTGTTTTGATTTTTTCCTGGACATTGCGAAGATTATCATTATCCACGATTTCGACTATTTCCCGAACAACAATATTATTGGCAAGACCATTTTGCGAACCTATGTGGATGACAAAGAGAAAATCGAATGCGACTTGACGGGTGTCGTGAAGAATTACAAGCTGTTTTATCCTCCCTACAAGCACTGGGTAGGAACTACGGGGCCGCCCACCCTGGTTTGTAGCAATATCATGGACCCGGAAGAGTTCGACACGCTAATTCGCGTGATTCAATCAAATGAGGCATCGTATTACAAAGTGGATGACCAAATGTCTTAGGTGGACCAAAGGTCTTACCTCTCATCATCGCTCAAGTCGCCAATGTTTTTATTTCCCGCGCCATCTTCGACCGCAAAACATTCATTGATATATGTCTTATAGAGAGGCTTATTATAAAGTTTATGACATACATTGGGGTGAATGATTTCAGTGTTTGATAACAACAACATTTTATATGATAAGAATGGATTGATTGTCTGAATTAGTCTACAGAACTGCTCAATTTCATTAATGGTTATGGTGGTCAATGCGTCATCTCGCACAAATAAGACGTCTTGTCCAACCGTAATATCGTTCATAAACCGTAAGCCACGCCTTTTCACGATTTCGGCATAATCTTTGTTTACATAATGGCTGGTTCGAATGCTTGTGCCGTCCATGTAATCGTTGCCGTCGATGCGATTAATGATAATCGGTTTGTCGTCAATTAATCGCTGAATAATATAGTTGATTTCAGTCAATGTGTCGCTCCATACCCATTCGAATAAAGATGTTTCGGTTTTTAATTGAATGTCAATTGTGTCGTGGGTGATTCGACAACATCGGCCGAGTATGATTATTTTGACCATTTTGGGGGGGATATAACATAGAGGCACAATGTTTTTGTTTTGTTTTGGTTGAATATATTGATGGCTCTAAGCACTTCGTGCTTATTTCGGGCTACGCCCTTTAATCCAGTCCAAGTAATGATTGCTCTTTTCAACCGAAAAAAGGGTCCCCAAATGGGACTTGGCAATGTTATAAGCGATGAGTTCCATTTCATCAAGCGACCGCAAATATTCGTCGATTAGGTCTTGCTTTGATGGCTCCGTTTTTTTTGGTGACTCAAGCATTGAATAAATATATGAATTGCGTATATATTTATTTCTTTCGTGTATATCGACCCAAAATGGACAACAGCAAAAGCGTCGCGGTTTGTTATTTATACGAATATTATGTTTATTCGGTGCTGTTTCTCACATTATTTATCACCTCTATTATACATCACACAAATTACACGGACACCAGTGTTATCGTGGATAAAATCGCGGTTCTTGCCGTTGTATTCTATGGAGGCTATGTGTGTTTATAATAAACTTGATAAACCCATCCGCCTCTATCATCTTGTTGCTGTAATCACATTATTAGGCACCATTGTCCTATATTATCTTGGATACATTCAGAACCGGTTTTGTTTCGATTGTGACCAGACGACGGCGGACTTTTACCACGGATTCATGCATTTCATATCATGTATCGGCCATATTTGTATTGTTCTCATATAATTATACCAATCGTATCAAGAGAGGTGCTACCAACACCCGACTAATATTGGTTGTTGTGGATTGCGTTGTTTCTACAAAATTGCCGGACGTGAATGCGTTGTCTTGCGAAATCCCCACTGTATTGGCATAAATGGGGCCTCTATTGTTGATTGGCGTAAATGACTCCGCATCAATATCAAGATTCAATTTGATAGAGGTTCCCTGAGGGACCCAGATGATATCATTTGCGATAAAACCGTATTTAACACCACTTGGGTCAATTCTGTTTCCAAAACAATTGGAATCTACGGCGAACCTCAGCAAATTGTTGATATTTCCAACCGTGATAGAAACAGAGAAATTGTTTGAGGCATCACCCGTTATAAAGTTCATAAATGCGGCGGCGTCAAATACGGAATTATTGAGTTGATACTTGTGAAACAGAGTAGAAAACCCACTATTTTGTCCAAAATAAGATTGCACATAAGTGTCAAAGTCGCTATACAAGGTTGCGTATTTACCGACGCTGACAACATTTTCAACACTCATTCCAGCGACAAACTCGGCTGCAGATATTGTTATACTATCATAAGCAAATGCGTTGGTTGAAGTATCAAACGTCGTGCTGATAATGGCAACATTGCTGGCATCTTTAATGAGCCCCAACTTGGCATTGAATGTCTTGACGTTAAACTTTACCTGAACCGAATCAGTCACATTATACTTATTAACTTGACTCATTATATTTTTACACGAGAAAATTGAAATCTTTTTTACAAGATTGTCAACGGCATAATAACATAACCCCAACTCTTAAAAATAATATCTTGTAAAAAATGCGTATCCTCATCATCTTGCTCGGATGTCACATCGCCCATTTGCTCAATGGTCGAATCGAAGCGGCGGTCGAACTGGCCTCGAATTACTCGCAAGTAGATTGGTTGCTGAGCGGGGGCGTCAAACACGCGTCTTCCGCCAATGTCTTGACCGAGGCCGAACAAATGGCGTCGCAAATATCGAAAAAAGAACCGGCCTATGGCGCGCCCGAATGGAATTACATATTGGACACGACTGCGACCAATACCGCGGAGAACTTCTTGCGAGTCCGGTCCATGGATTTGTCGGAATATGATGAAGTGTATATTGCCACTTCGGAGTTCCATTATGAGAGGGCCGCCAAAATTGCCTCTCTTATCATCGACGATTCGAAAAAAATCAATTGGGTGCTGGCGGAACAGAAAGAACCAGACTCGGAATATTGGGAGCGCATACATATTCGAAATGTAGAGGCGGATGTCGAGCGGGTTCTAAGCCCACTTCGTGGGCGACCCTAAGACCCCCTTACGGGAGGTGGGCGACCCTAAGACCCCCTTACGGGAGGTGGGCGACCCTAAACCCCCCTTACGGGAGGTGGGCGACCCTAAGTCCTTGTAGAGAGGGTTAAAAAGCTCTTGTAGGAGGGCGACCCTAAGTCCTTGTAGAGAGTACATATGACATGAACTCTCTACAAGCATTGAGATAAGCCCCAATGGCGACCCTAAGCCCTTGTAGAGAGAGAGAGAGAGGACTAATAAGTCCTTGTAGAGAGGGCATATGACCCTGAGCTCTCTACAAGCATGTCGTCAAAACCCTAACCCAAAAAACAATTAGTGCCCAATTTGTTTTTTCCAAATTGAATATAAACTCAACACGCATATAGACAATAATGACGACCTATAATATTCTCACCCTTGGCTACGATTGTAGTCCCGCCGCCGTTTTACGAACCCTTGGGTTACGAGAACAAGCCATGCCATTCGATTGGGTGGTTTCTTCGCCCCAGGCACTCAATGCTTGTTTTAAAGAACGATTTCAACGATATCACACCGGCCTCTATTATAATCACAATCGTTCAAGGTTGGTCGACGCATATGGATTCCAGTTTCCACATGACTATCCCCACATCAATATTGCGGATGGCACGCCGTGCCAATTCACCGAAGTGGGCGAGGGAGATATTGGCGAAGAACGGAGTCAATGTATCACACCCGAATGGTCCAAATATTATGCCACCGTAAAAGCCAAATATGAGAGGCGGATTGAACGGTTCCTGGCCATAGTCGCGGACCCGAAACCGATCATCGTGCTTTGTCGCTGGCCGACCCATGTGGTAAACCAGTTGAAAATCATGTTTTCCTTGTATTTCCAGAAGACCAATGTTTTTTTCGTGAACAGTTCGACAGAGCCAAATGATGTGGCGTTTCCGTGGATCCACAATTGTTATACAGAGGCCAATGCCGCGTGGAACAATGCCGATATCTGGAAGGCGGGCATTGATACAATGGCTTCTCGAATATAATGATTTGTATAAAATAGGATTTAAAGAAAATGCGTATATTTATTTGTTAAGTAACATTAGCCGCGGCACCCGCATGGGTACCGACGTTAGCTGTTGTGAAATGTGCCCGCATTTCATAAATTGCGAATGTCCGACTTTAGCTCAGTTGGTAGAGCGTTTGACTGTAGATGTATCATAAAAGTAATCAAATTGTCGCTGGTTCGATTCCGGCAAGTCGGAGTTATTTTATATCGGTGATGATTTAAACCCACACACATGCGGTGTGTGGTTTAAATCGTTACCGGTACCGCGCCGTAGGATATTTAAAACGTGCCGTTTTAAATATACAACAATGTAATAAATATTTATTAACTATTTATTAACTTGGGTTTATGATAGGCGCATTATGATAGGCGCATTATGATAGGCGCATTATGATAGGCGCATTATGATAGGCGCATTATGATCCAATGAGTGGTACTCTACTAGTATTCGATACTATACTGAACGACACAGCATCTTGGTCCGCGCATTTATCATGGAGCTTGAACACGTGTTCGCCCTGTGATACCGACGTATAATCGGAAACAGGCTTGGTGAATGTACAAACCGTGGTTTTGTTGAACACGGCTGCGCCATCTTTGCGGGTAATATTGGTAGTCGTACATTTGCTAGCGGCGACCGAATTGACTTCTGTTGTGTCAACCAGTTTTTCCACCTGGGTCGGGTCGCATTTGGCGGCCTTTTTCTTCAAATACGCGATATAATCGCCCTGGCCATTGGTCCAGCCGCTGGTCAGCTTCGTCGAAGTATATGGAGCCGAGCGTTTGAGCCAGCGGTTGCGGTTGGAGAGCATACCCGCAGTACTCAATACGGATTTTTTTACAACCGTTTCATCTTCCAAGCTAAATGTTTCAGAAGCGCGAATATTGGTTGTCGTGGGAAAGTTGCCGCAGCAACCACCGTGGCCCTTGAATGCGCCAGTCTGACCATGGGGGGTATGGATGATGGAACGAGACAACGAGGTTTGGCCAACATATCCTTGACTACGATGAGTGCCGTTAATTGAGAATCCCTTTTGGCCGGTACTTTGATTTTGCATCGCGGCGGTTTTTCGCTTGAGAGCAACGATAGACATATTATTATAATATGGAGATTTTATTTGATAGTGGCCATTGAACCAATGATGCGGGGATTTGTGGCGGAAACAGTACCGCTTGTAAATAACATGATGAATTGATGTACGACTTGCCAATATACGGCGGTCGCAGGACCCGTTGGCGCGGCAAAAGCAGTACCATCTTGGGTTTTGTATACGATTGCTTGTCCATTCACACTAATTGTAGAAGACGCTGGATTCAGATAGGTTACCACTGTATTTGTATTATTTTCAATAATGACAGTAACTGTAACACTTCTGCCTGTAACTACCGGAATATTTGTAAAGCTTACAGATGTAATTGCGGATGAAGCAGTTGTTGCTGGATAATAAAATATACTGCCCAAAGTGTAATTACACACGACTGGTACAACACTTGTAATTGTTGGCATTGTCACGAACTTCTCGCACATGTTGTAGACGTTCATGGTCACGGCGGACATATCAAAATAGGCGTAACTAATATCGGTGGAGCGCTTGTTGAGCGTGACATTGCCGGAAAAATAACTGGGCCCACTTACATCGAGGGCAAATGCCGACGACGGTGGTTTATTTACGCCGATACAAACCATTGCTGCGGTACGGCCAAATTGGACGTTGCCACCGAACGAAATGTCGGTTAGAAGAGAGGCATAATTGGTTCGAATTGTATTGATACTGGAGTCATTTGATGTGACGTAGCTGGACAAAGAAGTGCTAGTAGCGTAGCTAGACAAAGAAGAAGATAGAGCATAGCTGGCAAGGGAAGCATCGACGGCGGTCTTCAATGTATAGCTGGACAAAGAAGATGATAGAGCATAGTTGGCAAGGGACGCATCCACTGCGGTCTTCAATGTATAGTTGGACAAAGAACCACTAGTAGCGTAGCTGGACAAAGAAGATGTTAGAGCATAGTTGGCAAGGGACGCATCGACTGCGGTCTTCAATGTATAGTCAGACAAAGAAGATGATAGAGCATAGTTGGCAAGGGACGCATCCACTGCGGTCTTCAATGTATAGTCAGACAAAGAACCACTAGTAGTATAGTTGGACAAAGAAGATGTTAACGCATAGTTGGCAAGGGAAGCATCAACGGCGGTCTTCAATGTATAGGTGGCAAGTGACGCATCAACGGCGGTCTTCAATGTATAGTTGGCAAGTGACGCATCAACGGCGGTCTTCAATGTATAGGTGGCAAGTGACGCATCAACGGCGGTCTTCAATGTATAGTTGGCAAGTGACGCATCTACCGCGGTCTTCAATGTATAGTTGGCAAGGGACGCATCCACGGTGGTCTTCAATGTATAGCTAGACAAACTGGTTCTGATACTATTCACACTGGAATCGCACGAATTGATTCGATTGTATACCGCGGTTCCAAAGCCGGCATCCCCTTGTAACGCACTCGATATTTCCGCCAAGGTATCCAGCGTATTCGGCGCACCATTTATCAAATTGTTGATTTGTGTTCCAACATAACCTGTCGTTGCGTAAGAATTAAGTACTGAATTAATGCTTCCATCAATAACATCTTTGGTATAGTAGCTTCCTAAAGCACTTGTTGTGGCATAAACTGACCCAAGTGAAACCCCGTTCTGTAAAATAGAGGTGGCATTGAGAGACCCATTCACATCAACGCGATATGCGGGATTCGTCTTTCCAAAACCTGAGTTTCCAGTAACAACCACATCGGGTAACGTAATGGTTCCCGTAAATGTAGCGCCGGTTGCATCCAAAACTCCGGTGGGTCCCTGGGGACCTGTGGCACCTGCGGCACCCGTTGCACCCGTATCACCCTTGGCACCGGCATTACCCTGAGGACCCACAGTTCCTTGGATACCCTGAGTACCCTGCGATCCTTGGGGGCCTCTAAATGCCCCGACGTTGACCCAGCCATCCGCCAAGGTTGAATTGGTTTTGGTCGAGACCCACAAATTACTATCAATTACATATCCATCACCGGTCGCGTTTGTATTTGATAATGCGCTGGTATTTGCCAAGGCGCCTTTGATCATAATTGTGCCAGGGGCAACGCCTCCAATGGTAGAACCGACCGGTATAGAAACTGCCCCATTGATTGCCGAAATGGTCGCCCCGCCAATCGCAATTGAATTGGCTCCGCAACTAATGTGATTGACGTAGATGTTTCCAAACCAGTGTGTGGGGTCACCAATCTGAGCAACAAGATTTCCAACTGGAATTATGTTTCCACCCAGATTGATATCGTTGGTAAAAGTGGTTGCGAAACGTTTATCGGATGACCCTATATTTGTTGTATTATCGGTTGTCGGGACAATGTTGGTTCCAACCGCAGTCAAATTGACATTTGAAGTTCCGCCGCCGCCACTTCCTAAACTGGTGCCCATAGTAGCGGTTTGGTTCAGTGCTAGTGCTATGCGGTTATTTGAATGAATGTCGTTATTAATCGACCTACTTTTGAGAGTATTGAGCGACCTCATTATATATACCGGTGAAGATTTAAAATTGACCCCCTCATAGGGGGTCAATTTTAAATCGTTACCTATACCGCTCCATTAAAGAATTAAAATGAGACATTTTAATTCTTTGATGGTGTATATATTTATAGACATAATGAAAATGATAATTTTGTGTCATTCTTTATCCCATGCTGGATAAATAGGCAATGACTGTTGGTGTACCACTTACCCAAATAATAATGAACTGATTGATTATCACCGATCTTGAAGCGGAAGGTGCCGCGAGGGCCGTCGCATCCGGTTTCAAATATGTGATGGATGTTCCGTTGACATTCAATGTTCCGGTAGTAAAGCAAAATGTTCCGGCACCGCCCGTCTGGGCTAAAATGAGAGTCACCGAGATACTGCGATTAACTGTGTTTGGCACATTGGTTATGCTGATGGTTGTGAGCGCGGCATTTACGCCGGGCATGTAAAATATACCGCCGGTACTATAATCGAGCGTGGGTGTTGTACTCAGCGCAACCGTTGTAAACTTCTCGGACACGTTGAATACGGACATATTCACGGAGGACAAATCAAAAGAGCCCATGGTGATACTGGGGGCTTTGGTCAATGCCAAGTTTCCGGACATATTGGTGGACCCACTGATGTCGAGGGCCACCGTGGGTGATTGAGTATTGATACCAACCCGACTGGTTCCTATTCCTAGAAAGGAATCGCCGTTTACATCAAGGTTGCCACTTATATCGAGGGCATATAAAGGATTTGGTGATTTATTGATTCCTATGAATCTGGCACCGTCACCGAGTTGGACGTTGCCGTTCAATGATGCATCGCTGGTTTGGCCACTACGTAAATAGAGGTTGAGCGAATTATCCACTGCGGTCTTCAATGTATAGCCAGCCAAACTAGTCCGGATAGTATTGATACTGGAATCGCATGAATTGATTCGATTGTATACCGTGGTTCCAAAACTGGCATCCCCTTGTAAAGCGGTCGCGATTTCAGCCAATGTATCCAATGTGGATGGTGCAACACCCGTCAAATCAGTGAATCGACCATCGACATAAGTGATGGTAGAATAGTTGGCAAGAGACGTATCCACCATTGTCTTGGTATAATAATTGTTGTTCATGCTTGTATCAAAATCGGATTTTGCCAAGAATGTGGAATTGGTCGTGGTCTTGTTAAAGAAGTTGTCGTTGAGACTGGAATCGATGGTTGTCTTGTTATAATAATTGTTGTTCATGCTTGAATCAAAATCGGATTTTGCCAAGAATGTGGAATTGGTCGTAGTCTTGTTAAAGAAGTTGTCGTTGAGACTGGAATCGATGGTTGTCTTGGTATAATAGCTGGACAAAGACGCCGGTGTCGCAAAAGAAAAATCAATAATATTTATTGTACCATTCATGGCTGAATGGTATTGGCACACATAGTATAATGTATTTGGCGCATCATTCGGTATTACCCAACGAATATTTTGTGTTTCAGTTCCATTATTCATTATTCCAGTGTTGTAAACATTTCCACTATCGTATGCCCCTTGTGACGTTTGGATCCAAAATGGGTGTCCAGAAGCATTGATTGATAATATATACGTTAATCCACGTATTAATGTCAGTGCTGGGTTACTAATACCATTTATTAAATAAGCACCCGCGCCACTATTTGTTACTTGGTATTGGATTCCTTGTGAATAATTTAATAATACATTATTGATGCTAGAATCCGTGGTCGTTTTTGTGTAATAGAGGTTGAGCGAATTATCCACTGCGGTCTTCAATGAATAGTCAGCCAAACTAGTACGGATAGTATTAATGCTGGAATCACATGAATTGATTCGATTGTATACCGTGGTTCCAAAACTGGCATCCTCTTGTAAAGCGGTGGCAATTTCTGCCAATGTATCCAATGTGGATGGCGCAACACCCGTCAAATCAGTGAATCGGTTATCGACATAAGTGATGGTAGAATAGAGGGCAAGGGAAGCATCAATCACTGCCTTGGTGGAATAGTTGGCAAGTGAAGCATCCACTGTGGTCTTCAAAGTATAACTGGACAATGCCGCATTAGTAGCATAGCTAGACAAAGAAGATGTTAACGCATAGCTGGCAAGGGAAGCATCAATGACCGTCTTGGTAGAATAGAGGGCAAGGGAAGCATCAATGACCGTTTTTAAAGGCCGCAAATTAATACTGGTATCCTGAATCACATTGTACGCAATTAATTCATTGATACTTGGGTCTTGAATAGAACCTGTACTACTTACTTGTTGAATGCTGGCCCGAATCGCAATAAGACTAGCATCAATTGATGTCACGTATCCGGAAAAGTTGGTTCTAATGGTATTCACACTGGAATCATTTGAAGTGACATAACCAGAGAGGTTGGTTCGGATGGTATTCACGCTGGAATCGTTCGACGTGACATAACCAGAGAGGTTGGTTCGGATGGTATTCACGCTGGAATCGTTCGACGTGACATAACCAGAGAGGTTGGTTCGGATGGTATTCACGCTGGAATCGTTCGACGTGACATAACCAGAGAGGT
>Ga0247722_10002212_pt1 | contig 10219 bp, 7 predicted proteins | sample MSEWelMarce3H_FC_FD_189094 | JGI IMG/M metagenome (GOLD analysis project Ga0247722, IMG submission 189094) | Subsurface sediment microbial communities from gas well in West Virginia, United States - MSEEL Well Study Marcellus 3H_FC | ecosystem: Environmental > Terrestrial > Deep subsurface >...
TACTCATACTATCCTAATTATACACTACATTTTATTGAATGTTAACAAAACGTAATATTTCTAGTTTGAGGATCTTCCCTCGCCCTTTGGATTACGTCCAGCAACAGTTGCTGTACTATCTGAAGAATTATTTGTGCGTTCTGCATCTCTTGTTCTGTTACCTGCACTATTTGCACGAGCATCTGTTGCTTGGCGAGGAGTCATTATAAAAGGATCATCTCCACCAGGAATCTGGGGGAGTCCAAGTTTTTCACGAGCCTCGTTTGGAACCATAATCTGATTCTTAACATAACACTCAAGTATTTGAGACTGTGCAATTTCATCTGTAAGTGTTAGTTCGTTAAACTTAAGTTCTAAAATATCTGTCTTCTCACGAATAATCTTATTTAGAATCTTCTCAAGATTGCGTTGGGCTGGTCGAGCGACCTGTTCTTTAAATGTGCGATCCTGTGCCAAGCTTGCCGCAATCTGAGAAGAATCCGATCCACCTAGTTTAGAAAGTGGAACCTGATGTGCAACAAGGATATCGTCACGAGTTTGCTGACGATAGTTGTGGAATGAACCTTCCTGAACACCAGCTTCAATAGGCTTCATTTCAAACTTCACCTTGTTGGTATCAGTATCTCCAGGAAGTGGTATATATAGTGTTCGATGATTCTGTCCCTTTAGACCTGTTTGTAGGAATCGGAACATTTTGTCTTCTGCTTCCGCTGAAAGTTGAGCACCCTGAAGGGTAACAACATAGCGAGGAACAGCCTTGTTGCTAAAGTAATCAATGTTGTATTGTGAAGCAAGTGCATCTCCAAGTAGTGATGGAATGGCTGCAATTACGTCAGGTACGCCATAGAAAGTATTTAAAGGAGAGTATTCTTTAATGTGAATAATCTCATTGGGTCGTGGATCTTGAGTTAATGGGTTGGTGTTAGTTGCTCCAAAATTACGGAAGTAGACAACCTTGTTTGCAATGATCTGAACAAAGCCATCGTGAATACGACGAACACGCATTGTGGTAGCAGGAATGTGACCAACATAACCAATTTCTCCAGTAGTAGTTCTACCAATTTCTAAGTATCCATTTCCTGTTGCATAATAATCTGTTGCAACTTTTTCTAAAGTATTGGTAAAGCTTTCATCTAAATTAAGGTTTTCAATCCAGTCACGTAGCTGAATCTTAAGACGCTCAATACGCTTACGTGCTCGCTTAACGGCTTCCTTGTCTTCTGTATCTTCAAGCTTTATCATTGTACGATCTGATACAACAAAGTCATATCCAAGACCAACGGTATTCTCAACCTTTGCATCAATAGCAGCGTGGTTAGCAAACGATGTGTCGTAGTAGTTTGCAAGTTCGTTTAGGTCGTATGGTGGGGTAATGAGATCAAAGAGACCGTAGGCGTTGCGGTAAACAGTTCCAGGGTTAATCTTTTTTGATTTTGCATCACCCTTACCAGCCTGTATTGCATTAGCAGAGTCAACATATTCATCGGTATATTGTAATTTTTCAATTCTAGATGTACGACGTTTGAAGTTTACATCAAGACCGTCTAGATCTTTTAACTCTTCCCAAGACTTATTGAACTGGTCCATTGACTTAAAAACATTTACTTCTTCTACAGTGTCATCCCATTTAACTGGAATTGGAACTCGCATTAAATCATCATTAGGCATTGTAAGCGTCAACTCCATACATATCAATTGTTTGTTTTGCAGCAATTAATGCACCAAGGTCATTGTTTGATGGAATGAATCCTTGTGACATTTTATCTACTTGTTCTGAAGCTGTTTCATCACTAACCATTCTTTGGTTTGGAAAGAATACCGCCTTGCCTTCTGACTGACCATAATGGGCTGCTGCTTCTGTAAGTTGTTTAATTTTAGTTTGGTCGTCACGCATTGATTCAATACAAAGTGGGTCATTGTTTCCACCTGTAAAAGCTTTTCCGTTTGGCTTTACCCAAATATAAAGACCTGCATTTGAGAATGGTTCTTCAATAACACGAACGCTAGTTTTACCAATTTGTCCTTTCATAACAGGACCAATATCTGGAGAATTGTTAATGTTTAAGTTCATAAACACAAGTATACCATATTATAGAGGTTTGACGACAATTCTGTTTGACCTAATACCACTATACAGGCTTGCAGCCCTCTGATTTATCGAGATATCACCATTTCCTGGCTGTCCAGTAATCTTGTTATTACCAATATATGCATTATATATTGATACAGCATCAAGTTGTGGAATGGCAATAAGTGAAGAAAACAGAACTTGTCTCCAAGTATCTTCTTCAGGTTGACCAGACTGCCAATAGCTCCAGTTGTTAGCAGAAATTGTCTGCCAATTATCTAAAAGAAAGTTTTGATTTTCTTTTGCTTGACTAATTTGATAGTCTGAAATATTATTAAGTAAAAATGGACCTGTAATGGCTATTTTATTATTTGTGCCAAGGCTAAATGATAGATTTTTTGTAAACTTTAAAGTTATTGTGTGCCATTCTTTATACCTAACAGTTCTATCTTCTACACCATCTACATATACAACAACGTGTGGGTAGATTTCATTATCTTGTTTTACGAATATTTCTCCTGTAATTTGGTTTTCTTCAGGATTTAGTCCTACAGTAATTATCTTTTGTCCTTCATCGCCAGCCTCATCACTATAATAATAAATTTTAAATATATCTATATCATTTGCTCCAAAAAGTTGTTCGTGAAATATTGAAGCTTGAATTACACAAACTTTATAAAAACTTGATTTAAATTTATTGATTGGAACTGATATTTCTCTTGTACCATCAATTGCTGAACCTACAAGTTTAATACCACTATTTTTATTGAGATAAAGATATGGAGTACTAGATTTATAAATTGTGTAAGGATTTTTTGTATTATATCCGCTACTACCATATGAATAAATATCTTTTCCATATCTTGTTCCAATTGGAATTGGAGTGGTTGAATCTGTTAAAGATTGTGAGGATAGTTGATACTTTTTAATTCCAACTGGGTTTCTAAAAATTCCTGGAATAGTAAAGTCAACGTGCGTGACTATAGATATATCATCAATTGATCCATATCCACCAGTTGGTAAATAAAGAATTGTATTATCTACAAATTCATATAATTTATTCAACCAGTCAGCATCTGGTTCAATTGTATAGTTTGATGATTTTGCAACAGTTGTTTTTACAGTTTGATTATCTGAAACAATTGAAGAAACAATACTAGAAAACTCAATATATGAACGGACAATAGCATTTGAGACATTTGATATTTCTGGATAGTCAATGTTTATTTGAATAAAGTCTAGGTCGTATACATTTGAAGATATTTGCTTTGCTAGTATTTTTGCTGGGATGTAATCTTTCCAACTACCACTAATTGCAATGTCAAGACTAAATTCATTAAACGTGTTAATTCCAACAAGGGTATAGCTTGCACAGTGATTATTGAAAGTTGCTGAGTCAGAGTCTGCAATACCGTTTACAAAATTAGCAGAAGGAATTATGTTTAAGTTTGCAGAATTTGAAAATCCTACTTTATAAATTTTACCTAAGAATGTTCCTGTAAAACTTCCAGTTCCTGCAACAAAAAGTTGTAACGCTGTCTTGTTTTGAAAGAATGATCTAAGTTGATTGTTTGAAGAGTTTTGAATAAGTTTGTCTATGTCTATTCCAGCATTAAACTTTGTGCTTGTTGAAACAACATTTTCTGCTGTATAAATTACATCTTCAGAAGATCCAGAAACAAATTTATAAGTCAAGTCGTTATTACTTATAGTTATTTGAAACGACTCAGAATTAGCATTTGATATTTTAAATAATGTTTGCTCTGAAGATGGTAATACAGATACTTCAAACACACCATAAATTGCTTTTACTTCATCTTGTAAAACATTCATTTTATCAAAGTGAAGGTAGCCATCTGTATTCCATTCATCATCTGTTTCCATTGGATTCATTATAAAGAATACGTCATTGTCTAATATTTCTCCGTCAGAAAGGGATGTTGTATTTGATTGACCTGTAAACGTTTGTTGTGCTGTATTCCATTCTGCTACCGTTTTATCTGGGTCTTTAAAAACTATAGATGGTAAAGAGTAGTTTGGAACAGATAAAATACCATTTGTTGTATCTAAATTATTTATAATTCCACTTTGCCACTTACCTGCACCTGGATATGTATAATTGTTTGCATATTTAGCAGATTGATAATCTATCATTACTGGAACATCTGAATATGTAGTATTTTTAATTTCTTTAATTTCTACAGCTTGTCCTTTGTCAAAATGTAATTTTGCATTTTTTTCAGATATTTGAAATGGATAAATTGCCAGGCAGTCTATTTGTACTGGAGTTACATTGTCATAAGCATAAATACCAATCCAGTCCTGATCTTTTCCATTATCGTCATACTTTGAAACAAGTTGTAAATTTTTTCTATCGTGTAAAATAGATATTACTTGTTCACCATTAAGAATTAGTCCTGCAGATAGTGCTGTGTAGTAAATCTGAATCATCATTGGTCTACCCCACTCACCTACAAAGTGATGTTTAATTTGATTCTCAACTTTTAAAGAAAGAAATGGTCCATTAACATAAAGCCCATCGTCAGAATAAATTGGTCCTAAGATTCTAAGCGGATAGTGAGTTTCTGGGAATACTCTTAACCAAAACTCAAGTGTAAGGTTTTTGTCTTTTCCATCGTAATTTAAAAATCCAAAACCAGGAAAGATAAATGATGGAGCGTTAGTATTTTTATAAAGATTAATAATGCTTGACGATCCATATGCAAGAGGCATTCCAGATGAACTTGCCTTTAAAGTGTTTGCGGCTGAAGATGAACCAAGATAGTAAGCGTTGTCTACGCCATTGCCGTATTCGTTTGCAGGTGTACCCCAAAAAGTAGTAGGAAGATTTGCTGCAAAAGTAATATTAATATTATCTAGAGATGAAACTGTAGAAAGATTCTCGTCAAGACTCCAAACAACAGAGGGATTCTCCCTACCTATTGAATCTGCATATAAATTTGACATCTTTTCTCCTAATTAAGTTTACCATACCTGGATTTTTCTGGTATAATTAAATATCTAACAGATGGAGACACAATGCATTTACACATTGCTACCCCTATGTATGGGGGAAACTGTAAAGGTGTATATCTTGATGGTTTGATGGCTCTTACCTTTGAACTTGCAAAAAAAGGGTATCAGGTATCATTCTCTAAGATTTACAACGAAAGTCTTATTACTCGTGCTAGAAATAACCTAGTCTATGAGTTTGAGAAATCTGGTGCTGATGCACTATTGTTCATTGATGGCGACGAAGGATTTAATCACTTTGACGTTATTGAAATGATCGAATCAGAGAAACAGGTTATTGGTGCTATTTATCCAATGAAGAATATTAACTGGGAGAATGTCCGTAAGGCTGCTCTGCAGGGTGAAGAAAATCTTTCACAATATTCTGGATTCTTTGCAATGAATATGCTACCTGGCGAAACTACATTTAAAATGAACGAGCCAGTTCCTGTAACTGAAGTAGGAACAGGAATGCTATTCATTAGAAAAGAAGCTTTTGAGCTTATGAAGCCACATTGTGGTACTTATATGCTTAATACTTCTACTGGAGCATTTGATCCAAATCAGATGGTTACTGAATACTTTAAAACTGATATTACTGATGATGGAATTTTATTGTCAGAAGATTACTGGTTCTGTCGTAAGTACCGTGAACTTGGTGGAGAAGTATTTGCTGCTCCTTGGGTTCGCATTACTCACGCTGGAGAGTATATTTTTGACGGTAGCTTTGCCTCTACAATGATGCTAACAGCAACGATTAGTGAGGAAGTTCCATCAGAAAAGCCTAAGCCCAAGCCTAGAACTAAGAAGGCTGCACAGGGTAAATAACTTCAAAAGGATTTGCCTGGTTGGTGATATCTCTCAGTTCTTGACGATATTGCCTCCAGGCATTTTTTTGTTCTTCTGCAAGAGGAGAGTCTGCTAACTGAGTCCAGTCTGAAGAATTTAACATACCGTTTCTTTCTTCTCTTACGCCTACCCATCCAATAGACAGTCTTTGGTCAATCTCTTGCTGTGTTGCATCTGTAATGCTCCAGCTCTGAGTCCAGACACCTTCAATTAATTCTGGAAGATTTTCTGAAATATTTTTTGTATAATCTACTTGAGTCTCTACTTTTTGTATTGGCAACATAGAATATCTAGACCTTGTGGGGTCATCAATTATTGATGGGAAAGACACATTTGGATTGTCTATTCTTAAATCTTCAATAGAATATGGGTACTTAATTACTTCACCGTTTTCTATTTTTGCATATTTTATTTCATACATATTATGTAAACTCCTGCCGTTATTTCTGGTGTAGCTCCAGCATCATTGCTTGCTGTATAAATAGCATCTTCAGTACTTGGCAGATCTTTAATTAATATATTATCATATTTGAATAATCTTAAAATATATCTTTGTAAATCTGCTCCTGTAGTTAAAATTGTTTCAGATGTGTCATATAGTTGCATACCACCCAATAACGTTTCTACTGTTATACCACTACCGCCACCACCAGCTACTCCAAAAGTTAAAAGAAAAAATGGACTGTTAGTTGTAACAACACTTGGAACATTTGTTAAAGTTGCTACTGCACTAGGAGATCCTGAACCAATATTGGTTAAGTCATCGAATCCTTTTATATTAATATTTTTATTTAATATAACTTCAATAAAAATAGCTATTGCATCTTCTGCACGATTATTTGTAAAAAGCGTTGAAATCGTTGTAGAACTATCTGATGCTGTCATATATTTGTAAAAAAGTCCTTGAGTCGAGTTTCGTCCACTACTTTGACCACTTTCAAGTTTATCTATAAGTGTAAACCCTGTTGGTATTCCCAACTGTGATGTGGTACTATTAGTACTATTTCCTCTTTTTGAACCAATGAATAAAAGTCCTAAACTTCCTTGACTTATTCCAGCTGGAAGAACAATAAAATCAGTTGTCTCTCCTTTTAAATCGGCACTTGTAAGATAGGTTGTTGTTTTAATTTCTTGAATTCTTGTTGTTACTGTTGAGGCTAACAAAGTATTTAGTTTATTAAGCATAACTATTTAATACCGCCCCTCTAAATGTTGAACCATCAATGGTTTCAAGAATTACAATATTGTTTGTTAATCCTGCACCACTAGATAAAGTTGGGGCAGTGTTGTTTTGCCACCTAAACGTTACCCCAGACCAAGTTGTTGTTGTATTAGGACTGTTGTTAATATGCAAAACATATGTAGATGCAGGATATGTTGCATTTGCTGCGTTAGTAAGAGTAATTGTTGGATCTAGATATGCTGCTACTTGAAATGTCCAAGCACTAGAATAATCGGATACAGCTACACCATTTGCAAATTTTGGTGCAAAAGCTGTTGGCGTTTCAGTGCCAACAGTTGCTACAAATTTTGTTGCAAGCATTGATGCAGCAGCTGTTCCAGCAACGTTGCCAGAACTAGCAATGGTATAATTACTATATCCAGTTGGACCTGTAGATGTAGCAACGCTAACAATATCATTTCTGAATGCTAAAGCAGTTACAACTAACGTATTGGCAATTGTAGTTGTTGTTGCTGGTGGAGTTTGAATACCAGTTGTACCAGCTCCGATATTTGGAGTTGCTATAGCACTAACGTATACTGGAAGTATGTCTGAAGATCTAATTACAATTGATGCAACTGCAGTAACGTCTGTAGCACCATAATTAAGAACAATTGTAGTATCTGGTGTTGCTCCCAATGTTTTATAAAATACAGCAGAGCCATAAGTAATTGCTGCAGCGGAGTTTGTTGTCCATCCAGGACTAGCCGTAAGGTTAACTGTTGGCAGAGCGTTTGTACCTGAGTCTGTTGTAACTACAACAATCGCAACATCTCCTTGTGCGGTACTTCCAGATGAAATCAAGTTGTAGGTCAGGGGCGATGTTGCAGTAGCATTTGTTGAGTAGGTGTTTGTACCAACAATAGTCCAACCAGAGCTAGAGTTATAAAGTCTTTGTGTAGTTATGTTTGAAAAATAATTTCCTGAAGAAAGATTTATAGTATATGTATTATTTGCTAATGTGTATGTATCAACAGGAGTTCGTACATCAACTACCTTCTGAGTTTCTGCCAATCCAAGTTGAGTATTTCCATTAACTGTCACGTTTGCAGTAACATTTAGAGATGTTCCAATTGCTGCACCAATATTTGGAGTAGTTAAAACTGGACTTGTAGCAAAAACTAATAATCCTGACCCTGTTTCATCAGTTATGGTATTTAACAAATTAAGTGAGTTTGGTGTTCCAAGGAATGTAGCAACATTGGTTCCAAGACCAGTTACATTTGCTAATGCAATATTTGCGGTAATGATATTGGCTGCAAAACTACCATTAGCATCACGTTGAACAACGTAGTTTACAGTATTTGTACTTGATGAATTAATACCAACAGTACCAGAAGTGCTAATTGTTCCACCAGTAAGAGGTGAAGAGAAGGTGATTCCTGTTACAGTACCGCCACCAGCACCAGCAAGAATATTTGAACCTACACCTGCAGATGCATTTGCTATGTCAATGAATGCACCACGAGCAGTTCCACCTTGTTCAAAAAATCTAATTTTATTTTGATAAATATCAATAGTAACTCCACCAGTAATTGTTGTATTGGTAACAGCTTTATTTAAAAATATTTCTCCACCTTCATCGCCAGATGAAGCAGTAACAGAAAGTTTTCCAGCAACATTAGCGTCACCACTTAAACTTAAATTAGTGCCAGCAACATTGCCAGTAAATGTAGCACCTGAAAGTGCTGCCAGACCTGCTTCAGATGCTGTTTGGTTAATCCAAAGACTTGATGTAGAATCAAAAGCTAAAACCTCATTATCAGCTGGTATTGAATTAGCAGTATAGTCAGTCCCAATGAGAACATTATGAATTTCATTTAATTCAAATCCATTTTGAACACGAACAAATATTCTTCCAGCAGTTCCTTCTTTGGTAACAATACCAATAAATACTAAGTGTGCAGGAGCAATAGGTTTATTTGTAAGACCATAGATAAGGTTTCCAGATGTTCCTAGCCAAACTGGATCTCCAGCAGATGCTGATCCAACATCAATATTGTCAAGCATTCCTTCTGTAATTACATTTACTTGATCATTAAGTACCCCACCAGTTTCAAGTAATCCCATTGTTTTACTTGAAGTAGCTTCTGTTGTATTAGATGCTTTAGATACAATCATATTTGCACCAGTTGCAGTGCTTACATAAACTGCTTGTCCTTTTGCAATTGATTCCCCAAGTTTAACTTGATGCTTAACAGTAGAGGAAGAAAGGCTTGTTTGATCTACCCAAATAGCAGCACTACCAGTGCCTTGAGAAGAAAGCAGTTGTCCAGCTGTTCCATATGAAGGAGTAGCACCAACGCCAATTTCACCAGCCACCTCTAAGCCATTTTTGACCTTAAAGTTTTTATTAGTAGTCGCCAAGAATCATCACCTTAGTAAATTATACCAGATAATAAGTCTTGACGACTAGCTAATTAGATAGCGAGTAATGTACCAGTAATCTTAACGCTTGTTGCTGTTGCATTAGTTGGAGTTACAACCATTGCAACGTTACCAGTTGAGATTGAGAAATCAATGCTCATAAGGCTACCGTTTGTTTGAACGTCTCCATACTGTGTTACATAGAAATCTGTTCCCTTTGTAACAACAAGTACCTTGATAATCTCACGATCTGTTCCGTTATCTGCTTTAACAATAAACTCTCCACCATCATATGTTGATGTATTGAATAGTGTTGCTGATGTATAAGGTGCAGTATTTGTTGCACCAGTACCAGTTGCAGTCACCCATTGAGCAATAGAGTTAAGTGTTGCGGTTCCAGTAAGAGCTACGTTTGCAGCATTAAGATATGTTGCAGTATCTACTGTTAGATTTCCAGAAGAATCTGACTTAACAAAACCAGCTGAAGCAAGACCAACTTTAGTTAGTGAAGAGTTGACAACTGTTGAGCCAAGTGTTGTATTGCTTAGAACATCAGTTGTGCCAATCTTATATACCTTACCAGCAGCAATGTCGAGGTTTTCAGATGAAGTCCAACCTTCTGTAGCACTAGACCAGTTAAAGGTTTTGTCTCCACCAGTAGTTGCTTCGATTGTAATACCTCCACCATTTGCAGTGGTATT
>Ga0247722_10002213_pt1 | contig 10219 bp, 13 predicted proteins | sample MSEWelMarce3H_FC_FD_189094 | JGI IMG/M metagenome (GOLD analysis project Ga0247722, IMG submission 189094) | Subsurface sediment microbial communities from gas well in West Virginia, United States - MSEEL Well Study Marcellus 3H_FC | ecosystem: Environmental > Terrestrial > Deep subsurface >...
AATCATCGCATCGCCAAGGGGGCTTGGCATAAGAAATCCCAGATCGCCTCTTGCGTCTGGGTGGCGTCAACCAATACAAAACGCTGCGGGTCAGCCTTTGCTCGGCGCAGGTACTCTTGGCGAACGCGCTCAAAGAATGCCAGGTCTAGCCGCTCAAATTTATCGGGTGTACGCGCTTTTGAGCGGCGCGCTTCCGCTACCGCTCCCGGTAAGTCAAATAAGAAAGTAATGTTGGGTTGCAATAGTTGCCCATTGTCTTGCTTTTGGACCCATTGCTCTAAAGCATTGAGTTTTTCAATCGAGAGCCCGCGGCCACCACCTTGGTAGGCAAAACTGGCATCGGTGAAGCGGTCCGACACCACAATATGCCCAGCTCCCAGTGCCGGGGCAATGACTTGTGCCACATGCTCACGGCGCGCAGCAAACATGAGCAATGCTTCTGTTTCCAAATGCATCGGCGCTTCTAATAACAATGATCTCAATTGCTCGCCTAAAGCAGTACCGCCGGGCTCACGCGTTACCACCAATGTGCGGTCTGGAAAACGACTTTTAAGTAAATCACAGTAGGCATTGATGTGGGTGCTTTTTCCAGCGCCATCGATGCCCTCGAAGCTAATAAAAAATCCGGGCGCATTCACATTCATCGTGCTATCCATTACGGTGATGATTTCTTAGTCGGCACTTTAAGAGAGCGCTGATATCGGTCAACGGCTTTTTCATGCTCAGCTAGCGACTTAGAAAAGTAGCTACTGCCATCGCCTTTGGCAACAAAATACAGGGCATCGCTTTTTGCAGGGTTGGCTGCTGCAAGTAGGGACTCCATGCTGGGAATAGCAATCGGGGTGGGAGGTAAACCGGTACGCATATAGGTATTGTATGGACTGTCGCGGCGAAGATCTACTTTGCGCAGATTGCCGTCAAACTCTGGACCGATGCCATAAATCACTGTAGGGTCGGTTTGTAGGCGCATCCCTATTCTTAGGCGATTGTGAAACACCGCTGAAATTTGCGCTCGCTCACTGGCTTTACCGGTTTCTTTTTCAACGATCGAAGCCAAAATCAGCAAGTCATATGGCGTCTTGATTGGGCTTATATTAGAGGCGTTACTCCAAGCCTTCGCTAGATTTTTCTGCATCGCATCTGCTGCGCGGCGATAAATGACGAGGTCGCTTTCACCGGGATCAAAAATATAGGTATCGGGGAAAAAGAGCCCTTCTGCATTGGCATGGCTTAAGCCCACTGCTTTCGAGAACGCTGCAGCACTCAACCCCTTGGTTTGGTGCTCTAGGGCGGGATGGGCATCGACGATTTGCCGCAATTGCCATATCGGCGTTCCGGGCACAAAGGCAATCGATTCTTTAATACTATCGCCCCGAGCCATCTTTAATAGGATTTTTGCGGTACTGGCTTCCAAGGGAAATAAGTAGGTTCCGGGCTTGAGCTTGGCATGAACCAGCAAGGCGCGTGATCCCAATTGAAAGAGCAGGCTGTTGACTTCAATACCTTGGCTTCGCAGCTGCTGAGCAATACTTGCTACGCCAGATTTGGGATTAACTTTGGCGATAAAGCCGCCCGGGCGAACCGGGTCGTTGGCTGCAGATGGCACTACACCCCAAAAGAACAGGGCGCTAAAAAAGAATAAGGCGGCCAGAACCGCAATTCCGAAGAGTTTGAGGGGTAATGCCCAAAATGGATTACGTTTTCTTCGCATCAGGCTATGATAAAAGCGTCTAGACTATCTTTATTGAAATCCACGCCCTTTGGCACCTTTATAAGAACATCGCATGAACTCTGCTGCCGATCTCGCTGACTGGGGACTCATTATCGTTGAGGGTGAGGATGCAGCCAGTTTTTTACAAAACCAACTGACAAACTCCGTTTTGGGGCTTACTGCCGTTACATCACCCGCCATTGCAAGCGGGCCAAATGCGGTTCGGCTTGTTGGTTATTGCAGCCCTAAGGGCCGCTTAATTGCGAGTGCTTGGCTGGGCCTCTTTTCAACTGAAAATAGCAATAGCCGTTTTTGCCTGTTTATTTCAAAAGACATCGCAGCCAGTACTGCAAAGCGCTTAGCTATGTTTGTCCTGCGCTCCAAAGTGACAGTCAAGGATGTCACGGCCAGTTGGAAGATTACTGGCTATTGCAGTAGCTGCACACTAGATGCGTTGGAAGTTGATAAAACAGCTGTCCTGCTGCAGCTACCAGACGTAATGACCGCTGGTGTTGCGATGCGGCGCGTACTGATCGCTGAGCCCATGAGCTCAGATCACACAGCGACTGAGACCGCTTCTGCGGATGCCCAAATTCTATGGCGATCACTGGAGGTCATGAGCGCCATTCCGCGGATCGTTGCCGCAACCCAAGACCAATTTGTGCCCCAAATGGTGAACTTTGAATCGGTGTACGGCGTTGATTTTAAGAAGGGGTGCTACCCCGGCCAAGAGATTGTGGCGCGCAGCCAATACCGTGGGGTGATTAAGCGGCGCCTCCAGCTGGCCCACTGCCCTATCGATCTGCTAGCAAACGCCCCTACTGCCCCAGGAAGCGAGATTTTTCATGCCGACGATCCCACTCAGCCCGCTGGTATGGTGGTGCTTAGCGCCCCAAGCATAGCTAATGCTCGCCGCATGGACTTCCAAATCGAGATAAAAACCGAGCTACAAGCTGGCGGCACTTTCCATCTGGGGACCCCAGATGGCCCCATTTTGATGTTAGATCAGCTGCCCTACCCCCTGATCGTCATTTAATCAGGCATAGTATTGCTATGTGCCTCATTCTCTTCGCCTGGAAATCCCATCCCGACTATCCATTGGTGGTTGCCGCGAATCGCGATGAGTTCTATGAGCGCGATACAGAAAAAATGGATTGGTGGTCGGAGCACCCCGAGCTCTTAGCCGGTCGCGATCGTGCGGACGTCTTAGGCAGCCCAGGTACTTGGCTTGGGTTCACTAAATCAGGTCGCTTTGCTGCATTAACCAATGTCCGGGCGCCTAGCGAAAAAAACCCGGATGCGCGCACTCGTGGCGAGCTGTCGCTGATGTACCTGACCGGTGAGCATAAGCCCGATGGCTTTATTCAACACAATGCAAAACGCTTTGAGCAATACAACGGCTTTAATATGCTCATGGCTGATCTTAGTAATCCGAGTGATGCACAGATGCACTGGGTGAGTAATCGCATGATGCTTGGTCAATCGATTCGGCCACGCAAAACCTTCCCAAAGCAAGCCTTGGACGCAGGCGTCTATGGTCTATCCAATGCCATGCTCGATACGCCCTGGCCTAAAGTCACGCATCGGGTGGCTGCTTTTGCCCAAACGCTGGCAATGGACCAAGGCAATCTAAAACACGTCGATCAATACTTGCACTTACTCAGTGATAACCGGGTTGCGGTCGATCAAGAATTGCCCAGCACCGGCGTCAGCAAAGAATGGGAAAAAGCCTTGTCCCCCGCATTTGTTCAGACCCCGATGTATGGCACACGCTCAAGTACGGTATTGCGCATTCGGAAAGACGGCGCCTTTGAAATGGTGGAACGCCGTTTTGATGCCAATGGCACCATTGGCCACGATGTAATTACCGGCGCGCTTACGAGTGCTTCCGGCTCAAACCTCTCGGTTTAACACGCTACGATTTACTGCGTCCGCTGATCGGGATTTATAACCCGCTCACCACTGGCATTACGCGTGGGCAAACGCCGCAAGTACTTAAATGTTCCAGTAGCCATGCAGCACACGCGGCCCTGATCGTCATATAACTTCGCTTCACAGAAGGCCATCGTCACACTGCGGTGTACGGTATCGGCTTTGACGCGCAAAACGCCATTGGCGGCTTGTAAAAAATTGGTATTGAGCTCAATCGTCACCACGCTGCGATCATCCGGATCGCCCGAGCGCGCAGCAACCGCCATGGCGACATCCATCAAGGTTAACAACACCCCGCCATGCGCTACTTCCCAGGTATTTTTATGCTCAGGCTTAATGGCTAGCAAAATCTCGCCACTACCCATTTCCGCGCTAAGGCAACGGATTCCAAGTAGTTTTAAGAAAGGAACATCCAGTTCTTGGCCTAGGTTGCTCAGCTTAGCGGCGGCGGTGAGTTCAGTTTGATTTGTCATATGCGGTGTAGGGCAATTGGTATAGTGGACTTCAACGTAGGGGGCTAAATACCCATAGAATAATGAACATATGGCATTTTCTCTTATCGGCGACGACACCTGTCAATTTATAGCCCCTACCCCCCTTCCCGATCCCTATTGGATTGCGGTTTCACCCGACGCAGCTGAGCTCGTTGGCATTTCCTTAGACTCAAATCAGTTGCCGCAGGATCCCGATTGGCTCGCAATATTGGCGGGCAATCCAGCAGAATTAGGTCAGCGCCTATTTTCAAAACCCATGGCTACCGCCTATAGCGGCCATCAGTTTGGGCATTGGGCTGGTCAGTTAGGTGATGGGCGGGCCATTCTATTGGGGGAGCTAAACCACCAAGAGTTGCAACTCAAGGGTGCTGGCATGACCCGCTACTCCCGCATGGGCGATGGACGGGCCGTTCTGCGCTCATCCATTCGCGAGTTTCTATGCAGCGAGGCGATGCATGCTTTGGGCATTCCGACTACGCGCGCACTATCCCTCGTGGGCTCCAAGCAAGCAGTGCGGCGCGAAACAATGGAGACCGCAGCCGTTTGCTCCCGCCTTGCCCCAAGTTTTATTCGGATCGGTCACTTTGAGCACTATGCCGCCAATGGATCGCATGTGCGATTGCAGGAACTGGCTGCGTATTTAATCGAAGCACACTACCCCGAATGCAAATCAAGCAACACTCCTTACCTTGCATTATTTAAAGCAATATCGGCGCGCAATGCTAGATGCGTTGCGCATTGGCAGGCAGTAGGGTTTTGCCATGGGGTTCTGAATAGCGACAACATCAGCGCCCTCGGCCTGACGATGGATTACGGCCCCTTTGGTTTTTTGGATCACACTGCCTTAGACCACATTTGTAACCACACCGATAGTGGCGGTCGTTACGCCTACCATCGCCAACCCAAAATCATGCACTGGAATATGGCCTGCCTTGCCAATGCTATGGTCCCACTCATCGAGATGGAAAGTCCGGGTGAAGATGCTGCCGATATTCTGCGTACAGCCTTGAGTGCTTTTCCGCCAGAGTATGAAACCAAATGGTTAGCCCTATTTAGGGGGAAGCTGGGTTTGCAGACGGACGCACAAGATGACATGGAATTAATTGAAGCCTTATTGCAACTCATGCATGCCAACCGGGCCGACTTTACCAATACCTTCCGTAGCCTCTCTGCTGTACAAAAAAAGGATGCTCAGTCTAATTGGCGTGATCAATTTTTAGATCGGGATGCGGCCGATGCCTGGTTAAGTCAATACCACACACGTTTGCAGCAGGAATCAAACTCCGATGCAGAGCGGGCAGCGCAAATGAATTGCGTCAACCCGAAGTTTATTCTGCGCAACCATTTGGCCCAGCGCGCCATCGAGAATGCGCAGCAGGATGACTTCACTGAAGTGAATCGATTGCAACGCATTTTAAGTCGGCCGTTTGAAGATCAGCGTGGGTTTGAACAATACGCATTAGCACCATTACCCGATGAGGTAGTAACGGATCTCAGTTGTTCATCGTAAGAAAATACATCAGTCCACAATAAAGAGTGAGAAGCAATGAAAAAAACCAATGACGAATACCGCGCTTCATTAAGCGACATTGAGTACCGTGTGACACGCGAGGCGGATACTGAGCGCCCCTTTTCTGGAAAGTATTGGGATCACTGGGAAAATGGAAAGTACCAATGCGTCTGCTGTGGCACCCCACTATTTGAGTCGGGTACGAAATTCGATGCAGGCTGTGGCTGGCCGAGCTACCACACCCCCTTGAATCCAGATGCCATATCGGAGCATCAAGATGGCGCTTATGGCATGGTCCGCACTGAGGTACGTTGCAGCAATTGCGATGCCCATTTAGGGCACGTTTTTTCCGACGGTCCAAAGCCAACAGGACTACGGTACTGCATTAACTCGGCATCCTTGCGCTTTGAGCCCAGTGAAAATGTGGGGTCAGGGCAATAACAGCGATAATCACCACATGAAATTTTTATTCGATCTTTTCCCGGTCATTCTGTTCTTCGTCGCATTCAAGTTTGCCGACATCTATACCGCCACCATCGTGGCAATGGTTGCCACCATCGCGCAAATTTTATGGGTCTATTACCGTCATCGTAAAATCGATGCAATGCAGTGGATGAGTCTGGTGTTAATTGTCGTTCTAGGTGCATTGACTATATTCCTGCAAGATAAAACATTTATCCAGCTTAAGCCAACTGCGCTCTACTGGCTATTTGCTGCCGGCCTATTTATTAGCGCCCAATTTTTCAATAAGAATTGGATTCAGGTGCTAATGGGTAAACAAGTCACCCTAAAAGAAAATACCGCCCGCAATACATGGAGTCAGCTCAATTTAGCTTGGTCCATCTTCTTCTTATTGATGGGCGCACTAAATCTGTATGTTGCCTTTCAGTTTTCGGAAGATACGTGGGTTAATTTCAAATTGTTTGGAACAACTGCCATGCTCATCGTCTTTGTCATTGCACAAGGATTTTGGCTCAGTAAACACATGGAAGAGGAAATACCCTCATGAGTAAAAACCAAGAGCGCATTGCTTCATTTTTGGTCGACCTCAAAGCCGCACTGCCAATTGATGAGATTGCAATTGAAGACGAAAGCCATTTGCATGCTGGGCATGCTGGCGCCGCTAGTGGTGGCGGTCACTTCAAGCTGACGCTGATTTCATCGGCATTTGATGGCCTAAATCGGGTTGCGCGCCACCGCCTGATCTATGCCGCCTTGAACCGCCATATTCCTGATGAGATACACGCGCTGACCATTGAGGCCCATAGCCCTGCTGAGGCTCTTTTGTTGAAATAAACCCAGCAGAATTAAATCAAGCAAAATATACCCATTACTATTAGTTACTCCTTTTATTCCCTACCTTTACTATGAAACTACTTCCCCAATTTGCCCTATCCACTGTCTGCGCAGCGGTATTGATCAGCCCAATGGCATTCGCGCAAAATGCCGCAATTGTGAATGGCAAATCCATACCAAAATCACAATTAGATCGCCTGGTACAAAAATCAGGGCAGCCAACCAATGATCCTCAGGTCCGTGAAAAGGCGCGTGAAGTATTGATTACGCGTGAATTAATTATTCAGGAGGCCAATAACCGCGGCCTGACACAAAAAGAAGCAGTCAAAGACAAGATTGAGCAAGCGCGAATTGGTGTCTTGGTTGCTGCTGTATTTGAAGACTTTGTTGAACGTGAAGGCGTAACCGAGGCCGAGCTCAAAGCTGCCTATGCTTCGATTCAGGCCGACTACACCGGCAAAGAGTATCAAGTGAAGCATATTTTGGTAGAAAAAGAATCGGAAGCAAATGCGTTGATTGCCAAGATCAAGGCTGGTGCCAGCTTTGCTGACATGGCGAAACAGAACTCCAAAGACCCCGGCTCCGCACCCAATGGCGGCGATCTGGGTTGGGTTGGCGATAAGTCATTGGTGCCCGAATTTTCCAAGGCCATGGTTGCTTTAAACAAAGGTCAAATGACCGATAAGCCAGTCAAAAGCCAATTCGGTTGGCACATTATTCGCGTGGATGATGTGCGGGATGCCAAAGCCCCACCCATGGATGAAATCAAAGCGGAACTGAAGCAAATCTTGACTGCAGATGAAAATTGGCAAAAAGCCAAGTTCTCTGAAATGATGCAAAAACTGCGTGCGAAGGCAAAGGTTCAATAAGCATGATGCTATTGCACACCATGCTGCGGGTGGGTGACCTGAGCCGCTCCATTGATTTCTACACCCGCATTTTGGGCATGAATCTATTGCGCACTACCGAGCGGGCCGAACAAAAGTATTCTTTGGCCTTTGTTGGCTTTGGTAAGGGCAACGCCGATGGCCAAGCGGAGATCGAGCTCACCTATAACCATGGCGTCCATCAGTATGAATTAGGCACGGCTTATGGCCATATTGCCTTAGGCGTAAGCGACGCCTACGCCACCTGCGCTGCCATTAAGGCTGCGGGTGGTTTGGTTACCCGCGAAGCTGGTCCAGTTTTAGGTGGCGATACCATCATTGCCTTTGTCACGGACCCAGATGGATACAAGATCGAGCTGATTCAGCGCTGAGCAATGTGGCACTAAATAGCCCAATCGAACTGCGCGTTTTGGATCGCATTGATGCGGTCTCAGCCGAGCATTGGGATGGCTTATTAGCTGCAAACTCAACCCCCTTTTTACGCCACGCCTTTCTTGCAGCACTCGAAGAGCATGGCTGCGTTGGTGGCAATACCGGCTGGCAAGTAGCCCACTTAGCCATTTACCCAACGGATTCGGATAAGCCCATTGGGCTGATGCCACTCTATTTAAAAAGCCATTCCTACGGCGAGTACGTGTTTGACTGGTCATGGGCAGAAGCCTATAGCCAGCATGGCATGCAGTACTACCCCAAAGCCTTGAGCGCGATTCCATTTACGCCAGTGCAAGGGGCACGCATGCTTCTGGATCAAGGGCATGACCCAGAGCGAACCCAGCAGTGGCTAATACAGGGCCTAAAACAACTGTTAATTCAGAACGGGCTTTCTTCAGCACACGTTTTATTTGCCGAACACAAAACCCAAGACGCCCTTTTAGCTCAGGGCTTCATGGCACGGGATGCCGTGCAGTTTCACTGGAATAACCAATCGTATGGAACGATGGAGGCATTCTTAGATCAGCTGACCATGAAACGCCGGAAAAATATTCGGCGCGAACGCAAGGAAGTGGATGCTGCCGGCGTGCAATTTAGGCACGTTTCAGGGGAAATGGCCGAGCAAAATGATTGGGCATTCTTTTACCGGTGCTATGCCAACACCTACTTGGAACACCATTCATCACCCTACTTGAATGAAGCCTTCTTTCAGGAATGGGGGAAGCAGATGCCGGAATACCTTCACTTAATCATTGCTGAAAAAGATGGTCATCCAATTGCTGCAACGCTTTTGGTGGTCGACAAAAAAGCCCCTGTTCCAACTGCGTATGGCCGTTACTGGGGCTCGATTGAATACATTCCCTGCTTACATTTTGAAACCGCTTACTATCAAGCAATCGAATACTGCATTCGAGAAGGAATACAGGTTTTTGAAGGTGGCGCCCAAGGTCAACACAAGATGGCGCGGGGATTTTTACCGGTCACCGTACAGTCAGCCCACTGGATAAAAGACCCTGAGTTTGCAACTGCCGTAGAGCGCTTCTTAAAACGGGAGCGCGCCGGTGTTGGGGCTTATGTGGATGAGCTAGCCGAGCACTCTCCCCTTAAATCGACTACAGTACTGCCATGAGCACTTCAAATTCCAATGATCCCATTAGCGGAGCCAATTCTTTATTAACAGGCGATGCTGAATCCGACTCCCCCTGTATTGGGATTTGCTCTACCTTGTACGATGAGATCTGCAAAGGCTGTGGCCGCACATTGATCGAGGTTAGCAATTGGGTCTTTATGACGCCGGAGGAAAAGGGTGCGGTATGGCAGCGCATTCAGGCAGAAGGAACAGCGGTACGCTTTCAGCGCAATAAGCCTAATTAAGATTAACCAGCCAGCGACTGACTCCGCAAATACTCTTCGTAAGTTCCAGAGTAATCCACCACGCTGCCATCCATTTTGACCTCCAAAATGCGATTAGCCAGTGCCGACACAAACTCACGGTCATGCGAAACAAACAGCAACGTACCTTCAAATTTCTCAAGGGCAATTTGCAGGCTTTCGATGGATTCCATATCCATGTGATTGGTGGGCTCGTCCATCGCCAATACGTTGTGCTTTTGCAGCATCAATTTGCCCCAAATCATGCGGCCTTTTTCACCGCCTGATAGTACTTTGACTGACTTGCTAATATCATCACCAGAAAACAGAAGGCGCCCTAAGGTGCCACGAATGACCTGATCATCATCGCCCGTATTACGCCACTGATTCATCCAATCCATCAGTAATTCGTCTTTAGCAAACATCTCTGTATTGTCTTGGGGCATTACACCGACATTGGCATTCTCAGCCCACTTCACATCACCGCTGTCTGCAGCAATGCCATCAAAACGCTTACTCAGAATCGTTTTTAAAAGGGTTGTCTTGCCAGCACCATTTTGACCAATGATTGCAATCTTTTCACCAC
>Ga0247722_10002214_pt1 | contig 10217 bp, 5 predicted proteins | sample MSEWelMarce3H_FC_FD_189094 | JGI IMG/M metagenome (GOLD analysis project Ga0247722, IMG submission 189094) | Subsurface sediment microbial communities from gas well in West Virginia, United States - MSEEL Well Study Marcellus 3H_FC | ecosystem: Environmental > Terrestrial > Deep subsurface >...
GGTTAATACTGAAAAGGATGCGTCTGCACAGTTTGACAAGTTAACTACAGAGCTAGATGCTCAGTTGGCAGCAAGGGACCTATCGGTCGATATGCTTGAGGCTGTCGCTAGAGTTGTGATTGGAGGTAAGATTGATAAGATGTCTACCGCTGAATTAAAGAGAGACGTGCTTGTTTACGCGAGAACTTACCCTCAGAAGTTTATGGAGATGCTTAACGATCCTATGCTACAGTTACAGAATACCTGTGCAAAGTTATTCGATCAGGACGTGTTGAGGCTTAAAAATAAGGGAAGGGACGTGTACTTCAACCTTGATACAAACAAGAAGAAGCTGTTAACAGTTCCTTACGGTGAGAACCACTTGTTTATTCTTGCCTCTCATCTAAAGTCAGATGATGGTATTGAGACACTAAGACTCTTAGAGAGTCACCTAGACTAAGACTAAAGGCACTCCTAACAGAGTGCTTTTTTTTATTATCTTTGTAAAAACTTTTTTAATATGATAAACTCAGTTAGAAACACAGTTCTATCTGTTATAAATAAGAACAACTACGGCTATATCACACCTGCTGACTTTAACTTATATGCAAAGCAGGCCCAGATGGAGTTGTACGAGGAGTACTACTCTACATACAATAAGATCATAAATATGGAGAATGCTCGTATGTCTGGCACAGATTATGCAGACATGGAGCAGCCTATAGCTGAGACACTTGAGTCTTTTTTGGTCACGTCTAACTTGAGTAACGACTCTAATAATACGTGGTTCGCACCATCTATTAGTACTACTGGAAGCGACGCCTACATGATACTCCGCGTGGACTGTTTAGACAGTACTGGGGCAAGAGTGGCTACAGCTGAGAAGGCATCTAACGCAAGGATAATGATGCTGTCCGATTCTAATCTAACTGGACCGTCTTTGATGTATCCAGCATATACTTACGAGAGCAACGGTACAGCTTCTACTATTGTATTATACCCAGACACTATAAGCGACACGAATAACTACGACGTAAGATGTGTATACTTCACATTTCCAAGGGATCCGAAGTGGACATATATTACAATTGGTAATGGTGAGCCTATGTTTGATCAGTCACAGCCTGACTATCAAGACTTTGATTTACCGCTAGAGGATGAGTACAAGTTAGTTGTAAAGATCCTTCAGTACGCTGGGGTTTCTATTAGAGAGCAAGAGGTTGCAGCGTATGCAATAGGTCAAGAACAAAGTCAACAACAACAACAATAATTATGGCATACTTAACTGGCTATCAATACTATGAGAACGCTGGAAACTCGCCAGAGAACGAGAACTGGGGATCGTATCAGTATGTATCTCTAAAGGATATAGTGAACAACTTTATGCTGATGTATGTCGGCAACAACAAATTAGTCAATAACGTGGATAAGTACGAGGTACTTTTTCATGCAAAGAGAGGAATTCAAGAGATAAACTACGACGCGTTGAAGGAGATAAAAATTGTCGAGCTAAGTATATGCGACGACTTGAAGCTTGTACTTCCTCCAGACTACGTTAACTACGTTAGGATATCCTTATACAAGGACGGGGTGTTAAGACCACTGACAGAGAATATTCAGACAAACTATAGCAACTCATACTTACAAGATAACACCTGTAGGGTTTTATTTGATCAGGATGGTAATGTTTTGGAGGGTACGTCTATACTTGACTACGACAGGCTGCATAAACTAAACAAGAGTATATACCTTGGAGAGGGAAGATTCAATGGCATGGAGGGTTGTAATATAGACGGAAGGTGGTGCTTCGAGCGTGAGGTTGGTGCTAGGTTCGGTTTAAATACCGAGACAGCAAACGTAAACCCTACGTACAAGATAAACAAGAAGGCTGGCGTTATAAACTTTGGTTCAGGTATGGCAGGGCAACTGTGTATACTTGAGTACGTTACAGACGGAATGGAGAATGGAGATGACTCCGAGGTGAGCATAAACAAGATGGCTGAAGAGTTTTTGTACTCGTATATAAAGTACAATATCCTTACTAATAAGTACGGAGTTCAGGAGTACGTGGTGGCTAGAGCCAAGAAGGAAAAGACAGCACTATTGAGAAATACAAAGATAAGATTAAGTAATATTCATCCAGGTCGACTGTTGATGAATATGAGAGGAAAAGACAAGTGGATTAAGTAAGTATGGATATAAACACAACATTCCTAAAGGGGAGAATGAATAAGTCCTTGGACGAGAGATTAATCCCAGAGGGAGAATATATTGATGCGTTAAACATAAGGATTGGGTCCACAGAGAATAACAGTGTAGGAGCTATAGAGAACTCTTTGGGTAACACTAAGATAACAACTGTTATGTACGAGGGTGTTGGACTTTCTTCTAACACTAGATGCATTGGTTCGTTTGAGGACGGAGAGAGGGATACTATATACTGGTTTGTAACAGACCCAGGCGTTGTGGACATGGTGCTATCATATAACGATAGGACTGAGACGCTTGTGTACCACGTTATATCAACTAGCGTCCTTAACTTTAGCACTCAGTACTTAGTAAACGGAATTGACTTGATTGACGGGCTACTGTTTTGGACCGACAACTATAACCCTCCTAGGAGAATAAACACAAGGTCATCCTACCCTTACCCTACTGCTGGAATTGATAATATAACCGAGGATGATATCTCTGTTATTGTAGCTCCTCCTTACGAGTCTCCTTCTATTCAGTTACTTACAGTGTCTGGAGAGGAGAACTATATGACTGATAAGTTCATATCTTTTTCTTACAGGTACAAGTACAAGGATGGAGAGTATAGTGCACTGTCTCAATTTAGCGAAATAGCGTTCGAACCTCAGCAGTTCTTTATAGACTACTCTTCCTATAATAACGGATCTATGCAGAATTTATTTAACTCTGTAGAAGTGTCATTTAATACAGGAAGTGGTAATGTTGTTGGAGTTGATCTTTGTTTTAAGTTATCAGACTCAAGCATAGTTAATATTATAGAGAGGTACGACAAGGACGAGAACGGATGGGGAGATGACCAGATTAAAAGCATAACCTTTACCAATAAAAAAATATACACGGTACTTTCTAATACCGAACTAAATAGATTATTTGACAACGTTCCTCGTATCGCTAAATCTCAGACCACTATAGGAAACAGACTGATATATGGGAATTACGTAGACGGGTATGATATCGATACTACTATTGACTACGAGGTATTTCCAAAGAGTGATGAGATCGCTGTACAGGAGATACAAATAAGTCAAGAGGAGGGTGAGTACAATATAAACATAATAACTCCTGCTACAATAACTGGCTCCAAGATAAAATTTGATTTTACTGGGGTAGATATTAGCTCTGGATCAATATTAAATATTGATTTCTCTGTTCTGCATAATTCATTCGGAGGAAGTACGTTGTATGACGATCCTGTTGTTGGAGCTCCAGAGAATCAATTTGACTACCTTTTTTCTTTCAATATTTTAACAGACTTTGATAATGCTTATCAGTTATCTAACGACCCTGGGTTTATAAACAGTGTGTATAATAGCGTGGCTATAGGATTATGTAGTGACGGATTCTCTGTTACAGACAACTTCAATTGCGAGGTAGTAGCAAAGAGTGTAACAGTTCCTCCAGTTGGTGGAGGCTGGGATAAGGTGGGGAGTGGCATAGATGCCCCTGGAGAGGGATTTACTATAACATCTTCTCCTTCAGAACCGAATATCATGTACATACAGATCCCAGCTATGAAATTTACTGGGGTAAATGATGATACAAGTGAGGTTTTATATGCTTACGAGTACTTCAATAATGGAAGTACAATAGCATCTATAACTAGACTTAATTCAAGAAAGAGTCTTCATAGTAATAGAGATTACGAGGTGGCTATTGTGTATCAAGACAACTATAATAGGTCATCGACTGCACTTGTTTGCGATACAAATACAGTATTTTTCCCTGCTGGGAATTCTGATAAGAAGAATTACATACTAGCGGAGATACGTAACTTAGCGCCTTCTTGGGCGTCTAGGTATAAGTTTGTTGTGAAGCCATCAAGATCAAAGTACGAGACAATATTTAGCAGCCTGTTCTTTAATGACACGTCTAGCTTTACGTGGTTTAAGCTAGAGGCACAAAACATAAGCAAGGCTAAGATTGGAGATAGACTTATTGTTAAGGTAGATACGGATGGGCCACTTGGATCACTTGTAACTACTGAGATTTTAGATGTAGTGGCTCAGTCAGACAACTTTATAAGCATCAACGAAAATACTGTGGTTTTAGAGCCTGCTGGAACATACATGAAGTTAAAGGCATCTAACTTTAGAGCAGAATACGAGGAGAACTCTTTTATAGAGCCCGTTGTTACAAAAGGAGGGGCTTTTGGTAGCTTTAGACAGGTTGCAGCGAACATATCTTTTAAGAACCCAGACTTCAATAACGCATTACCAAATGGGCCAGGGAACTTAAGATGGATACCTTACGATATACCTGCAGGTAGTGTTGTTACGTTTAAGTTAAAGATAACAAGACGTGCGGCTGGTTTAGATTCAGGGTGTGGAAGCTACAGATATGTATTTCTAAAGACTGTGGTAGCTACTTCAGATTATGATAACTTCTTCCAATTCGTGCAAGAGCAGAGCATAGACTTCACCACAGGAATAACAACTGGAGGAGACGACTTTGTTCTTGATGCGACAAATACTCAGATAAATAGCCTTTTAACTTTTCCTAATCAAGATACAGTAACTGGAGGATCATCTGTGCCAGTCTATCCATTCTACAATGTAGAGCAGGGTAATAATTACTTTACATTTCAGGAAACAACAGAGGATGGGGTTCATGACGGAAGTCAGTACTTTGTTTTCTCTTCTGGTATACCAGGTTGTAGCGGAAAGACAGCGTACGTGGATAATATAATAACAATTCAGCGTTCGAATGGTACGCTTGTGTTTGAGACAGAGCCTCTAGATGCTGACGGTGAGATATACTACGAGGGCAGCGACAGCTTCCCTATAATTGATGGCTTACATATGAGTGGAGACGCTCCGTTAGATCAGGATCAGACACTTCTAGCACCTGCTTCTGTTACATTAAACTTCTTTGACTGCTTTAGTTTTGGGAATGGTGTTGAGTCTTATAAGATAAACGACTCACTTACAGGCGATCCTTTTTACTTAGGCGAGAGGGTTACTGCCGTAGCTCAGGAGCAGTACAGAGAGGCTGACAGATATGCTACTTTAACTTATAGTGGAATATACAATGCAGAGACAAATATAAACAGACTGAACGAGTTCAATCTATCCGTGGCTAACTTCAAGGATCTAGAGAAGTCATTCGGTCCAGTAAATAAACTATACGCCAGACGAAATGACGTGCTTGTGCTACAAGAGGACAAAATATCTTATGTGCTGGCTGGAAAGAACCTACTGTCCGATTCAAGCGGAGGAGGTCAGATAGCGTCCATACCAGAGGTTCTAGGAACGCAAATAGCAAGGATAGAGGACTACGGGATTAGTAATAACCCTGAGAGCTTCGCTGTTTTAGGTGGCGAGGTTTACTTTACAGACATAAAGAGAAATGCAGTGCTTAATCTAAGCGGTGGTTCGGCACAGTCTGACGCTCTGTCAGTTATATCAGACTATGGTATGAAGTACTGGTTCAGAGATAGATTTAATGAGAACGAGCAGAACTTTAAGATAGGAGGGTACGACCCTTACATGGACGAGTACGTTCTATCTATATCAGATTACGCTATGCCTTCTGAGGTTGATCTTTACCCTTGTGGTACAATTATATCTCAATTTAATAGCACTGGGACATATCAATTCAATGTGGACATTGGAGAGATTATCGGCCAGGCGGATATAGAGCTCAGCTTGACAGATGGAGAGCTACAGCTTATCGTAGAGTACGATGGAGATGAAGTTTACAACGAGCTACTGGAGGATCCTATAGTTTACAATATACCTGTTGTTAAGACAAGCGTAACACCTACAATTGTAACCATCACAGTTATATCTGTAGGTGCAGTATATACCATCATGCCTAAGTGTGCAGTTAGTGTAGATCTAATAACGGTCCACAGAATAACTATTAACCACCCAGGGAACGAGGGCGAGACTATACATAACCAGTACAAGTGGAATCTAGGTGCATACACAAGCCCTTACCTTACAGACTTTGTAGTGCTAGATGCGGACGGAGTGTCTCTTAACGAGACTCAGTACGGGGCACTTTCTTCTGGAATGATTCCAGCTGATGGTGCTGACATAACGATGGTTTCTAATAAGTACGTTTCAGATTCGTTTGTGTTTGATCCTCTATTTAATAGATTCAGATACCTAGTGTCTAATACAGACTATGCCGTGAATGACCTTATACCGTTACTAAATGATGTAACTCCTATAACTGGTGAATACCAGGCCACTATAGATGCGGCCGCACTTACAGGCTTCAATCACCTGTACCTTGTCTGGGACTATAGATTTATAAGAGAGTTTACGCTGTGCTACAACGTAACCAACCCTTACCTAGTATGCTGCAGCTGCTTACCAGATACTTACTACCTAGACTCCGACGTGTTCACGTCTGCCACTACAGTGTATACAGATGAAGACATGGTGAATGTAGCTCCAGACGGATACTATATGTTTGATGACGTATACAGAGAGTTACTAGAAGGAGTTCTTCTAGACCCTATACCATGCCCTGGATGTTTAATTCAGACGCAATGTTTCGAAGGAGTATGGATCAATCCAGACCCAGAACACCCTGACGGAGGATCTATAACATATGTAAATGCTTTTGGAGACACTATAGTTGTTGATGGTATATATGTTGGAGATATAGTTACAATAGAGTTTATAGACATACTATCTTTCACTGGAGTTGTTGTTGTAGATTGCCCTGAGTTATTACCTTTAGAAGCTTTTAGGAGTGATCCTGGGGAAGTAACCAATACTGGTGAGATATGTGAAACTACTTACTTGATGGAAGGATTTTATATTTTTGGAGATGGCACATGTGTTATTGAGACTGGAAACATAGCTTGCAACACGAATGATATATTGGATACATTTGATGGAGAGAACAAGTATTATAAAGTGTACGGAGCTATATGTGATACAGATTTAAATACTTACATTTGTCAAATAAATGCTTTTGGAGAAATAACAGTAATTGGAGGAGCATGTCCTCCGCCACTATAACATGGGACACACGCTATCTTATAATAAGAACGTCCAGGGCTGGACATCATTCTTTTCATACCTTCCAGAGTCAATGGTAGGTATGAACGGATCTTTTTTTTCATTCAATAGAGGTCAGCTATACAAGCACAACACAAACCCACTTCGTAATAACTTCTACAAGACACAAGGAGTCTCTAGGATAACCTCTGTGTTTAATATCGAGCCAACCACGGTAAAGAATTTCAAGACTATAGCCACCTATGGAAACCAACCTTGGGATTGCACCGTGTTGACGGATCTTTCTGAGGGGTTTATAGAATCATCCTACTTTGAAGAGAAGGAAGGTAACTGGTTTGCCTATATTCGAAACCTCTCTGGAGATGACAACCTAAGGCTAAGATCAGCTCAAGGCGTGGGTTCTGTTTTAACTGTAGATGATCCTGGTACAAACAGCACGACACTCAACTTTAGTTTCTTTTTAGGGTCGATGATAAGTGTAGGGGACATGGCGTACAGAAACAATGCTGGAACTATCCAACCTATAGGGCTTGTAACGTCAGTATCTACAACGTCATTTACCATAGACAACAACGAGATTGGACTAGCTGTGCCTTTAGATGGAGACTATATTCTGTACATAAGAAACACGGTGGCAGAGTCTTACGGGGCCAGAGGCTACTACATGCAGTACGAGCTGGAGAACGCATCGACAAGCAGGGCAGAGTTATTCTCTGTCAAATCAAATATCTTTAAAAGTTATCCTTAAAATTATTATCTTTGTAAAATATACAGAATTATGCCAAACGATTATTACAATACTAACAACCCGTTTTTTACATCAAACCCAGGTAATGTAAATTCTAACGCTGGTTCCTCTTTAATATCTGGAGGATTAGGCGCTATATCAAGCGTTGGTAAATCAGCAGCAGATGCCGCAGGAAGCGTTACAGATGCTGTGTCAGGCTTCTCTAAAGCACTTCCATTTATAGGGTTAGGTCTTACAGCAGTTTCGACACTTATGTCGTTCTCAGAGGCTGGAAAGGCCGCTGACGCTCAGAGAGCGGCAGAGAGAGCAGCAGAGCAAGCTCTAATGGAACAGAAGAGGCTACAACAACAGAACTTCTACGAGGCGCTTAGAGTGCCTACAGAGGCTTATGATAGACAGTTTAGAGAGGGTACAGCCGCTAACGCTCAGGCTATAGATGCTCTGTCTCAAGACCCTAGAATGCTATTAGGAGGTATTCAGGGGGTTCAAGACGCTACGATAGAGGGTCAGGCAAGGTCCAGAGAGGCTCTTGCTGATAGACTGTTTAATTTAGACGTGATGAAGGCGCAGGCTGACACACAGCAGGCAGATGACCTTTCTAAGATAGCTGCAGATGAAGCTCAGGGCGCACAAATAGCTGCCATGGCAGCAGAGAAGGCTAAGATAGCTCAGCAACAGTCTGCTATGCAGGGAGTTGGTAACTTGATAACTCAAGGAGCTGCACAGGTAGGCACCTATGGTGATCTTGCTACTCCAGAAGATAACTTAAATAGTCTTAAGGCATCCATAGCTGGATCATCTTTAGGAGGTCAACAACCTTCAAGAGCTCAGATGATGCAGTACATAATGCAAGATCCAATGCTTGCTCAGTACTTCCAACAACCAAAATAATAATATATGGCTACTTACTATAAGTATCAAAATCCATCAGAGATAGGTGCGGCTCCAACGCTTGATTGGGGTACGGTTATTAGTGATGTAAACAAAACACTTCAAGCTCAGGAACAACAACGCTACGAGAATAGAGAGGCTGATAAGAAAAGCACAAACGATATACTTACAAAGGTAAACGAGGTAAGTTTAACTAGTGATCCAAAGGCTAACGCGATACTTACTAGATCTTTCTATCAGATAAAAGAAGCAAAGCTTTTAGGTCTTAGAAATTTACAAAATGGTAAGATATCAAGATCCGACTACAATATATCAAACCAAAATACGTCATCAAGTATAGCCGAACTACAAAAATTTTCCACCGAGTACCAAGGTAGATATACGAATTTTCAGAAAGCTCTTTCAGAGGGGAAAGTTACTGATTTCTCTAAAGCAACTCAAGAGTATATGGGATCTTTTCAAAACATGACAGATAAGGATCTTATATATAATGCTAAAGACGGTTTTATGTATATGGCTACATTAGATCCAAAAACTAGAGAAGTTGTCCCAGGTCCTTTAGGTATGTTACCTATATCCTCTTTAAATACGGAAAAGATATATAACGACACTAAAATTAATCTACCTGAGAAATTAGCATCTTATACAGATAAGATACAGCCGTTTATTAAGATATTAAGAGAGGGAAAGGTAGAGTCTATAGAAGGTATACAGCAATACTCTGAGTTTGATCAGTTTATGACAAATCTTACAGAGGCTATAGCTCCTGACAATTTTGCAAAAGCTGACTTATTAACTCAACTTGGTATATATGATGTTGATGTAAAAAACCCTAGCACAGACAAAACTATAGGGTCTAATAGAGCAGGAGATGGAACTATTACTCCAGACATTAAACCTGAGATGAATGAAAAGTTAAAGGTCGCTCTTACTAGATTTATTGTGGCCAATGAAGGATACAAACAGACGGGCACAGAGGTATCTGCACCACAAACAAGAGCTGCTGGGAAAGAGGGTAAGCCATCAAAATACGGACCTCCTACGGTTGGTAAAACTGGTCCTTTAACAGAAAAAGGAACTAAAAAAGTTGTTGGGGCTGTTATTGGTGTTGGAGGAGTAATAGTATCTACAGGTAAGGGTATAGAGGAGAGAGTTGACGCCATATCTTATGATAGAGGAAAGTTTAAGATGAAAGTTACTAATATATCTGGAACAGAGACTGATGAGATCACAACTGGAGATGAAACTGGAGGTGGATCTGTAAAGGTTGGAGAAGGAAAGAAAAACATAAAGACAAGGACAAGGATTCTTAACGAAATTGAAAACGGACCTCAACTATCAGTTCTTATAACTCAAATTCCACACCCTAC
>Ga0247722_10002215_pt1 | contig 10215 bp, 14 predicted proteins | sample MSEWelMarce3H_FC_FD_189094 | JGI IMG/M metagenome (GOLD analysis project Ga0247722, IMG submission 189094) | Subsurface sediment microbial communities from gas well in West Virginia, United States - MSEEL Well Study Marcellus 3H_FC | ecosystem: Environmental > Terrestrial > Deep subsurface >...
AGCTATAGCGGCATCAGAGGAATAGTAGTGAAGTCAGGCGACAAATGGAGAGTCGTCGACGGATACCACCGGATATTCAGCACCAAGTTTCCAAAGCTTAAAGTATTGGCAGCCACCAAATAAATCAAAAAGGCCGAAGAAAAATCTTCGGCCTTTGCTTATTCGCTATTTATCCTTTATAATCTTCAGGCATCATTCCCCATATGGTCTCCAGCCTGTCTTCATACATCTTCTTCATGTCTTCTTCACCTTCGCCTCTTATTCTTTCCGTGTTTGGAATCAAATCGTTCACCAAAAGGTCTATCATCCTGCTCAGAAGATTGTCCCCGTCCGGTCCGGCCTCGCTAAGCCTCTTGTGGTACTCGAAGTCGTCGATGCACCATAGATCTTCGCTTGTCGCCTCGCTTTCTTTCGTATATTCGAATCCAAGCATCTTGCAGTCACTTATAGAAAGCAATAAGCCAGAGTTTACGATTTCCTGCATGTATTCTTTTGGGAGCCTAGGATTACCCGAGCCTCTAATCGTTCTTTCCTCCGATATGCCTTCAAGCCTGTATACATACCTCTTGAATATTCTCGGGTATTCGGTTCCGTCCAGCCAGACCGATTCTCTGGTCTTCCACTTATCGCATAAGTCCTCTACCATTCGGTCGATCTTCGTGTTTCCGCTAGGGTATCTTATGGTCCAGTCCGAGTTCTTCGAGCTAAGCACTTGATACCATCTCATATCCGTATCAATCTCGGACAATTCGTCTCTATTGTCGAACCAGTCCTTCTCTATTTTTCCTTCTCTGTCTATCTTGCAGACCGCTCTTACCGCATGCTCGCGATTTATCCATTCTTCCTTGTAGTCGGAATATCTGCAGTCGTCTTCGTGCATGTCCCTGCCGTCCCAATCACAATATACGATAGCGTCGTCGTCTTGGTGGTAGTATCCTCTGCCTTCTATATATACTGAGTATCTGTCAAGTATGTAGTCGTCGTATGGATCAGACCAGACCGCATCTTCTCTATCTATGTTCCTGTTGTGCCAGTCAGACCAGACGCCATTTTCTATCTCTGTATATCCTCCGCCGGTATCTTCTAGTATATAATGGCCTTCGTTTCCGTCTTTGTCTTCGTCGTTGAAAATCAAGCCGGTTTTCTGGTCGTATCTCTTGAACGTGTCCATATAAGGATACTCATCATAGTCTTTTGGCTTTACCTTGACAGACATTTCGCAGTTCAGGCGCTCTCCGTTGTATGTTATTCCAGAATAGTTATGGTGGTTGTTGTGTGTCTTGTAGGCCCATCCTTTTTCTTTGGCGTAGTCTGTAAACTTCAGGACGTCGGACTGCTCTATGGTATACTGCCTGTCCATGAAGCATTCTATATTTTCATTCTTGTCGTTGGAATCTAGCGTCCATATAAGCGACCTTCCTATTACCAAGTCGCCTTCCAAAAGAACGAGAAGCTTGCATACTTCAGGATTCTGAACATAGATGTCGAAGAATTTCTTCTTGGCCATGCATGATTTTCCTAGGTCTCCCGACATCTCTTTGTAGTTTTCGTGCCAGTAGTATTTCTCTATCTCTTCGCCGTCTACCAATATGAACCTTTGCGTCTCCTTCGTATCGCTACTCTTGAACATATTAACGAATGCCTCTACTTCCGGTGCAGTGTATTTTCCAGGAAAGATCTGGTTTACAAGTCTTCCTACCTTTATAGGGTTTCTCGACTGCATCCAGAATTGAGGGTGGTCGTTTTTCAGCTGCTTCGCGACAAGCTTCGAATAGTGGCTTTTGTCCCCGGTGTTTGGCATCTCTACGTTTTTTATTAAATTCGCGTCGTTTGGATATATCTCGGAAAGCTTCTTTTTTGCGTTCTTCATGGTTATGAAAGTAAGCTCGCCTTCTTTCTCACTTTCGTCCAGGAACGTCGCGTCAGGCTTTATGTCTTGGCCTAGATGACCTATAAGGTCTCTCGCTATCTCGCTGTCTATGCTCTGAAGCCTTTTCAGTATCGTTGGAGATACGTAGAGCGTAGACTCGTTTATCGCCTTTTCCAAAAGGAAGCTACTGTACTTTGAAATCATATCTTATCTTTTTTTATTTATATCTGGTTTTTCTCTTGTTGTAGCCTGCGGATATTTCCGCCGCATTCATAGACCTGTTTCTGACGCGAACTTCTCCTATGTCTCCGTCGAAGTAATAGTAGTATTGAGGATCTGTTATAAGCCCGTTTAGATGTGCGCCTATCATTATCCTATCCACGCTCGTTCCATAGTTTGTCTGAATTCCCGAAAATGTTCCAGACGCAGACAGCTCTCCGTCTACGTAAAGACGCATAGTAGAAACGTTGCTTGCCGAGGCATAGTCTGTCGTACATACCGCGTTATACCATATTCCATTCGTGTAGGTCGCGGAAGAAGATACGATGGCCTGTGATAAGTTTATCCTATTGGAATATTGAAAATTTCCATCTGATCTAAACGCAAAATATGGAAGCTGCCTAGAGAATACCATATTAAACGAGTTTATAGAGGCTCTTCTTTTGAACCATATATCTATGCTGTTGCTCGCACCCAAGGCAGTAGTTGCCGGATCCAAAAAGCTCATCGTTCCCGAAAATCCAAACGAGCCAACCTTGCCGCTTCTCCAATTGGATGTATGCCTAGCATAGAGCTTCTTCTTTTCTTTCGAGAGGTCTTCTATGACATCCGGTCCGGTAAGAAGTTCTGCGATGCTTGGCTCCCTTCCGTCTATGATATCCACTCTAGGATATGCAAACTTTACGTTTTCTGTCACGTCGGTCGAATAGTAGAGATATGTCCTGTGGCGTGCTCTGCTCATGTCGCCTGCCCAAGACATGTCTCTGAACCTCTCGGCATCCCACCAGCTGCTCGCAGCGTTGGAATATGTCTGTCCGCCGGCGATGGTCCACGCCCCGGTGTCTGGATGGTTAGATCCTGTTCCTGATCCGGCTGGCCAGATATGACCGACTAAAAGAGTCCATTCTCCAGCGTTTGATTGTGGAGGATACGTAGACGATCTAGAATAGTAGAAATAAGGATTCGAATCCGTTGACCCGTTTAGTCTCAATAGCATATTGCCGGTGAAGCTGCTCTTGGGACTGCCGTACATCCCTAGATACACATATCCCCTTGTCACCGGATCCGACGCGGATCTGTTTATCCATATAGAGAACCTATACATCTTATTCGGATCTATGTCGAAATAGCTAGTATTGAATCCTCCATCGGCACCACTGGCTAAATCATTTTCAGGAGAAGTCCAGACGACTGTGGAATATCCATAAGGATCCGTTTCATATGAACGGATGTTTTCCGAAGCTGTTCCGTTCATGCTATATCCAGAGCTTCCAGTTAGGCTTGTATCTGCTGATATGTTGCCGGAACCAGTTGCCCATATGCTGTGGTTAAGAAGGTTCGATGCATAGCTGTTTCTTGACCCAAAGTCTATAGACAATATCAAATCTCCTTTTCCTAAATTTCCTCCTATTGTTGATCCCATATCGTATATATTATTTTTTTATATCCCAAAAGATTCCTTATCTTTGTCTTATGAAAAAAATAAAAGAACCGTTTATAATGATGTTGATAGGCCCTACCCTTTCAGGCAAGTCTACCTATATAAGAAACAACTATCCAAGCACAGAAGTTATTTCTCGCGACGAGATTGTCATGGAAGTATTCGGATCAAGAGACTACAACTCCGCATTCAAAGAAGTCGACCAGAAAGAAGTTGACAGAGTATTGGCCAAAAGGCTTAAAGAAGCCAACGACTTAAAGAAAAGCGTCATAATCGACATGACGAACATGACAGTAAAAAGAAGAATGGCGACGCTAAGAAACTTTGGAAAAGACTTTGCCAGAGTAGCCGTGGTATTCCCAATACTGTCAGACGAAGAATACGAAAAAAGAAACATCGACCGCAACGCCAAAGAAAACAAATGGATACCGCCATTCGTTATCAAGTCTATGATCGATTCTTATCAAGAGCCTTCTCCTGCAGAAGGATACGACAAAATAACAATTCTATAGAAATGACGCTGAAAAATAAATTAGAAGTTGAGATAATGGACCTTACAATAATGGATGAGGTTATTGATGATATTGGGAAAAACCTTGAATATGTCGCGGACAACTTCGCGATCGGATTCGCCCAATGGATAAGAAAAGAAGCCTACTATGAGCATCTTACTAAAGAATTCTTCTATAAGAAGCAATGCTACAAATCAGAAAAAGAGCTGCTTGCAATCTACAAAAAAGAGAAGGGTCTATAAAAAATAGCTAGACAAGCTTTGCTATTCGACGAATTTTTACTATCTTAGCATAAATAGAAATATATGATGCTGGAGCAGACATACGAAATAGATTTCGGCCAACTTGCCTTCAAAGACGGAGACTTCAGGAACTACAAGGACTTCAGCGAGCTGGTATATACCAACAATGGATCCGCATGCCTTGAAGAAGAATGGATCACCTACATTCCAAAGGGGACCGACTCGACCATATCTATCGAATACACTCTAGATGTTTCCGGATACTTCGACGAATGTCCAGGAGACTATTGGACTCCGCCTTGTAGTGAATTCTGCCTGGAAGAAGCTTCGGTATCCATAAACAGATTTTTTATCGACGACTTCGAAGTAGAGTTGAGCGAGCAGATGGAAAAGATCCTTCTTGGTATAGTAGAAAAAAACATAGGAATGTAATGATAGTAAAAGTAATATCAAGCGACAGAGAAATAAAGGACTTTTGCTATAATCCTCTAAAATCCGGCGAAGTCTATAGTGCAGAGTTCATAAATAAATACTATACGAAGGTATTCTTTTTTATTGAAGGTGAAGAATACGAAATAGACGTACACAATAGGCATCTTAAAGAATTGAGCCAAGTCGAAGCAAGAGAGCATCGGCTAAGCAATCTTGGAATATAAAAAAATAAAAATGAAAACGAAACTAGTTCACATACTCACAGAAACTTCTCATGAAAGAGAAATTCAATCTATAAAATCTCTTTCGCCATTGGGCGATATGGGCATAGAATATATTCCGCAGATAAACGAAAGATATGTAGGCGAAGAATACAAATATCACTTGCCAGTATATACCGGCAATCATGGTCCTGGACACTATGGTGCGTTTCAGTCTTTCAGAAAGGCGGTGCTGGAAAACTTCACGGAAGATGTGGATGCGTTCATACTATGCGAATGTGACTGCGTTCTAAGCATCGATCCTCAATCTTTCGTCGATCTAACGAAAGAAGCAAGCAATATTTGCAAGGCCAATCTAATAAACTATGTCTCTTTCGGTAGCGCCTATATTGGAGAAAACCTACAGTCTCCAATCTTCGACGATGGAAATCTATATGGAAGCTTCTATCTGACAGACAAGATAATAATGACACACTGCATAATGTTTCCTAGACACTCAAGAGAGTATTTAATCAATCATCTTAATAGAATGACATGGGACGCCGTAGATATATGGCTGAATTTTATATTCAGAACCTCGACAAATCCGCCTCCAAAGAGGTTCGCGATACTAAGACAGCCAGCTGCTTATCAATACGAAGGAGTTTCGCTGCTTGACAACGTATGGAAAGGAAACCAGTAGGAAAAAAATCGGATTTTGGTCCGATTTTTTTTATATATACTCTATGAAAATAAGAAAGCTAGGCGACAGAAAGCCAAAGGTCGTCCTTTTCCAAGGATCGCCAAGAGACAAAGATACATGTTCAGGAATGGACTCAAAGACGCATTCCATAATAGACTTCGTGGTAGAAAAATGGTCGCCATTCATCGACTTCAAGGTAATAGACCTTGCGATAAACCTAGCGAAGAAGCCAAACATACAACCATGCAAAGGCTGCATATCTACATCAGGCGGGTACCACTGCCATTTTAAATGTGTCTCTTATAATCAAAGAGTACATATGATTGATGGATTTAAGGAAATTCAAAATATAAAAATCGGTGATATTTTACAGGATGGTAATGTTGTTGTAAATCATGTCATGACATCTGATTCCGAAAAAGTATATGAGATTAAGCTGACTGATGGTAGAAGACTGGAAATAACAGAGGATCATAAAATTAAAACGATGTCAAAACAAAGAATTCGAAACAAAGAATCAAATTGGAACTATTTTAGAAACGAAGATTGGAAAGAATTAAAAGATATTGAAATTGGTGATAATATACCTTATATAGAAACTGATTCTATTTTCAGAGACTCTGAAAAATTGGAAAACGAAGATTTTTTAATTTATGGTTTAATTTGGGGTGATGGAACATTTTGTAATAATACTGCAATTTTATATGTAGAGGAAAAAGAATTTGAATTCTTAAACGATATAGAAACAAAATTTTCACATAAAATAGTTTCGGTATTACCACATCAAGTAAATGATAATAGTAATTTTTCCGATAATTGCGAATCGAAGATGTTAAAAATAAATTTTGGAACAGATATTGGTAAAAAAATGCTTAGTATTTTACCAAAAACCGCGGCAAAGACAAGAAGATTGAATCTAGATATATTTAATGAAAAATCCGAAATTTTCAGTTTTTTTAATGGTTGGATATCAACCGATGGCAGCATGCGAAAAAATGGCAATATACATTTGTATAATGTTAGTTATGATTGTCTTAGAGACGCACAATTGTTATTGTCTCGTGTAGGCATAAAATCAAATATATCAGATATTAGTCATGTAGAGACTATGGTCAGAAACAAAAAACACATAAGAACTTCTTGTCTGACAATATCTGATCAAGAATCAGTTCGCACATTTTGTGAAAATTCAAGCTTGTTGCACCCAAAAAAAAGAAATCTATTACAAAAAGGCCTATCTGTGAGTAAAAGGACATTAAAACATCAATACTCAAAAGTAAAATCCATTAAAGAAGTAGGATATAGACCTGTTTATGATATAGAAGTTTCCAATTCACATGAGTTTAATTGCGAAGGTATAAAAATACACAATTGTTCTTGCTATTTCAAAGGAGACGAAAAAAAGCCAGACTTGATGAAAGAGCTTGACATATATTCGCTTCTTCAAGAATGCGACGCCTTTCTCGTTTTCTCGCCAATACACTGGCATTCGCTAAGCTCGCAGGTAAAAGCGCTTTTTGACAGGCTAGTCTGCACAAACCAAACGCTTACGGTAGAAGATGCAAAGAAGATAATGGGAGAAGGAAACATAAAGAATCCTGACATAACAGGGAAATTCGCCAGGTCTGGGAAGCATGACAACATGCTGAGAAACCACCTAGAAGGAAAAGTCTGCGGATTCTACGCTCACGGCGACGACGGCGCAAACGACTACGAAGGAAAGACTATGCCGGAATCCTACAACGACGTGTTGATAGACAATTTCTCGATCGATCCAAAAAGCACAGTCATGCCGTTCGTGCTTCAGATGAAATACTCGGGAGTCTTCGTTCCTGACGAGCTTATACAAGCGTTTCACATGAACAAAGGAATAGACTACAACACGGCAAACAAAGAGCTGAAAAGAAACAAAGAGCCGTTTGAAAGAGCAGATCTTTTGATGGAAAGCCTAATGGAATACCTAGACAAAAAAGAATAGAGTAGATAAGTATTGTTATTTAAGTGTAAAGCTATTTATCAAACTTTTCTAAAAACTCACCTATTGAAAGTTCATCACCATTATAAAACACAGATTTGACCAAGCAATCTTCTGGATTTTTGGCAAAAATATGTACATCAGAAAATTCTGCGTAGTCACCTACTAGATCAATCTCTAAAACAATTTCAGAGTATCCTTTTGCATTTTCTAAATCAGATGTTAGGTTAACACCTTTACCATTTGGAGTCCAAGTAACTAAATTGTTTATATATTCATCAATTTCTATATCACTCATTTCAGATACAGAATCACCTAGTCCGTATTCGATTACTTCCCAGTCTCTAGACATAGGATCATTACTATGATATATCAAATGTCCTTCTTTACAAGATTTTATAGCTTCGTCTAATCCAACACCACGGTATAGAATAAAGCCACGCCTTGATTCAAAGATTCTAAAGTTTTTAATATATTTCATATTATTTATTTCTCTTTTTTAATATCAAACCAAACTCTAATGCTTGTAATGCCTTTATTATATGCTTTAGCTGTGTTAATCGATGATTTTCTAACCTCATTTCCAGTATCCAAATTCGACAATATCATATGGGTTAGCTTGCCATTTACAGATTTAATGTATTTATCAGCATCTTCTATTAGAGAGTAAACTTTATCTTTTTCCTCAGAGGTAAATTCATCGCCAAGTTCGATATCAACATAGCATTCAACCTCATTACCCAACACATTATAAACAACATCAACTTCAAATGAAGAATCTCCCTTTTTTGGACTAGATAAAACCTTGAATATCTTTTCTAAACTTTTTTTTGTGCTATCAGAGCTTGCGCTCTCATTGAAATCTGAGAAATTTTGTATCTTTTTCATTATATATGTTTATTTTTTGATTTTTTGTCTGACCAGATATGATATATGTTGACCAATATGACCATCGAGTTTAGAATTATGAGCGGCGTCCTTCCATGATAGAGAGCATAGACCAAGAATATGACACATCCTATGTTGTTTAGCACTCTTAAAAGCTTGACGCTTTTTACGCAGAAGCTGGCGAATACGATGGCCGATCCGATATACGCCATTATTTCCATAAATTGTTCCATAAATATATATATAAAATACCAAATGCCAATAATATTGCCTATATTTGAACAAACATAGGCTACACATTTTAATAAATAGTATCATGTTTATAAACGAAGTCATATTCCTCATCGACATACTACCCAAAGTGGTGGTCGCAACCATATGCGGCGCCCTGGTCGGATGGGAAAGAGAGAAGAGAAACAAAGTCGCGGGCATAAGGACCAACATACTGATATGCGTCGGATCCTGCATCTTTACTATAGCTTCCTTCTTAGCTTCGCAGCAATACAACCTTTCGGACCCTACAAGGATACTCTCCACGATAGTTACCGGAATCGGATTCCTGGGAGCTGGTGCGATTATACAGAACAACGACAAGGTAATAGGATTGACCACCGCGGCATTCATCTGGACCATCTCCGCCATAGGAATACTATGCGGCATGGGGCTGGCAATTACGCCGATAGTGCTGACAGTCGGCCTTATATCTATCTCGCACTTCTTCGAAAAGATAGAGCGATGGATAAAAAAGGACGACAACGGAAATGATAGAGATTGAAAGAAAGTTCCTACTAAAGTCCATTCCTGACAGAAAGCCAATAGAAACGATAAGAATAAAGCAATGGTATCTTAAAGTAGACGGAATATGGGAAAGAGTTCGGTCTATGGATTCAAGCTTGTTTGGGAAAAAGTGGGTGCATACCATAAAGACTAGGATTTCGGAAATGTCCAACCTAGAAGAGGAAAGAGAGATTTCCAAGGAAGAATTCGAGGACTTTATAAAAAGATGCAGGCTTTCAGGAGAGATTTCTAAATACATCGCGAAGGAAAGGCGTGTCTATCCATATGGCAATCTAAAGTGGGAAGTAGACTTATTCTCACAGAAATGCCATATAATAGTAGCCGAGATAGAAATTCCGACCGAAGACTATGACCTGCAAATTCCCGAGTTCATACTCAAGAAGAGCCTAATGGAAGTGACCGGCCTCAAGCAGTTCAGCACTAGAAACCTTTCTAATCGAGTAAAGTAAACTTTAGGAAAACCGCTTCATAAAACAGATATATAGAATCGAGAATAAATAAATGGAAAACTGGTTAAAGATAGAAAACAGCATATTCTACGCAAAGGAATGCGAAGTGCAGCTCTCTTTCGAGAGATGGGCAACTCTCTACATCATATTGGACATAGGTGCTCATCCAGAATACTATGACTTCTTTATGGATATATACGAAGGAAGAAAGCTTTTCGACATGTCTACCATAAAGTTCGCTGCACGCAAATGTAGGATAAAGACGATGGACATAGATTTCGGAAAGAAGATATCCATGAGCATCAGATGCGAAAGCATAGACGCACACGACATGTCAATCAGAAGAGATGGGATCATCGACGATATATTGGGAGAGAAAACAACTTTTATCATCGCGAGAGTATAATAGAATACATATTTAAAACAAAAAAAGAATATATGGAAAACAACAGAAAATCAAAAGACGGCGAATATCTTAAAAACTTT
>Ga0247722_10002216_pt1 | contig 10215 bp, 2 predicted proteins | sample MSEWelMarce3H_FC_FD_189094 | JGI IMG/M metagenome (GOLD analysis project Ga0247722, IMG submission 189094) | Subsurface sediment microbial communities from gas well in West Virginia, United States - MSEEL Well Study Marcellus 3H_FC | ecosystem: Environmental > Terrestrial > Deep subsurface >...
TTTCCTATACCTATTCACAACTTTTAGGAGATGTACAATTTGATACTGGTTTTCACCAAATTACATTAGGATTTAATCTGTTCTGCCGAGAAGAGCGATTCGATTGTAATTGTCCTGCCGTTAATTAAAAATAATACTATTCATTCAGTCCCGATCTAATCGGGACTCTTTTTTTTAAAAAATGATGTTGATAAAATCTATAAATGGGAAAACCCCTATAATTCCTAATGATTGTTATGTTGCCGAAAACGCAACTATAATAGGTGATGTGACTTTTGGCGCTTCTTGTAGTGTTTGGTTTAATGCGGTTATCCGCGGAGACGTGCATTATATCAGAATCGGAGATAAGGTAAATATTCAAGACGGCGCAATTATCCATTGTACTTATCAAAAGCATCCAACTATTATTGGAAATAATGTTTCTATAGGGCATAACGCCATTGTTCATGGCTGTACGATACAAGACAATGTTTTGATAGGAATGGGAGCTATTGTAATGGATAATTGTGTTATAGAGAGCAATTCAATTATTGCTGCTGGAGCTGTCATTACACAGAACACCGTGGTAAAATCTGGCACTATTTGGGCAGGAGTCCCTGCTAAGAAAGTCAAAGACATTGACCAATCGGATTTCGCAGGTGAAATTGAGCGCATATCCAATAACTATGTCATGTATTCCAGTTGGCTTAAAGAATAAATAAGAGCATTCAGAAGCAAACCACTTATTTCGCATTTGATGCCTTCAAAGAATAACTTCCTATAGGAAAATATTTTCTTAAGAATTAAAACCCGTATCCGATAAACTAAATTTGGAATACTAAACTAAAAAGGGGCATCAAGTAACCGTATTGTGATTTTAAAATAACAAGTATAAAACCACAACCTTACGATCACTAAAATCTTTTAAACAGTTACACCTAACAACATCTAATTCAAGGCAATACGCTATAAAAAAAAACGCCTGTTATCACTAACAGGCGTTTGGGTATAAAATTGATTTTATATTAAAATATAATCTTCTTGGTGACTACTACTTGATTGCTTAATTTGATTTTCAAGAATAGTACTTTGTCATTTTTAGACAAATTCCCTAAAGTATAAGTCGTCGCATTAATTTGGTCATAATGACGAAGCGTTCTGCCTAACAAATCAATCACTTCAATACTTTCTATCGGTTCTACACCAGCATAAACCGTAACTTTATCATTGGCGATGGCTTGAACCGAGTTGTTGAAATCGTAATGCTCGTTTCCTAAAGCACTATTGGTATAGCGCACCACAAATCGATCGTTAAAAGTACCCGCTGCAGTGGTAAAGGTATAAGCCCCTTGTTTCAAGTCGTGGATAACATTTTTCAATTTGTCTTCTAAATAAATAGGTTGATTGTCTAAAAACAAACCATCTACGTGGTCTATTGCTACTTTATAGGTCTCAGCGGCAGTAGACATAAAACCAATCGGCACGATATCATCCGCATTAAACGGAAGCGGTCTCGACTGAATTACCAATTTCTTATTGGTTAGATTGCTATAAAAATCCAAATTAGCATTGCCTTCATAAGAAGCGGCCTCAAAATTAGTATCATAATCCAGCGTAGTACCTTGGACATAGGCCAGCAATTGCTGTTTAAAAGCGCCTTTATCATTGGTTAAGTTTAACCAAATCTTATGACTTTCTCTACGGCTATTTCTAGACTGTGCTTGTTGGGTAGGACGATAGAAAGTACTATTTTCACCAGATACCCTATGGGTATTTTTGAAAGTCGCATCCACAGTAGTTCCAAACCCACGCGAACCTTCAGCCTGCGCAAAGAATCCTTGCCCTGCGGCCACATAACCAGTTAATGGAGTTCCATTCGAATTATTCTTATCCGCAGAGGTAGCAACACCTGCTGGTATTGTCGCATTATAAATCGCATAATCATTATCAATATTTTCATCATTATAACGATTATTAGCCATAGCTGTAGCATGAGTCCAAAAGTAGAAATTAGCCCCTAAAACCGATGTATTATCTTGATAAAATGAATATAAATCCAATGCACTTGGGTATGGATTTCCTATTAGGTTATCAGAAGACGAAGCCGTTTTTACTATAGGAACTTTAATATCCCCATTATTAGGTACTCCATTGAATTTAGCAGTCCATGTCCCTTTTAATTCACCCGATCTATTATCAGAACTGTATATAAGAAATTGCGTCGAAGCACCACTGTAATCTAATCCTGACTGACCATTACGGGCACGTGCGATATACCCTTTACCCGGTGTCATTTCTGTTGTAGCGCCCAGAAGTGACCAGTTATTAGCAGAAGTACTAAAGGAATAGAAAGTTTCATTCCACCCACTCGCCATCCAAATTTCACCCAATTCCTGTTCTTTTACTGGCGAACTCCAAAACACAAAATCATAATTATAGTTTAACTTAGAAGTCGTGCGTTTATATGTGATTTTTCCTGAATTAGGAGGCGAAGGAATTTCTGCAGTGTTAGTTTGTACCAAACTGGCATCATCTTCGAAAGTAAGCGATCCTGCTGGAGTACTTCCATCAGCAGCTTCAACAACAACCGCATTAGTTACTGTTAGCGTTCCAGAAGAAACAGTTAGCACCGCGCCTGGATTAACGGTTAGTGATTGTGCAAAAGCGGCCCCTGTAATAATTGGATCGTTGGTCATATTAGGGATAACGACAGGATGATCACTGGTAGGCACTATACCACAGCTCCAGTTTTCAGGCTCTTCCCATTTATTATCTGTATCACCTTCCCACTCGTTTTGAGAGCAAGTACCAATCACTGTGATGATTCCTGTCGCATTTACAGTGCCGCAACCTCCCGTTAATGGAATGCTGTAGTTAAACGTTCCAGCTGCGTTAGGGGTGCCAGAAATGGTAATCGTGTTAGAAGACCAAGTGGCAGATACACCTGCTGGCAAGTCTGTGGCAGTACCAATACCCGTAGCACCCGTAGTCGCATGTGTGATTTCGGTTAAGGCTGTATCGATGTTAGGGCTTTCAGTTGACGAGGCAACACCTGCGGTATTGTCAGGATTTACCGTTAATTGAACCGGATTACTCGTCACTGAACCACAACCTGAACCAGCATCACTTACCACACATCTATAATAATAATTATTTCCTGCTATTACGTTACCAGATTGTGTTAAATTATTGGATGTAGTATTTAAATAACTTGCATTTGCTGGAGTGCCATTTGCTACATTACCCCATGTACTTTCATCTGACGAAAACTGCCATTGATACGTTAAACTTGTTCCACCTGTTGCTGTAATTTCAGGCGAATAAGTACCCCCAAAACAGATAATTCCTGCAGTTGGGTGAGCATCGATAATGGGATCTGGGTTAATTATTAATGGTGCGGATGTAGTATTCACGGTACATCCGGTTGAAGTTGTTACGGTATATCTATAGTTATATGAAGAACCTGCGGAAATATCACCACCTACTGTAGAAGAAAATGCAGATGAAGTAAGGTTAGCGCCTACAGAACTAGATGTGCCAGAAGCCGATTGATAAGTAGAATTCAATGGTGTACCATTTAATACATTAGCAAACGTAGAATTATCAGAAGAAAACTGAAGTTGATATGTCAAAGTAACTGAGGTATTAGCTTTATTTGTAGCAGTTATACTAGGCGAATAGGTTCCTCCAAAACAAATTGGGGAAGCACTAGGGTTCGATGCAACCAAAAGACAAACATCTTCATAACATCCTTTAGCTCCCTTACCTGCATTAGCAGTCCCTGAAGCACCCGCTCTTTCACCTACTACATAGTAAATGTCATCAGTACAAATCGCTCTTAAATCTGCTCCTCTACCAACCGTTGTCAAATCAGTTGATGATAATGATCCATCTGAATTCACAGTAATTACTGCAGAGTCATTACCAGCACCAGATGAGTAATACTTACTATTTATACCTCCATAACCTCGTGTATCAAATTTCAACGTTGTAGATGTTTTTGCTTCACCAATATAACCAAAATAATTATCATCTGCTGCAGCATAATAATTGTAATCAATATTTCCAGCTGTATTAACAGCATTGTCTGCCAAATTTAGATAATAACTATAATGTCTATTTGTTGAACCTGTTCTCGAATTTTGAAAAATGTTATTTTTCATCGCTGTTACTTTTGCTCCTGTAGCATTATTGTGTGCAAAACAGGCTGAACTTAGTGCATCCGTACCAGATGAAGCGCTCCCAGAAATTGAAATTGTATTATAATACAATGTACTTACAGTAGCTCCGGCATCATAAACACCAAATATTTTACAATTATTTGCATTTACTCCATTACTACAAATAAATAAATTATTATATATCAAAACAGCACCAGAAGTAGAACTATAAATACCATAAATTACAGGCTGCACAGGCACAGCCGTACCTGTTTGTGTACAACTAAACCCTGTAATTTTATTTTTTTCAATGGTAGAAGAAGCATTTACTCCATTAAAATAAACTCCTGCAATTTCTGTAGCATGAGCAGTAGTAGATGAACTGACTAAATTTGAGATAATATTTGATTTCATATTATAGGTTCCCGTTGTGGCATTATATACTCCATAGATTGAGGTAGTACCCGCAGTAGAAACAGTTATATCAGATATCGTATTACTATTTATTGTGTGTGTGGCAGATGAAGCCAAATGTAAACCTTTAAATAATCCATGTTTAATTGTAAAAGTGGTTATTGTATTTGATGTTACAGATGTAGCAACAGAAGAATTATTATATATACCACACGTTATGGCAGTTGTAGCAGAACCACTTGTAGAATTATCATACATCATTTTTAATGTAGAAATTGTATTCGATGTAAACGAAGTTGAGGTTGCTCCAGCTGCATTGTAAATTCCATATAGTACCGATGCACTATTTGTAGAATAATTGGTTAAATTTTGAATTGTGTTACTCGTAAAATTTATCGCGGCAGCTCCAGCGTTTTGAATCCCATACACTAAATTAGCAGCAGTTGTTGTTGAGAGACCAACTGCAATAGAATTAGCAGTTGTGGTACTACCACCAATTGTATTATTTGAAATCGTTTTTGTACCGGTAGTATAATTGTATATCCCTGCAAATTCATAACCTATAGCTGCTCCAGAAGCTGCTCCTGTTGAGAAACCTCCAATAGTATTATAAGCAACTGTTACTGTACCAGTTGTATTTAAATATACACCATATATCCTATTACTTGCAGCTCCTGAATAAAATGTAATACTACTTGTAGTTGATGATGAACCTATTACATTTGCATTACCTGATGAGCCTATTGTTACCGAACCTCCTAGAACTGCTATACCATTAAATGCTCCTTCAACAGAAGCTGTAGCAGAGCCTCTTATATCTGACAATGTTATCCCAGCAATCGTATTTGCACTAACCGTGGAAGCTGTAGTAATTCCAACTTTTAAATGAATACCTGTAAAAACAGCTGATGTGGTTGCTGTAGTATGACCTGTAAAATCATAAAAGCCTGTAGATAACGAATTCGCAAAACCAATTGTATTACCTGTTACAGTAAAATTATTCCCAGCACTAGTAGTAAAGTTAATATATACTGGTCTATGGCTTACGTTTGAACTTAAATAAACAGCGGCCGTTTGGTAAAATTTATTACTTGTAATGTTCCAATCTGTATTGTAATCACTCAAGAAAACACCCGAAGAATTAACAGACGTATTAAAAAAGTTATAAATATAATTTCCATTAATAGTAATGTTATTATTTACAGTAGCATCACCTAATGAATAAATGGCATTAGTAGGCTTGGTAGCTCCATCGTAAATCTCACAATAGTTAATCTGATTGTATTCGTTACCAGTTCCACTTACAGCCCCTGTACTAAACCAAATAGAACCATTAGATGCAGATGTGTTTACTCCTCTTATATTACAATATTCAACTTTATTATAGGTTGCGTCATTTATGAATTTAAAAACATAACCCGAAGTAGAAGTGTTGGATATTGTAAGGTTATTTGCATTAGACATTGTATTAGGACTAGCAGGTGAACCATTGAAATAAATATAATCTGCTCCATCTAAAAGTATTGTTCCTGTAGCATTTGAAGAGGTAATAGTTTCCGTTACTCCCGTTTTAGGTCTTACGGTAAGTGTAGCAGAAGCAGAAGTAGGTAATCCTGTGAAATTTATAGGGAATGTTTCTCCTGTAGGATCATAAGTGTTTTGTAACTCAAGAATTACATCATCGGTCATACAAAGTTTTAGTGCAGCAATTGCTGCCGTTAAAGTTGCCCATTTTCCAGTTGCTCCAACTTCATAAGTGCTGTTATAAAATTCAGGACATATGTATTCGTAACAACCAATGTCTGGGTTGCCAACTCTTGTGGCAATTGTAATATCATCTGAAGGTGCTCCTGAGGATGTACCTGCGTTTATACAATTTGAAGAACTAGTTAATGTGAAATCATTACTACCTGTATTTGTAAATGATGGCGTACCAGTAACTGCTCCAGTATTTGAAGTCATTGAGCTGATTGTAGATGCTGAAGTATAAGAACAGTTAGTTAAATTAAGTGAACCTAAATTTCTATAAATATCTCCTTTTGTCGTCCCTGTGTTACTATTAACGATACAATTCTTCGCATTAATAATACCCCCGCTCGTATATAAACCACCACATCCACTACCTGTATTACCATATAATGTACTATTAATTATTGAAATAGTTCCAGCTTGAGCAGTTACAGCTCCAATAGCGCCTGCTCCTCTTGCAGAATGATTTGATGTTGTAATAGAACCTCCATTAGAATAAAACAAACAATTTGTTATAGTACATGTTTGAGCCACACCATTATAAATAACAAAACCATCATAAGCATTTGTAGTGTTTTTCGAAAAGGTACATTTTGAAAATGATGATGCTGAAGTAGTTAATTCAATAGATACAGCGCCACCATAATAAGCAGCATAATTATCATAAAAAGTAGTATTAGAAACGGATATTCCTTCTGTTGCATAAATAGCACCTCCTCTGTGACTAACTCTTGTATAACAATTTTCAAAATAACAATTAGTAATCGTTAAACCAGTAGCCCCAGTTAAAATCTTGATTCCTGCACCACCATCAGGGTCAGAAGATCCAGTAGTTGTATAGTTTTTAATTGTAATTTTATCAATAGTTATATTATCATTGTTAGTATTATTTATAAGAAGCCATCTCGAAACACTTCCTCCAGAAAAAATAGAAGTAGGCACACCACTTGATAGAGCAGCTCCTTGAATTGTAAATCCTTCATCATCTGTACCTACTACAATTCCTTTTTCTGTATAAGTACCGGCTGCTATATAAACTATATCGCCAGACCCTAAATTTTGGTTTGCAAACAAGTGAGCCAGTGTTGCATAAGCAGTAGTTTGAGATAAACCGTTATTAGAATTCGAACCAACGTTCCAGCCAGATGGAGGTGAAGATGCAGGCGCAATGTAATAATTTGTAGCGAAGCTCTCTCCAGCAAAAAACAATACAAATAGTAAGGAGAGTAATCCTGTATTCATTTTTATGTTGTTAAAAAATCCAGTTATCGATTTTTTAGTGGTTTTGTAGGTCGTAATCGTTTTCATAGTCTTAGATTTTAATCTTTAAGGCAAACAGTGCATGTTCTAATTTACGCTAAGGTCTTTTTTTTCTGGATTTTGGCCGGAAAACAAAGCGCTTAGTCGAAAACAAAGCATGTTAATATACAAAAATAGTTTTTTTTTAGTAAACAAGGTATTTTTATAAAAAAAATGTTACCAGAATGTGATCTTTAGCACAGTTTAAGAAAACTTTTTTACCGTAAAAAAAGCAGAAGATCGGCTTTGCCCTGAAAGGGCATAATCTCATAAAATGGGGTGCAGCCCTATGAAGCTACCCCATCACCCTAAGCCCTGAAGGAGCGTGATAACTAATCCATAACATAGAGCGCTGCCGTACTAGGTAAGCACACCGCATCATGATAAGTACTGAAGTAGATTCCTATTACGCCCTTTCAGGGCTTTATTAGATAGCTGCCCTATACGAAGGGCTACACCCATCGTTAATAGATGTAACCCTTTCAGGTTTTGGTTACTTTATGTTTGATAAGATACCCCAACGTTAACAGATGTAGCCCTTCAGGATTATGATGATGCGCCTAACTAAGAAGTGAAGCCCTGAAGGGGCGAGATACCCCATCATAGGGTGCAGCCCTATGAAGCTAACCTACCCCATCACCCTAAGCCCTGAAGGGGCGAGATAACTAATCCCTAACATAGAGCACTGACCTATTACGGAAGTCCACCACATCATGATAAGTACTGAAGTAGATTCCTATTACGCCCCTTCAGGGCTTTATTAGATAGCTGCCCTATCCGAAGGGCTACACCCATCGTTAATAGATATAACCCTTTCAGGGTTATGATGACACACTTGACTAAGAAGTGAAGCCCTGAAGGGGCGAGATATACTACCATAGGGTGTAGCCCTATGAAGCTAACCCATCCCATCACCCTAAGCCCTGAAGGGGCGTGATAACTAATCCATAACATAGAGCGCTGCCATATTAGGTAAGCACAACGCATCATGATAAGTACTGAAGTAGATTCCTATTACGCCCTTTCAGGGCTTTATTAGATAGCTGCCCTAAACGAAGGGCTACACCCATCGTTAATAGATGTAACCCTTTCAGGGTTATGATGACACACTTGACTAAGAAGTGAAGCCCTGAAGGGGCGAGATACCCCATCACCCTAAGCCCTGAAGGGGCTACATAACTAATCCCTAACATAGAGCACTGACCTATTACGGAAGTCCACCACATCATGATAAGTACTGAAGTAGATTCCTATTACGCCCCTTCAGGGCTTTATTAGATAGCTGCCCTATCCGAAGGGCTACACCCATCGTTAATAGATATAACCCTTTCAGGGTTTGGTTACTTTATGTTTGATAAGATACCCCAACGTTAACAGATGTAGCCCTTCAGGGTTATGATGATGCGCCTAACTAAGAAGTGAAGCCCCGAAGGGGCGGGATATACTACCATAGGGTGTAGCCCTATGAAGCTAACCTACCCCATCACCCTAAGCCCTGAAGGGGCGTGATAACTAATCCATAACACGGAGCGCTGCCCTATTACGTAAGTCCACCGCATCATGATAAGTACTGAAGTAGATTCCTATTACGCCCCTTCAGGGCTTTATTAGATAGCTGCCCTAAACGAAGGGCTTCACCCATCGATAATAGATGTAACCCTTTCAGGGTTATGATGACACACTTGACTAAGAAGTGAAGCCCTGAAGGGGCTACATAACTAATCCCTAACATAGAGCGCTGACCTATTACGGAAGTCCACCGCATCATGATAAGTACTGAAGTAGATTCCTATTACGCCCCTTCAGGGCTTTATTAGATAGCTGCCCTATCCGAAGGGCTACACCCATCGTTAATAGATATAACCCTTTCAGGGTTTGGTTACTTTATGTTTGATAAGATACCCCAACGTTAACAGATGTAGCCCTTCAGGGTTATGATGATGCGCCTAACTAAGAAGTGAAGCCCCGAAGGGGCGGGATATACTACCATAGGGTGTAGCCCTATGAAGCTAACCTACCCCATCACACTAAGCCCTGAAAGGGCGAGATACCTCATCATAGGGTGTAGCCCTATGAAGCTTAACCCGTCCCTTCACCCTAAGCCCTGAAGGGGCGTGATAACTAATCCATAACACGGAGCGCTGCCCTATTACGTAAGTCCACCGAATCATGATAAGTACTGAAGTAGATTCCTATTACGCCCCTTCAGGGCTTTATTAGATAGCTGCCCTATACGAAGGGCTTCACCCATCGTTAACAGATGTAGCCCCTTCAGGGTTATGATGACGCGACTAACTAAGAAGTGAAGCGCTGAAGATGTGTGATAAGTTAAAGTAAAAACTATTTTTCGGCATAATGCCCTAGAGCTGAAATAATAATAACCACTACTTCGTAGTCGATAATTTCATAAATCAATCGGTCTTTTTTGTTGATTTGCCTAGACCAAACATTAGAGTCTTTATATTTTAATTTTTCGGGTTTCCCAATTCCGATTGTAGGGTGTATTTCTAACTCTAGGAATATTTTTTGAATTTTAGAAATATCCGTTTTTTTGCCAGACTTTTTTATTTTAAACAAATCTGCAAGCGCTTCTTTGCTTATTTCTATTGTATAT
>Ga0247722_10002218_pt1 | contig 10214 bp, 14 predicted proteins | sample MSEWelMarce3H_FC_FD_189094 | JGI IMG/M metagenome (GOLD analysis project Ga0247722, IMG submission 189094) | Subsurface sediment microbial communities from gas well in West Virginia, United States - MSEEL Well Study Marcellus 3H_FC | ecosystem: Environmental > Terrestrial > Deep subsurface >...
GTGTGTGTGTGTACCATGCATGTGTGTGTGTGTGTGTGTTTCATGTGTGTGTGTGTGTGCGCCTGTGTCATCCACGCGTGTGTGTGTGTGTGTGTGCTGCATATGTGTGTGTGTCCAGATCCTTTCCGACAGCGAAAAGAAGCAAATTTACGATTATGAGGGCGAGGAGGGCCTAGCCAGTTTCGAAAAGAATGGGAGTGGGGGGCAGCAGCAAATGAACCCGTTTGGTGAGTGTGTGTCTGTGTGTGTGTATGTGTGTATTTGTTTGTGTTTGCATGTTTGTGTCTGTAATGAATGCGCCCATGACTGTTTGCCTGTGTGTGCATGCATGCGCACATGACTTTGCCTGACTGTGTGTGAATGTGTGCTTGCATGCGCGCATGACTGTGTGCATGTGTGTGTTACTGTTTGTGCTTGCATGCGCGCATGACTGTGTCCTTGTGCATGCGTGGGTGTGCATCATCGTGTGTGTTCGCGTATACGTGTTTGTGTATGTAACAAATAGGTATATGCCATGTGTGTGTGTGCATGCCCCCATGGCTGTGTGCCTGTTTGTGTGTGGGCCTGTGTATGCATGACTGTTTGCCTGTGTGTGCATGAAGGTACTCATGACTGTGTGCATGCGTGGGTGTGAATCATTTTTGTGCGTGTGTGCTTGCGTGCGCGCATGACTGTGTTTCTGTGCATGCATGTGCGTGTTGCTGTGTGTGCATGAATGCGCCCATGACTGTGTATGTTTATGTATGTCTGTGTGCCTGTGTGTGTGCTTGCAGACATGCTTTTCGGGGGCGGTGGTGGCGGCGGCCGGCGCAAAGGCCCGGATGCCCAAGTTTCCGTGGAAGTGTCACTGGAGGAACTGTACAACGGGGGCACACGCTCCGCACGGTATGTTGACTGGGCGAATGTGTGTGTGTGTGTGAGTGTGTTTGTGTGTCTGTATTGCGTTGCTTTGTGTGTGTGTTGTATGCGCAACCGTGTCTGCTTGTTACCTTGTGGTGTGTGTCTGTGTACGTGTGTGTGGCAAGCCGCTTCTCGTTGCGAGTGTGTAAAGGGCGTGTGTGTGTGACAGTATGTATGCACGCGCGCGTGTGTGAATCGCTCAGTTTTTGTATGCGTGTGTGTATATATATGTGTGTGTGTGTGTGTGCCGGTATGTGTATGTGCACATGTGTGTGTACATGTCCCATGTGATTGTGTGTGTCCTGCCCAATGCAGTATTAACCGGAACGTCATCTGCAAGAAGTGCAGGGGTACGGGTGCCAAGGACGGCGCAACGAAGAAGTGCGGCGCATGTGACGGCAGGGGGCACCGTATTGTGCAGCAGCAGGTGGGTCGTGTTTGCGTGTGTGTGGGTGTGAGTGTGTGTCTATGTGCATGTTTTTATGTTTGTATGTTTATGTGTGTGTGGTCGTGTACGGTGTGGCTGTCTGTGTGGCTGTTACGTGGCTGTTGTGTGTCACCGTGTGTTTGTATGTGTGACCGTGTGTGTTCGGCAGTGGGTTTGTATATATGTGTGTGTGGCCGTGTATGCGTTTGGCTTTGTGTAAGTGTGTGTGTGCATGTGTGTGTGTATGTGCGGCTGTGTGTGTTTGTGTGTGACCTTGTGTGTGTGTGTGCGACTGTGTGTGTGTGTGTGTGTGTGTGACCTTCTGTGTTTATGTGCGACTGTGTGTGTATGTGTGACCGTGTGAACCGTGCGCATGTAACCGTGTATATCTGTGTGTGTGTGCGACTGTGTGTGTGCGTGCGTATGTGTTTGTGTGTGTGTGACTGTGTGTGTGGCCGTGTGTGTGCGGCTATGTGTGTGTGTATGAGACTGTGTGCGTGTGTTTGCAGATGGCCCCGGGTTTCAATGTGCAAATGCAGCAAACGTGTGACAAGTGCGGCGGCAAGGGTCAAGTGTTCAAGACACAGTGCCCCCATTGCGCTGGCAAGAAGGTACGTGTGTATGACATGTGTGTGTGTGTGCGTGTGTGTGTGTGTGTTTGTGACATGTGTATGTGCGGATGATTGTGTTTGCGTGTGTGTGTGTTGGGCTTGTGTGTTAGCACGGTTTATTCCCGGTACATTGCGTGCACATTCATACGCACACGCACATAACACACCCATGCGCACATGCAGTCACCCGCATGTTCGCCCATATTCATACACACACACGTACACACACATACATACACACACATACATACACACACACGCATACACACACATACACACACGCTTGTACACATACATACTCACACACACACATACACACACACACACACACACACACACGTGCAGGTAGTCCCCGATGAGAAGCTGCTGACCGCCACAATAGAGCGCGGCATGCCCAGCGACCATGAGATCGTTTTCGAGCGAGAGTCTGAACAAAGCCCCGGAATTACCCCGGGCAACGTGGTGTTCAAGATCCACCAAGGGCCCCACAGGACTTTCAGGAGGTGTGTGTGTGTATGCATGTGTGTGTCTGTGTACATGTGTGTGTGTGTGTATGCATGCGTGTGTGTTCATGCATGCGTGTGTGTGTTTATGTGTGTATGTGTGTGTATGCATGCGTGTGTGTTCATGCATGCGTGTACATGTATGTGTGTGTGTGTGTGTGTATATGCATGCGTGTGTGTTCATGCATGCGTGTGTGTTCATGCATGCGTGTGTGTGTTTATGTGTGTGTGTGTGTAGGGAGGGGAACGACCTTCACATGACCATGCACATCACACTGCGAGAGGCACTGTTGGGCTTCAAGAAATCCTTCCAGCATTTGGATAACAGACAGGTGTGTATGTGCGCATGTGTGTGTGTGCGCCTGTGTGTATTAGGTGTGGGTTGAGAGAAGTGTGTGTATATATATATACCTAGGTGTGTGTGTGTGTGTGTGTGTGTGTTCATGTGTGTGTCCATATGGCGTGTATGTATTTGAGCGCCCCACCTGTCTGTTTGTGGGCATTATGTATGTTTGCGTTGTGTGTGTGTACGTGTGTAGGTGTTGGTTGAGAGCAGCGGCATCACCAAGCCATTTGAGGTTAGGGACATGCAGGAAGAGGGCATGCCAGTCCACAACTTCCCCTCGCAAAAGGGGGTACTGTAAGTGATACAGCGCACACACACACAGGCATACATGCACACACACGCACGCACTCATACACATATACATACACACACACGCCCATATCTAAACATTCGCACACAAGCACGTAGGCAGGCGAACGTGAATAACTGCCGCATGCACTTGCAATGCAAGCACGCACACACAGACATACACACATGTACTCGCACAGACATTTATAGAGCATGTGCATTCAAACAGGTCGCACAGGTGCATGATATTCATGTGTGTGTATGTGTGCATGCACGGTATTCATGTGTGTGTGTGTGTATGTGTGTGTCCCAGGCACATCAAGTTTGAGGTGGATTTCCCGTCTTCTCTCACACAAGACCAGAAGGAGCTAGTCAAGAAGCTGTTCTCCGCGTAATGCGAGGCTGCATGTGTGTGTGTGTGTTGAAATGAATGGGAGTTCTCTTTATATGGGATTTGGGCAGGCGTGAGTGTGTGCGGGTGCATTCATGCGCGTGGCAATGTGTATGCCTATGCATGTGTGTGTATGTGCGCGCGCGCGCGTGTGTCAGTACGTATATAACACTTCCATGCACCCAATCACACACGCTTGACAGGCAGGTTGCCTTTTGTGGTGGATATGCTCGAAATACAACGTGCGTGTGCGTCACTTTGCACTCGCCTTGTTTTGTGAGAAACCCCAACATGGCTGACGCTGCTATTGCCGCCCAACTGGCTGTGCTGGAGCGGACCACTGCTTACATATCACCTGTTAATCATGTACGTGTAACTGCATTGCCCCTGTTACGAATGCACAGCTACCTGAATGTCGTGGCGCCGGTGGAGGTAGTTGGGGTGGCATCCCGCTTACTAGCCAGATTTGACGATAATTTGATTAAACCCCCGCTAATACTGATAGTTATATATAACAGTAGATTGGACCAGGAGAGCAATCGTTGCCCCTTGTTGCGTTTTGATGGGCCTGTTCGGGCAGAGCTTCATGCCCTCCTGTCTGTTGTCTGTGCAATACCACTTCGTTTTTGTCTTTGCCTTTATTTACAAACAATGGCAAGGCATGGTGGGCTGCGGGGATGTGCCTGTGTTCTGCGACGGAACTAGCCGTTGTGTGTTCGTTTCGCACTGCACGCTGCCGGGTGCCTGCTCTGACCCATCAATCATTTAGTGATTAGCAAAACTGTTTATCATATGTGTGCGTGGTGTGTACTGTTTCGGACTCCGGTGGGGTTTTTGGTGTCTCCTTGAGCTCAGAACGTGTCGCTGACTGGCTGCGTGTGTCACTGTACCATGCTGCCATACCCTCATATATGATGTTGTTTGCGTGTAAATATTTCCGCGTGTGCACGCGTACACGCCCACTATGCGTATGTTCACGTGTGTATGTCTTGTGACTGCTTTTGTGTGTATGTCCTTGCTGTGTATGTCCTTGCTGTGTGTGTGTGTGTGTGTGTATGTCCGTGCTTTGTGTACATGTTGTGTGTGTTCCCTTGTTTGCCTGCCCAGCTTGACACCACTGCATTCGCTCGTGATGTGAGGCCCATTGAGAACGCGTACAGAAGGAAGACGGGACCCCTCACTAAAAGCATGGCGGATATGTACGTTCACATTATATGTGATGGGGCATGTTGTGTTTGTGTGTGTGCGCTCGAGTGTGTGTGGAAGGCTTGTATGTGTGTGTGCGTGCGTGTGTGCGTGCGTGTGTGTGCGTGTGTGTGTTTGTGCGCGTATGTGCGCACGTATGTGTGGCTGTGAGATTGTTTGCGCGCGTGTGTGTGAAAAAATTGCATTTGCCTATGCGTGCGTATATGTGTAAGTGTAGCTTTGCATCTATTAGTGTTTGTCGGGTTGCTTGCAAATGAAATGGTGTGTGTATGCCTGTTCATACGTGTTCGCTTGTGTGCCTGCATATGCATGTTTGTACACACGTCTGTATTCATGTGTCTGCACACACACACACACACACACACAGTGAGACTGTGATTAAACGTGGGGAGCGTGCGTTGGCATTGAGCGCCGACCCAGATGTCACTCAAGCCGTAAGGGACATTGAATTCTCGGAAAGGACAATGAAACTGGCAGCGTACGTTTGCGTGTGTGTGTGCGACATGTTTGGTTGGGTGTGTGTTTGAGGCTGTGTGTGTAACATGTTTGGTGCTTGTGGTGTGTGTACATGTGCAACATGTTTGGTTGGATGTGTGCTTGAGTGTGTGTGTGTGTGTATGTGTGTTTGAGTGAGTGTGTATGTGTGTTTGAGTGTGTGTGTGTGTGATACATGGCTTGTGTTTCACTTGAGGCTGTGCGTGTGGCATCATAGCGCACCGCATTTTCTCTGTGTAATGGTATCTGCACGCTTAGTCGCTTACAAGCGTGAATGCATGGATGTGTACGTAACAGTAACTTGGTCATACATGATTATCTGCTTGTTACTTGTCTTCAATGTTTTTTGTGTGGTTTTGCTATGTTTCAAGACTATTCAACAAAACATATGCACGCTCTGCCTTATTTAACAATATATACGTGGTGTATGTGTTCAGTGACAATGTGCAGCACTGTGCACGCATGCATATATGTGTGTGTGACGCTGTGTGTGTGGGTGTATCTGGACATGTGCGTGTGGACACGTGTGTGCATCTGTGTGTGTGTGTGAACGCAGTGACGGTGTGCCAGAGGTGAAACCCCGCAAAAGAAAAGGCGCCAACGCTGGTGGGAAACCCCTGCCTGCAGTGTTCAAACCGTCACAAATTGGCGCACTGCAACGAATGCCTCAGGTGCCTAACACCACACACAGGCGCACACACACGTAGTTACGCACACAGGCACACACACACACACACTGTTTCACACACAGGCTCTCAGGCTCAAACACTCACATACACAGTTATACACACACACACACACACACACACACACAGGCACATGCGTGGACACATATATTATATGGTGTACATATACGGCATGTTCGTGGCATGTAAGCTGTATGTGTGCCGACGTATATGTCAAAGTACCCGTACCCTTTGTATAATGCAATATTTCCTTTCGTCGAAGCGGTCCCAGTACTTGGCGTTGTATTTGGTTTATATTGAAACGTGTGTTTGTGTGTCTCTGTGTATATGCGGGCGCGCATACTGTTACCGCACACACACTTTGTGTCGCTTAATGAGGACATTATCATGCAATCAGGTGCATGTGCTTATGTATGTGTGTGTGTGTGTGTGTGCCAGTCCACGTTTTTAAGCGAGTCAAAGTCTCAATTTGCGTTCACAGATGACATAAAACAGGTACCCGCACCCAATATGTACCATACTGGGCTTGCTTTCGTAGTTGATCGATCGATCCACATAACACATGCAAGCTAACCGCCTTTCTTTTCTGATTGTATTTCGCATACGTTGTGTTTCCAAATATTCAGTGTGGTGAGCATTGGGTAATCGTGTGCAGTGTGTCAAATACCTACGCTTGCCGCGTTTGTGTTGATGGATGTCACAGTCCCTTCGGGAAAGGGATAACTCAGCTTGCATGAAAATGGACGACTTTAAATCATATACTGCAGAGCTTGTAAAGGTACGTGTGCGTACCAGTATGTGCTTTTGTGTGTGTGTGGCATGCCCCTGTTTTCCCTGGATATTTTCTGTGTGTGCTGGGTGCGCTCTCTTTATATTGCCTGTCACGAAATATTGTTGTCTTCAACATTGATTCATTACTGTGCCTGTGCTTACACATCTACTGACCGTAGCCTGTAAGCTCACTGTTCCCTTACCTTTGCAGTGGCAAAATACGGAGAAGCTAAGCCGGCAACACGAGGCAACATACGCCAAGAAAAAATGAAATTCAGTGTGTGTATATACATATATATTAATACAGGGGATGCATATATCCTTACGGAATCACACTCACGAAGGCTAGAAACAGAAAACAACACGCTCAGCTTTTACCACAATCCTGTTTTGCTGTTGCTGAGAAGCAATGCTCCATTATGCATGCAATCACCGCCACTACCAAATCACTGCATTGTTGGATAGCAATCTAGTGTGTTCTACAGCCTTCAAAAGTGACTCAGCTCGTGGGCCTCAAACTCCTCCACCTCATGGGGGCCGTACACTGCAGTGCAGTACGGGAACATGCACGCCAGGCCGGCCACTGCCGCCGCCGCCGCCGATGATTGGTGTGGTGGGGTGGTATGCAAAGCTGCTGATAGGCATGTACACGCGAACACAATCACCATATACATATATGTGAACAGCACAACTTCGCTGCATACGCACCCACATACACACACCTGGCAATGCATCATCTGCCTGTGCAGACAATAGGCCCGCATTGTTGTCAGAAGAACATGGCATGATGCCTCGCCTGTCGGATGCTCATAGCAATCGTACACGCACACACTAGTGTACCGATGTAACAACAACAACAACGAGAGAGAAATAACAACAATCGAATCACCGGTAAATCGTATAAACAGGGTGATGCGTGTGCGAATGTCTCGGTGTCTGCTTACCCTGCAGCCTGATGTATTCGCCTCCGACAGTGTTTCGATAAGTTGCCGGATGATACAGCCTTGTAGTCGCATGTGCTGCACATGTACAGCTTCTCCCCGGTGTGGGTGCGCTCATGCCTCCACATGTCGATACACGCAGAAAATGTCTTGCCGCAGTGGGAACACTGAGCATGGTGTACAAACATTCACATACAGGTATATACATGCTTCTATGCGTGATAAACACCGTGCAATGACTTACACAGCGCATACGGCTTCTCCCCAGTGTGTGTGCGCTCGTGCGTGCGAAGGTGATGAGCCACAGAAAATGCTTTGAGGCAGTGGGAGCACTGTTCCGACAGAGAATGTAAAGCACATGTAAACATCAATATGCATCTTACCAAAACACCACCTCAAATCATACCGCATACGGCTTCTCCCCAGTGTGAGTACGTATATGTATTGTGAGAGCGGATGCACAGCCTGCCGCATATTCACAATGGGGGCAGCGGTGCGTGCGGCGATCACTGTTTGCAGGCCCAGTCAAGCCGGCACTGCTTGCCTCCATCTTCACAGGCTTGACAGCTGCAATATCCGATGCCCGCCTGCGCTTGTTCATTATTATGTTGCCATAATTAGCCAATCCTATGGCACGCTCAGCCTTCGCGCCCTTCCACATGACTGATTCGCTTCCTGCTGACGTGCGCATTGGCAATGTGTCCTGAGCCTGCTTCTTCCTAAATAGCAATTGCATTATCGTCATTGCCATCAAACCGAAGGGAGGAGGCCCGCTTCATGGGTGATGCTGGGGGCAAATCTTCGTTTTGTGTGAAACCCATCAAACCCCAAGGACTACGTGGCCACGGTCTCACCCCCCCTTGCAATAACATTACACGTGAATGAATAAACAGCTTTTGAGACATACTCGGAAACGAGAACGCTGAAACGGGGTAGTAACATACATGCAATGCTACATTAGCTGTACGCACATACCGGTGCACAATGCAAACACCAGAGACAGCAAAGCAATAATATTCTTCAAAGCATCCTTCAAAAGTGGCTCAGCTCGTGGGCCTCAAACTCCTCCACCTCATGGGGGCCGTACACTACAGTGCAGTACGGGAACATGCACGCCAGGCCGGCCACTGCCGCCGCCGCCGATGATGATGGCAGCTGGTGGGGTGGTGTGGAATGCGAGGGGGCGGCAGGCGAGGCTGGTTTTGAGCAGCGCAAAAGCAAACACTTACACACACACACACATACACACACTCACGCACATGCACACACAACACATGCACACACCTGGCCATGCATCATCTGCCTGTGCAGACAATAGTCCCGCATTGTTGTCAGAACATGGCATGATGCCTCGCCTGTCAGACAGTGCCAGTGTGCATATAGCAATCGCACACACACACACACATACACACACACTGGTGTTCAGAAGTAACAACCACAATGGGAGGGAACGTAACAGCAAGTAAACTACAACGTGAAAGCAGGGTGACATGTGTGCACATGTCTCAGGCCCCACTCTCAGAGTGTGCTTACCCCGCGGCCTGATGTTTTCGCCTCCGACAGTGTCTCGATAAGTAACTGGGGGGCACACTCTTGTAATCACATGTGCTGCACATGTACGGCTTCTCCCCAGTGTGTATGCGCTTGTGCGCGCAAAGACTCCCTGACTGTGAGAACGCCTTGGAACAGTGGCCGCACTACACGCAAATAGTTGATTTCAAGCACCAGTAGGTACAGTTATGGCCTTGAAATGTGCAGTCCAGGATACGCACGTATGAAAACATGCTACACCATATCTTATCAAAGTGAGAAATGCATAACACAGGAGCTTGGCTGGAATTACTTCACGTGTACACAGTCTTGACACATTCTAGACACATTCCTGCACCTTGAATGGCTTCTCCCCAGTGTGATTTCGCTCGTGTGTTCGCAGTGAGCTGATTTGTGTCAATGTCTTGGGACACTGAGTGCACTGCGTTCAAAAACGAAACATAAATACACATTAACAAAGCAAAAGGGACATGTCATCTATACAACGTAATATATGCTAGGTCACACACCGCATACGGCTTCTCCCCAGTGTGAGTACGCTTATGCGTGCGAAGATGCTCTGCCTGTGAGAAGGTCTTGGAACAATGGCCACACTGGAGCCGCAATCACAAAGCAACATACTCACTTGTATACATCGCATTCTGTTGTGTTGTAAGCAGACACACCGCGTAAGGCTTCTCCCCGGTGTGAATGCGCTCGTGTACAGCCAGCTTCCCTGCCACTGAGAACGCCTTTAAACAGTGGCCGCACTGTACACGATGATTGAACATACAGGCACATAATTATGTGACGTTGACACAACACCAACATGAAAGGTCACTAAGGTGGGCCAACGGTATCGCACCTTAAACGGCTTCTCCCCAGTGTGAGTCCGTATATGTACTGTACGACTTGATGCAGAGACAGCCACATACTCGCAGTAGGGGCAGACGTGGCCAGTTGGGGAAGGTGAAGGCGCCGCCATGCCGGCACTGCTGGCTTTCGCTTTCGCGCCCACATTAGATGCAATCTTCTTTCGTCGCTTGGTTAAAGTCGGAGCCACATCATCGGCAACCGCCTGTCTGCATGTCTCTGCCTTCACGGCCCTCTTCTTATTAC
>Ga0247722_10002219_pt1 | contig 10212 bp, 1 predicted proteins | sample MSEWelMarce3H_FC_FD_189094 | JGI IMG/M metagenome (GOLD analysis project Ga0247722, IMG submission 189094) | Subsurface sediment microbial communities from gas well in West Virginia, United States - MSEEL Well Study Marcellus 3H_FC | ecosystem: Environmental > Terrestrial > Deep subsurface >...
CTTATCACAAATACATAAGAGAACAATTGGCTTCAATGGATTATTTACGATAAGCTCTACAAATGCCATTAACATAATATCATACCTCTTTCTTGGTTGATTTCTATTCAAACTCATAATAACAAAAGCTTCCTCTGGTAGCTTCAGAGATTTACGTGCCATATCTCTAGGAAGAGTGAAAAATACTTTGGAATCAAATCCATGTCCTAAGACTGAAAGTGGCCGTGTAACCCCTTGCTCTTTCAGCTGCTTCTTCCAATAACTCGTGAAAGTAAAAATACGGTCAACATCTCTATTTAAAATATCTATCATCCCCTGGTGTTGATAATCATAAACCTGGTCACAATACACCCAAACTTTAAAGGGTCTAGGAGAAAGTGAACACTTTCTAATTTCTTCTAAGAATCTAGCAACTACTGCCATATCATTATAAATCATAATTACATGGGGATTCTTCTTTTTCACTTGTTCCATAAGTGATTTATTTGCAAACCCTTGTTCTAATGGTTTCTCTAAAGCGGTAGCATCAATAACATCTATATTAGAGGGATATGGGCGAAACCCTTGTGGAACATGTGGATGTTTCTGAAATCCAAAATGAATTAGATCTAAATTAGGGACCTTAGATAATTCTTTTAGAATACCATGTGATATCTTAGAATATCCAGTGTATTGATGGGCGTGAGTACTAACAAGCATAAATCTAAGATTCCCAGATGTAGATAAATCTGAGGGAATCTTAGAATCTTCAGAAATCTGAGGTTTTCCTAGAACTTGTTCAATTGGTTTCAGATAAGATGGCAAGACGCTTTCCATACTATCTGAAAATACTGTAACCGATTTAAACCGCTATTCTAAATGAGTTATTTCAAAGACTAGATTAAGTTGTCTATAATTCAGTTCAAAGGGTCTATTGAATTCATCCCTCAAAGAAATATCTAACGAACGTAATCTGGAAATTGGAGCAGGAGAAGATTCAAAAAGAGAATGGTCTGTCTCCTTATTTAAGAAATAATAATCCCCCTGCCCTGGAGGAATATAAAACATATGAAAACAATCTGGTCTACCAGAACCTAATTCCATTCTAGACAAATTCTTACCATCTGCCTCAATATGTAAATATATTCGCGTTATAATACTATTTAAATCGAGGGGTAGAATAGATTTTAATTGACCACTTGAATTACTGGTATAATCATTGAGGCCAAATCCTAACAATGTAGCAGGAGTATTTATAGAAGTAATAGTTAATGTATTTAAATCTATCTGGTCTCTTGGTGAACCAGAATAAAATAGAAAACTATAAGCTACTATATTATTACTACTAACTATTAATCGACGAGTATTTGGGTCCTGTGTAACAATATAAGTATTTCGCTTTGCTGGAATAGCATTTAATGCCCTCTGTAATTCAACTAGAAATGTGGAATCTGTATAAAACCCTGGTGTAAGTGTAAGTAGATTCTGTGTTGTCCCTTCAGAAACTATAAATGTATTCCATCCATTATTTATATTATAGAGATAACTTGGTATGGAGCCACTCATTAATTCAATTGATAGTATATTTGTTAAAGGTCTTCTCATTACATAACGAAATGTATTCGGATTTGCGGATTTTAGACAATTACGATCTCTAGAATTTACTACGATTGTAGTGCGTCGGAGCGCCCTCTTAATCTTCTGTTGGTCTTTCATTAAAACATGCTGTCCTGAACTTGTTGGAATATTAGGGTCATCATTATTTTTAAGAGCTTCAAATTCTGCCATCTATTTATAGAGTTTAATAAACTTTTAGGTTAATTCCATCCCATATACAAATACAATAGTCAGAATTTATTGGAGTAGCAGGTGTGGAAAGATTTGGTGGGGACAAGATATATTGACCCACTGCATTTGTTCCAGTGCCAAATGTTATTTTAATATTGTTCTTATTTGTGAAATCAGAATTCTTAATATGGAAGGTTCCATTTATAGGAAATGTATCAATTAAAAAGTTAATTACACATAGAGTTTCAGTTTCACTTGTAGATACCACAATTACAGAACCCATGTCAGCAGGCCTTAATGTATAATCAGTTGAAGCAGCTATTGTCTGAGGATTTATCTTTAGAAGTTTAGTATTTTTCTGGATTGTAGAAGGAAGGCGTCTTGAACATAGTGCTTGAACATTTGCCATCGAGGAAAAGGATTTTAGAGCTGCCCAGTAGATTCCATCATAAGAATATACCATAGCATTGGTATAAGAACCTGTAGAAGAGCCTCCAAGAAGCCACATAGAGCCTGTCCAAGTGAGTGATTTTCCAGTAGCAGTAATTGAATCTGTAAATGTAGAGGCAGTCCAGTTAATTCCATCATACGAGTATATTGTAGCAAATGAAGAACCAGTATTTACAGAAGTTCCAACAGCTAACCACTGAACTCCATTCCAAGATATAGCATTAATTGCCCCATTAAATATACCTGAATATCCAGATGCATTTGTCCATGTTAGGCCATCTAGAGAATATGATATTCCCCCTGAAGAAGAACCAGCTACCCACATATACCCATTGAATGCTATACAAGATGTAATATTTCCACTAATTAAGGTATTCGCAGAAGCTGAGGTTATCCAATTGATTCCATCAATTGTATAGGAAATAGCCTGATTATACGAACTATCTCCAGATCCACCAGCTATTGTAATAGATGTATTAGTATCTGAGACAATTGATGTCCAGAATTTAGAACTACCTGCGGATGTCCATGAATTGAGGTCATAAGAATAAAATGGATATGAGTATGTGGCAGAACTCATTATATTCACAATCCACATAGTTCCAGTCCATGTGGCAGAATTATAAGAATAACCATTACCGAATGCATTATCAATAGATGTGACCGATGGATTTGTCTGTCCTGATACTGACCCAGTAACTAAAGTCCAATTAATTCCATCAACACTCTTTGCTAGACGAGCACCTGATGTTCCATTATTACCACCAGCTAACCACGTAGACCCATTCCAGATTACAAATCTCACTTGAGAACCTGTAGAAGAGGGAAATAGAGCATTTCCTGAACCAGAGAGAAACCATTGATTTCCATCATATGTATAACTTAGACATTTCTCTCCATATCCTGCCGCTACTGTAAAACTTTCTGTTAATGGTTGTAAAATGGGTTTAATAGAAGGAGTTGTAATAGGAGCAACGCGCGCTGCCACTGATGTAATATTAGAAGCAATAGATGATGCTTGAGACACGTACCACCTTATGCCATCCCTAGAAAATAAGCTTGATACATTGGCAGCAACATTAGCATCTCCAACTAATACCCAAACAGAACCATTCCATGTTATACTAGAAGGATTTGCGATACTCTTTGTATATATAGCAGGCGTCCATGTAATACCATCATAAGAATAATAAATAAATCCAGTGTTATTACTATTAGTTCCAGCTGCAACCCACATTGTATCATTATAACCAATTGTTAATAATCTATAATTAGAATAACCATTTGACGCCGTGATGCTATTGGATTGTGTCCATATTAGGCCATCATAAGAATACATTAGAAATGCTGCATTACCTGCAGCATTAGTTCCTCCTGCTACAAATAAATATCCATTGTAAACTAATGGTGTAACTCCACCAGATTCTGGGACAATATCGCGTGATGACTGTGATACTATCCAATTAATTCCATTTACAGAAGATTGAATCGTTACAGATGCAGCAATATATAGTGGTGAAGTAACAACGGGAATAGGTTGTGAGTATTGTAACCATGTTATTCCATCATAGGAAGAGAAAATTGCGGTACCATGATACGCTATATTATCACATCTCATTGTCCAAAATAATCCATTCCATGCTAATGTGCTATATCCAGCATCTCCAAACTGTTGAACTGATGTGGTAGTATTATTAAACCTTACAGTTCCTGAAACTAATGACCAATTAATTCCATCTAAACTTGATGCTAAAACTGCTTTTCCATTATTACCACCAGCTAACCATAGTTTACCATTCCACGCAACACTCAATACATTACAAGATTTAAATATAACCTTGGCACTTGGAGAATTATTCCACGTTATTCCATCATAACTGTATACAAGTGGGCTAGCAGGATTATTATTACAAGTTGCTACTACAAAATTCTCTGAACTTGTTGTAGGCCTTATTTTACGAGATGTTATTGGAGTAACACGTGATGCTACAGAAGTTATATAGTTAGCACTAGAATATACAGAAGATTCAGATGGATACCAATTGATACCATCGGTAGAAAATAGACTTGATACATTATTAGCAGAACCTGCTTGTCCAGTAATTAACCAAATTGAACCATTCCAAGATATAGATGCAGGATTTCCAATACCAGCAACGTGTGTTGCTACAGTCCATGTAATACCATCATAAGAATAATAGATAAATCCCTTAGTAGATGTTGAAGAACCTGCTGCTATAAACATAGAATCATTGGAACCAAGAGCTAGAACTCTATAATTTGTAAAACCATTAGAAGTAGCAATACTATTAGCCTCAGTCCATGTAATACCGTCTGAGGAATAAAAAATATATGGTATACCTCCAGTATCATTAGTTCCACCTACTACATAGGTGTAACCATTATATGTTATAGCCTGAAGCACAGCCCCAAATCCATATTTAGAAGTAATCATTGCTCTAGTACTCCCTGAATCGATCCAATTAAATCCATCATATGAATAATATGTATAGCTGCCATCGATATATACAGAAACTGGCGAAGAAGCAACAGGGGGGGCCGAATAACCAGAGCTACTCTGTAACCATGTGATTCCATCATAAGAATAAAAATATACTGGCCCAACACCATAATAATAAAAGCAATAGACGGTCCATGTTACTCCATTCCAGCCCAATTGATTATAAAAACTATTTGCTCCAAATAATGCTTGTAATGGGTATGAAGTTCCATTATAGGTCGCAGTTCCAGTTACTGTAGTCCAATTTATACCGTCAGTACTTGAGGCTAGAATACCACCAGACTGATTGCCACCTGCTGCTAACCATATTTTACCATTCCAGACTACTGAATTTACAAAATATTGACCTGTAAATACAGATTTAGCAGATTGAGAAATATACCATTTTAGACCATCATAGCTGTATAACATTCGGTCAGTACCATTATAAGATGTAGCTACCATGAAATTTTCAGAATTTACCACCTTTGTACTTATTATATCCGATGTAAATACTGACCCAGGGGGTAAGACAGTCTTAGAGCAAAATGTTATTACCCCACGTTCATAAATATTAGTATAATTAAAGAGTGTATTAGCACTTGTTAAGGTTAACCAATTTATTCCGTCCTTACTATAAATAGAATTCCATTGAGCAGGATTTTGAAATGGTTGAGAATAATGGACTGACGCAATAAAGTAGCTGCCATTAAATGTTACTGTATCACACCATGTCTGAGATGTGCTATAGGCAGAAGAAGTACTTACAGGATTCCATTCGATTCCATCATAACTATAGAGTAATGAAGAAGCACCTCCATATCCTCCTGATACCCAGAGTGTGCCATTCCAGCAAAATGATAGAGATGATGGTCCATATCCAATTCCACCTAATGTAGAAACATATGATGAGGAATTTGTCCATGTAATAGTATCATAACTGTAAGCTAATACTTCATTGGCACCTTGAGACCACCCTCCAAATAACCAAAGGGTGTCATTATAATATGGAAGGAAGTTCATTAAACTCCTACCTGTATTTCTATTTTCCCAAGTTAAACCATTATCTTTTGTAATAGCAAAATTTCCGTTACCATTGTTTGAAGTTACAATAAACATATTATTTCCATAGGCAACACCATGAGCATAATTATCTACATTTCCTGTAGTAGGGGCAATATTCCAATATAATCCATCTGAACTTGTAAATACGCGGCTACCAATTAGAATCATCCATATTCCATTACCCCAAGCCATGCTTGCTTTATTATCATTAATACCAAGAGTTCCTGGCCATGTAATTCCATACTTAGTTGCACCAGGTTCTGGAAGCCCATTTCCTGTTAGACCAGTCCAATTTACTCCATCATAACTTCTTGCTAAATATGGAGTTGTATTGGAAGATCTAGAACCTGCTAACCAATACTGTCCATTATATGCAAAATAATTTACTACACTTGTAAATACCTGCGTCGGTGATGCTTGCCATGTTAAACCATCATAACTATATGCTAAGATTGCCCCATTTCCTTGACCTGAGCCAACCGTAAAATTTCCATATACAGAATCTTGCCCAGGAGGGCCTGTAGGACCCTGAGAGCCCTGAGGGCCTACACCACCCTCTCCTGATCCACCAGAACCAGGTGGACCCTCTGGACCCTGGAACCCTTGAAATCCACGAGGGCCAGATGGACCTTGAGGTCCATCAGAGCCATTAGTGCCATTAGAACCATTAAAACCATTATTACCAGCTTGCCCTTGAGGGCCCTGAGGACCCTGGGAACCGTCAGAACCATTATTTCCATTAGAACCTTGTAGTCCTTGAGGGCCCTGAGCACCATTAGAACCATTAGAACCATTAGTTCCTTGAGGGCCCTGAGGGCCCTGAGGGCCATCAGAACCATTAGAACCATTAGTTCCTTGAGGGCCCTGAGGGCCATCAGAACCTTCTAGGCCTTGAGGACCTTCGGGGCCCTGAGGGCCTTCAGAACCATTAGTTCCTTGAGGACCTTCGGGGCCCTGAGGGCCTTCAGAACCAGGTCCACTTGACTCAGAGCCAGCAGGACCTTGTGGTCCTTGTGTTCCAGAAGCTGCCAATCTACTCCAAAATGGGGTAATGCCAGATCCCAGATTATCCTGTAATACATATGCGCCTCCAGGTGCCGCTCCTATTTGGTTAGTAGTAATACAATAATACGTCTCTCCACCAGCTGTTACTACGTCACCTATAAAATATTCCGTTCCTTGAACATACTCACTTCTAAAATTCCATAGGGCATTTGTGCCTTGAGGTCCCTGAGTTCCAGTATCTCCCTGAGCTCCAGTATTTCCCTGAGGTCCCTGAGTTCCAGTATCTCCTTGAGGTCCCTGAGTTCCAGTATCACCTTGTAAACCTTGTGGGCCAGTTTCACCAGGCCCTTCAGTATCTGAGCTTGTTCCAGGTGGGCCCTGAGGACCTGTAGAACCGCCATTTACGAATAAAGTCCAGCATGTAGGAGATTGTGATGGAGCAATATTTGTGAACTCGTTATCAGTTTGAACTATACAAACATATGTATTATTATCAATTGTATCAATTGCGATAGTATTAACCGCATAAGAACCGATAACCCAAGAACCAATGTAAGTAAATGTTGTTCCAGGTGCGCCTGGTTGCCCAGGTGAACCAGGCGCACCTTGAGGTCCAGATGAACCAGTATCTCCCTGTACACCAGGTGAACCAGTATCTCCCTGGGCTCCTGTGTTACCAGTTATACTAGGAAGAAAGAGTGTCCACCATCCACCAGATATGGGTGAACCTGCCGCTGCAGCTAGAGGAGACAGTGCCGCTATAGAATTTGGTCCAGTAAATATATACAGATTATTATCAGCTGTTCCTCCACCTAGTGTAGATTGTTCTGAATTATTGTTCAAAATAACATCATTCAAATTATATGTTGTAGAATTATTATATGGTCCTCTATAATTAAATCCTAAGCCCGTTGAACCTGTAGCACCAGTTGGGCCTGCTTCACCAGTAGGACCTGTAGCACCACTAGAGCCACTCGCAGCTAGTAATGTCCATTTTGTAGTATCAGCTGGATACTCATAGCTTCCACTTTGTAAAATACAGTAGTATGTCTGGCCAAGGTATGTTACTATATCACCCACAGTATACGTAGCCATACTTGGATTCCATTCTCCAATGAAATTCCAGGCTGGGCTTGCGCCAGTTGGACCAGTATCTCCCTGAGGTCCTGTTTCACCAGGACCAGAAGCTGATCCAGGAGGTCCTTCAGGTCCCTGATATCCCTGAGCTCCAGTATCTCCTTGAGGTCCTGTTTCTCCAGTTGCTCCAGTATCACCTACCGCTCCAGTATAACCTTGAGGACCAGTTGCTCCAGCAGGACCACCATTCGCAAATAGAGTCCAGCATTGAGGGCACTGTGATGGTGGAATATCTGTTAACTCATTAGTTTGAACAACTATTGTAATATATGTATTATTATCAATTGCATCAATTGCGATAGTGTTAACAGGATAAGAACCACCAACCCAAGAACCGATGTAAGTAAATGTGGTAGCAGGTCCTTCAGGTCCCTGAGCTCCTGTATCTCCCTGAGGCCCTGTTTCACCAGCACCAGAAGCATCTCCAGCTGGACCTTGAGGACCTTCGGGTCCCGTATATCCCTGAAATCCCTGAGGTCCAGTATCGCCAGTTGCTCCTGTATCTCCTACTGCTCCCGTGTAACCCTGTAGACCTTCAATACCCTGAGGGCCTGTATCTCCCTGAGGGCCTGTTTCACCAGCACCAGAAGCATCTCCAGCTGGACCTTGAGGACCTTCTGGTCCTGTATATCCCTGAAATCCCTGAGGTCCAATTTCTCCAGTTGCTCCAGTATCTCCTACTGCTCCAGTATCACCTTGAGCTCCAGTATCACCTTGTGCTCCTGTATCTCCTTGAGGCCCTGTTTCTCCAGAACCAGAAGCATCTCCAGGTGGACCTTGAGGACCTTCTGGTCCTGTATCTCCCTGAAATCCCTGAGGTCCAACTTCTCCAGTTGCTCCAGTATCTCCTAGAGCTCCAGTATCTCCCTGAGCTCCTGTATCACCTTGTGCTCCAGTATCACCCTGAGGCCCAGTTTCTCCAGAACCAGAAGCATCTCCAGGTGGACCTTGAGGACCTTCTGGTCCTGTATCTCCCTGAACTCCTGTATGTCCCTGCGCACCTTGAGCACCATTAGCGTCATACGAGTCGGCAATTAAAGAGCTTCCTCCTGCAATCCATCGAATACCATTCCAAGCTACTGTTGCGACTGCACCTCCAAAAATTGTTGTTCCTGAGACAGATTCTGTCCATGTAATTCCGTCTGGAGAATATCCAACCTTAGCTCCTACTGCTACAAAGAGAGAACCATTCCAGGCCATCCCATTTATACCAATTGAAAAGAGTGCTGAACCTGATGGAGATTCAGTCCAAGTGATTCCATCGGAAGAATATGTAACAGCTCCAGAAGGTGAACCAGCTACCCAATGGTATCCACTCCATAATAGAGTCGAAATAGTACCAAATGAATATGTTAGTGGTGTCCAATTTATCCCATTATAGGAAGAGGCAAGCCCTGTTCCTCCGCATAACCAAAATGACCCATTCCAAGAGAATGTAAGAGGTTGAAAGGCTAAGGTTGTTGCAACTGTCCAAGTATTTCCATCATAAGATAATCCAACATTATAGGTTCCTACACCTCCAGCTAACCAATAAGAACCATTCCATGCAATGGATCGTACATCTAAGCCAATTACTGAAGATGAGGAAGAGGAAGACCAATTGATTCCATCTGAAGAATATGCGATAGGAGTAGAAGATGAACCACTGCTTAGCCAAATTAGTCCATTCCATGCAACTCGCCAATTATAAGTTGTAAATAGAGCTGAACCTGACGAACTCTGCCAGACTAATCCATCGTATGAATATATTAGCGTTGGCGTAGTTCCAGAACTATTTACACAGGTTGCTACCATGAAAGCTTCTGTTAGAGCAGTCCCTACACTAGAAGAACCCGCTGGCCCTTGAGCACCAGTATCTCCCTGTGATCCCTGAGGTCCAACTTCTCCAGTTGCTCCTGTATCTCCTACTGCTCCAGTATCTCCCTGAGCTCCTGTATCACCCTGAGCTCCTGTATCACCTTGTGCTCCAGTATCTCCCTGAGGCCCTGTTTCTCCAGAACCAGAAGCATCTCCAGGTGGACCTTGAGGACCTTCTGGTCCTGTATATCCCTGAAATCCCTGAGGTCCAATTTCTCCAGTTGCTCCAGTATCTCCTAGTGCTCCAGTATCACCTTGTGCTCCAGTATCGCCCTGAGCTCCAGTATCGCCCTGAGCTCCTGTATCTCCCTGAGCTCCTGTTTCACCAGAACCAGAAGCATCTCCAGGTGGACCTTGAGGACCTTCTGGTCCTGTATATCCCTGAAATCCCTGAGGTCCAATTTCTCCAGTTGCTCCAGTATCTCCTAGTG
>Ga0247722_10002220_pt1 | contig 10211 bp, 15 predicted proteins | sample MSEWelMarce3H_FC_FD_189094 | JGI IMG/M metagenome (GOLD analysis project Ga0247722, IMG submission 189094) | Subsurface sediment microbial communities from gas well in West Virginia, United States - MSEEL Well Study Marcellus 3H_FC | ecosystem: Environmental > Terrestrial > Deep subsurface >...
AAAATCAAAAAAATGAATCAAATTTTTGATTTTTATTTAAATGTATTAATATATTTATAATTATATGACGACAACGTTAACCACAAGTATAAACGAAATGAACGCAATTGTTTTCAATAAAGAATCAATAAATACTGACAGCATCCAGGCTTTCAACCCATCTTCAAAAGGTTTGAATGATAAAAATAACAAAACAAGAGAGAACATTGTCGCGGCAATAATTAACGGAAAGATACCAAATGAATATTACGAGTTGCCAGAATGGAACACTTTACACACGAGTATAAAAGAATATATACAAGAATTAGATAACACAAAAAAATACATTAGAGCAGTGTGTACAAACAAGGGAGGGCGGAAATTTAATTATGACTTCAATATCGTCGTTTACTACGAAGATGGCACAAATTACAGTTACAATATTGAACTCAAGTTCAATGCTTCGACTATCGATGAAACACCGCAATTTGTTTCTCCAATGAAGCCAAGTCAGTATATGAGTAGTTCATACGAAGACTACTATTATGATAACTATTTGACAAAACTGGCTGCTCAGTCAGGATTAGAAATGCCGCCGAGAGAGACATATTTAAAACAAATACATACAAATAGCCCGAAATGTATGGCGAAATTCCAAGAGCTCTACTATATGGGCTGCGAAAAAAGCAGTAAATATACAAGTAACCCAACCGATATCCAATTTTACGAATTAGCCAAAACGCTTTCACACGAAAGCATCACCACTTTTATAGAAAACAATGAACTTAACATTGGAGCGCTTTCAGAATATTTACTAACTTCACAAAATAACAAAATTTATATGTTGTATTCCGGAACCAAATTTATAGTACAGCGCCCTAATATGGACGATTATCAAATCGTAAGCGTAACAAAAACCCCACAAAAAAATAGATATGAGTGTATTAGCAAAACCGGCGTTAAGCTGAACGTTTTACTACGATGGAAGAATGGCAATGGCATCGCATTCCCGGCTTTTCAAATATCATAATATATAGGTAAAATATAATTCAATTCTGTTGTATTAATGGCATTATTGCCAAAGTATAAATTAATAAATTCCTGTGTCCTTTTATCATTTAATGACTTTATAACTTTATTATACATTTTAATTAATTCATCTTTTTTTACACTGCCGATATTTTCTTTATTAAATTCAATACAAATCAAATGATTTTCTATAAGATATTCGCTGCTGGTGTCTATTAAACAATAATTAAACTTATATTCCCCAACACCATATCCCCTGTTAATAACAATCATCGGATGTTCTAACCCGGGCTTAGCAATATAGTTTTTCTTCTCATTACTTTTATATTTTTTTATTGATAGTTTATTATCAACAATATCCGAACAATATATTAGTCTTGTTTTTGTCGTGTCATCTGTTAGTATATCTTTACATTGATTCCATACTACTGTTCCGACACTCACCGTAAAACCTAATTCAAAGAGGGTTTTCGAATTCTCATATAATTTTATAATACCATCCATATTGATATCAAGAACAAATACTGTGTATTTATCTATCGGCAAGGCAAACTTAGTGTTATTTATTTTTAAACCGCTCTTTTTTCTAACAATAAACATAATCGTCTCTTGCTGGGTCTCGAGAAATTTATCGTGGCACTCGATAATATGTAATATTTGAAAATTATCACATATGAATTTCCTTGTTTTATCATAATACAAACAATTTAGAAAGTTTTTAGGTAATATAAAACTCAAGATACCATTATCATTTAAGAGTTCTAATGATTTGATTATAAATAATATGAAAATATTTGGTCTGCCAACAAAATATGGGTAATATACTTCATCAACCATATCCTTTTTCATTACGTAAAAAGGAGGGTTACCAATTATGAGGTCGAATTTTGCGCCAGGACTATAGTTCAAGTAATCTTGTTTAATAATTTTCACATTACTTCCCTTCGATGTACTCCCTTCTGCTAAATGTAATATTGAATTATAAATTGTGTCGTTTAACTCGATACCAGTAATAGAAATTGTATTTGGAAACTGTGATTGTAGTGATGTAATAAATTCACCAGAACCACACGACGGCTCTAAAACCGATTGAATTTCAGACATATATGGTTTTAATAAATTTATATTATTGGTTATACAAGATGGAGGCGTAAAATAAATACCATTTTCCTTTTTTACCGCACTCGGTAATTTATTTGTCAAATCTTTTGATAACGATGAATAGTCCATTTTGTAGTTTATTAATATACAAACTAATAATTTTAAATCAATTTTTATTTAATAATAAAAGGTAAATAAAAATTGATTAGTAAAAATTGTAAATATATAAAGACAATATTTTAAAATAATGAGTTTTCAAACCCCTTTTCAATTATATATTTCAAATAAAGACGAATTCTTGAATAAATTATGTGCGGTGTGTTTATGTACTTTATTTTATCCAGAAAATCAAGAAAACAACAAGTTTATTAGTTGTTCGCGACTTAATTGTAATCACTTGTTTCACAATGATTGTATTCATAAAACAATGAATCATAATCATTTTAATTGTCCGGAATGTAGAACGCCCATTGTCAAATTACAAAATTTAGATAAGTCATTAGAATTAGCTATACGTAATGATGCGTTTGATAATGGAAATATAGATCAATCTTTAAAAAAGATATTTGAAAATACTGGTTTAAATATTGACGACTATCCTTACCACAAAATAGTGTTTGAACGTTGGCGAAATGAGAGAAAAATATAAAATATAAATTATATATATATGGAAGATATTCAAGCTTTAAGAAAACCAAGTGATATTCCACCTGTTACTCTTGCGGAATTAAATGATTATAGTGAAGGAAATAAAGATAAATGGATTAATAATCATAAAATTGGAACAAGTATGAGATTTGCTTCTGATTTCAGACCTGATCGCATTTACTATTTAGCAACCAATGTGCTAAACTATACAAGCAGGGAGGAAATGATAGGATATATTGATCCATATAATAGAGGAGGTGAGATTTTTTTACCTTTTTACAAACGGAATATTGTAACAGGCAAACCGACAGCCAAATGGGAGGAATATACCACAAATTTTGAGTTAGGTGACCATAAAAAGTATGCGTTTATATTTTATTTAGGTACTAACAAACGTGCTGAAAGAGAATTAGAAAGTAACCAAGAAGACGAAGAAAGACAAGCAAGAATGGGAGAAGAAGCAAGAGTAAGACAAGAAAGAATGGAAGAAGAAGCAAGAGTAAGACAAGAAAGAATGGAAGAAGAAGCAAGAGTAAGACAAGAAAGATTAAGAGTAGCAGAAAAACAAGGTGAAACTGTGGGTTTAGAAGGAATTCAATTGAAAACAAAGAACCCAGAAACAGGTAAGTGGGAGGGTGGTCGTAGAACACGTCGTAGAAGAAGTACTCATAGAAGAAGGTCACTTCGTAATAGCAGTCGTAAACTTAACAGTCGTAAACTTAACAGTAGTAAACTTAAAAATAAAAAATCAAGAAAATCAAGAAAATAAAAATATAATTAAGTATTTAATTTGTTATATTTTTATTTGTAAGCGGCAGAACCAGTAGAAGTATTATATGTATTTGGTGATTGAGAGAAATGATTAGAACTTGTAAATGTTGAAGGATAGTAACGATAAGTGCCTGGTTGAGAAACAGGAACCTGATATTCAGGTAAAGACTTATAATAACATAGTTTCTTATTTTGAAATTGAAATACGGTAGGACTATTGCAATTAGGTGCCTTATTTTTCTCATAGTTCACGTAACTATTCTTGTTGTGTATAGCTGCTGCGTTCGTTGTTATCGTATCAACGTTCAATTTAAGCATTCTTGTAGAACTATCAACAGCGCCTTGTACAGCAAATTGAGGATTGTTGGGTTTATATACAGTAAGTTTACAACCATTCGGATTCGATGGTCCGGCAAATGGAACACCCCAATAAGGATTGTTAATGAAAGCTTCGAACTCGGCAATAGCGCTTACTCTTTTATCAGCAGGTAAAGAATTCAAATAGTTAAATAATGTATCAAAATTGTATGCGTTTGTAAGCGCCTCATAAGCAGTGACTTGGGCTTGTGTTAGGATTCCCATATTCAACAAAATGGTCAACAGTTTGATAACTAACGCATCTTCAGTGGCATCGTAAATCTCGGCATTCGGGAAACAATTGGCAACATATGTATTGCTTGTCGCAAGAGCACTTCCAGGTTTGGCGTTGGCTAATTCAGATAAAGTAACACCAGATTGAAGCAAAGCATTTGTGAGTTCAATTGGTCTTGGTTGTTGAAAGTTAAACACCTTCTGGTCATATGTTTTACATCTATTTTGTAGATATTGTTTGTGTGTGGTATAATAATTTTTCTTTAAATTTGTACTGGCATAAATGGCGCGCCTTTTAGCCTTGTATTGTTCGTTACAACATAAAACGGGATTTGTTGAATTTGGTTCAGGGTTCTCTGTCAAATAAGTGTTATTTGGGTAATAAGAAGAAATAATACCGACACCTTCACACGTTTTACAGTCTTGTTGTAGGCCGGCAAATTGACCATTCGCATCCAAGGTGTTTTGTTTAATAATAAAACTACCCGGATTATCGATCATTTCATTAAGTAAACCGCGACCACCCGCACCACCACCTAAGGACGAACCTTTACTGGATGCGACAAAACGATTCATATTGTAATTAATTAAACCGGCTTCATTAATACTAATATTTATAGTATTATTATGCGGGTCTTTACCTGTTAAGTTATTGGCAGTTATTGGGTCGGCAGGAATTACTCGCCCCTTTCTAAAATGTTTGATTGGTCGCGCCAATCCAAAACCAGTTTGAAATACGTTACCAGGGTCATTATTTGTTAAAGGTCTAATGTGACCAGGTGCTGTCCCGACAGGATTACTTCCGAGTCCACTTCCCTTCCAAGGTAGATACTGTTTAGTAAAATAAGTGCTTCTATGATTATATCCTGATGCTGGCATTGCTCTCATTCCTTGTGGATAATAAGCTGTTGACATTTATATTATTATTAAAGAAAATAAAAGTAATATTATATTATATTAATGTTAACATTGGTAAACATATTGATACTATTTTTTACTATATTAGTTATTTATCAAATATTTTTAGCATATTCTGGATATAGCATTATAGAAGGATTAGAAAATGATTCAGACTATAAACCATATGATTCTAATGATGCTTTAATTTTAGGTAAACAAAATGCTGGTAATATTATTGTATTGGAAAAACAAGTGAATGATTTAACTGGATTAAATCAACAAGTCCAAGATTTAAGCGGAAATGTAGCTGATTTACAAGACCAAGTTAGCAATTTAGTTAATGCGCAAAATCAGTATGCGAGTCAAATGGCGCCGAGTACCCCACCGGATATATCAGGTACAACATCAGACACAACAACAGACACAACAACAGATTCAACAACAACAAATTAAATAAATCAAAATAAAAATATTTATATAATTTAAGATAAATGTCTAATATATTTCAAGAAGTATTAAATAATGCTCAAGGAGTCGAAGAGCAACTATTGGGTCCATCATATCCATATTATAAAAATATTAAATCACCAAGTCAACTTGGTATGAGTGATAAAGGGACTATACAACAAATGAGTAAAAATATTGTCGGTTTAACTAATTATGTTGAAGTATTAGTTTCTGGAAAAAGCAACGCGTCCGCAACTGGTGGCCCTTTAGGAAACAAATTTTTTCTACAAACCGGAGGGAAATGTATCGATAATTCAGTAGATGGTTCAAATAACCAAGTTGATAGATATATTTATGTTAATAATGTACCACAAGGAAATATTCCTTTTATATCAAGTGGGTTAGGTGTTAATTTTACTGAATTTAGAGGTTTAATACCTGGAGCCATGAGTAATTTAAATGTTTTAAATCCTTTTGGATTATTACAATCTTTTTTAGCTGGTTCAACACCTCCCTGCCAAGAAATAACTATGCAAACAATTGACGTCAATAATAATAAATCAAGTGAAACAAATTTTGTAACTGTTACTGATATTCAAAATATGGACCCGTGTAGTTTCCCCAACGGAAGAAATCCCATAACAAAGGCGAAATGTTCTGAGTCTTTTACCACTGGTGTTGCGACAGACGCCGCTCGTGTTGATATGCCAGATGACCCTTTGGCACAAGTGTATTTTGCCAGTTTAGGACTTGTTGGTGTATATATTTTATACCGTTTTATGGAGAAATCGCGTTAAAATACTCTAATCAAAGTCTAATAAATTAATTGTGTTATAATTGGTGTCTTTTATTGTCATTTGTTGCGTCAAATAATCAATTGTTTTTAATTTTATATTTATTTCTCTCTCTAATTTTGATATAACCATTTTTTGATTGTTAATAGTTTCCTTTAACTGAACGTTTTCTAAAAAATAATTTGCTTTATTCATATTTAGATCTGATAACCATTTCTGATGCGTTTTTGATTTAATGTGATTTGAAAAATATGATGTACAATCATATGTTTTGTCTTTTCTTGTCCCACAAGGACAACGTAGACCATTTTTTATATTGTTAAAAGATGGTATTTTATCAACATAATTTCCTTTATCATCAATACTTGGACTATATATATCTGATTCAACTACTAATTCCATACTAAATAATATATTACAAAAGTTTTATATTATTTTATTTTTATTAATTTAATGTTTTCTATGTTTACACGATTTGTTGTGTCTATGACGACGTCTGCGTCTGGTTCTACCACCAACATATTGATGAGCACTTGCTGTAGGGACACCAGAAATAGGTTCCGCGGTGGAAGCTAAATTATTCAATGATATATTATCTGAATAGCCTCCGCGCATACTACGCCTTCTTTTTCCTTTTTTTCCTCCCATACCGTAACCAGTAGACTGGTATCCTGTTCCTGTTCCTGTAGATCCGTATCCTGTTGATCCATATCCAGTTGATCCATATCCAGTTGATCCGTATCCTGTTGATCCATATCCAGTTGATCCATATCCAGTTGATCCATATCCAGTTGATCCATATCCAGTTGATCCATATCCAGTTGATCCAGTTGATCCAGTTGATCCAGTTGATCCATATCCAGATGATCCTGTAGATCCATATCCAGTGTCATCAGGTTTTTTCTCCCCAAACCAAGAACTTGGACTATCCCATTCAAAACCACCTCGTCTACTCCTACTTCTACTTCTCATACTTTTTTTAGGCATTTATAATATATTAAAAGAAATTATATTATAATTTTGATTATTTTTTCATTATTATTTTCATTATAAAAAATACAAAATATTTATGCTGTATTGACAAAATGGCGATATGCGTAATAAGCGGCTAAAGCGCCTAAAATCTCAACAATTATGTATGGTAGTACATCAGCTTGAGATAATTTACCAGCACTATAGAGAGAAATAGTGACGGCAGGATTAAACGAACCACCAGAAATGGGACCTCCCAACAAAACACCAACTGCTAAAGCAGCACCAATAGCCGCCCAATTTCCTGTAGCAAAAATTGTAAAAACAAGAAGCATAGTTCCTAAAAATTCAACAATATATTTGTTCATTATATGTATTATGTATATATTTTTTCGAAGTTATATTTTTATATTTATTATATTTTAAATATAAAATTACTTAATATTTAATTGTAAACGAGTCTACCATTTTGGATAGAATAAGGACCCAAGCCAGTATATGCGCGCATGTATTGTAATGCGGCATCACTACCAATAGCTCGTTTCACGTTAGCGTATATTCTACCGGCAGAACCATTTTTTGTGCGAGGACTACTGATTCCAATAGAACCAACAACACGACTTCCACTACCTAAACCATACATGGGTGTCAAAGAAGGATAAGAATAACGAGGACCAGACATTTATACATATTGTAAATATTAAAAATATAAAATATGTAAAATATTTATTTATTTCTAAATTTTAATAATTTTGACGCACTATTGCTCCCCAAGCGCAAACTTGGCCATTTGATAAACTTGTGTTTTGAATCGCTCCCTTCTTTTTCGGCGCGGTACATCCACCTGAACGCGCACGTCTTAAACTACTTCGGGTACTACTTGGCATATAGTTTTTTGTGGATATAGGAGCAGCATTTGGCAAGGCAACCTTGTACCCACTCTGACCAACTGCGTTTGCCTTAAGGATATTAATATATAAAGATCCGTCAATTGGAGGAATGTAATTTGTATGAGACGATACAGGGACTTGTCTCTGGGATGAATTAACAACATATGCCAAAGGTGATGACATTTTTCCTAAAGCTATTTGTTGTTGTAATTGTTGGTTATTTACAGAAGTTCTTAAATATTGGTGTCTGGCATTTGTATTCATATCTGCGTAAACTGGCTCTTGAGACGGGTAAAATTGTGGTGGTGTCGGTCTGATTCCGGTCAATGTACCATAACTATGATACGGAATTTGACAAGGTGTTTGATTTGTGCTTAATGGTCCAGTAATTGGCGCATTTACATAATTATTATAAGACATAGAACCAATATTTGTAGATACGGCGTATGGAGTTGTCATTTATATATATATATCCACTTTTTAAAAAAGTGGAGCAAAAATATTTTATTTTTTATTAACATAATTCGGATTGCCACAAAATAGGCAGTTTTGGACTGGCGGTTGAATAACATTGTTATATTTATTACACTTTGAACATTTGAAAATATTAATAAGATTTGAAATGCTTATATTATTAATATGCTGGTTTGGTATAGTAGTATTGATTTGCCTATCCGGTTTTTTCTTCATATATTCTACTTTTAAAAAAATCCACTTTTTAAAAAGTGGAGCAAAATAACATTTAAAAAAAGTAATTCATAATTATTAATATAAAGTAAATTTGGCTCAACCTTTTCTAAAGGTTGAAAAGGTTGTTTTAGTAGCGTCTAATAGCTCTTATCGCCGACTGACTACTGTTAGAATCATCGCCACCATATGAATAGTCGTTGTAATTCTTGTTAACAGCACGCTGCTTCAAGTATGTAGTGTAATCGGAACTATCATAAACATATTTAACGTTACAAGCAGCAGCAGGAACATTATTAAGCAATTGAAGACTACTATATGTAGCAGATGGAATACAACTACTCTGAACAGAACCGAAATGTGTTTTTAAGCCGTGAAGACCTGGTCTACTTTGAGGTGTCTGACAAGTGCCGCCGCAAGAATAATTATCACGACTCAAAAGATCACCAGCGTTGTTAACCGCTCTAAAGGGAGTGGTAATAGATTGTTTTAAACCATTACGTCTTAATTGACCGCGATATTTTGTATTCCACGCCTCTTTCAAAGTCCAACGAATTTGCTCGAACTCGGGATATGTTTTATCGACATTTTGGGTTTGTTGAGGCATCCATCCTTGAATAGCACCTCCGGGACTTTTTATACTTCTCGCGAAGATACTAAATGCAACATTGCTTCCACCAATTGGGTTACTTGATCCTATAGACATTATATATAATACTATAGTAAAAAAAAGTTTATTAAAATAAAACTTTATCTAAACCATTTATTTTACAAATATAAAAAATATTAATAATATATATAATGTTTGATTTTTTGATGTTATTAAGTGCCATAGTTATGCTTTCGCTCGACTTTGTATATTTAAGTGTAATGAAGGGCTATTTTATGAATCAAGTAAAAAACGTACAAGGTTCTGCTTTAAAACTTAATTATTTTGGTGCAGCTTTGTGTTACGTATTTTTGATAGCTGGAATTAATTATTTTATTATTAAACCGCGTAAAAGTGTAAGTGATGCGTTTTTGCTTGGTTTAGTTATATACGGTGTTTACGAAACTACAAACTATGCGTTGTTTAGCAACTGGTCTATAGTATCTGTAATTATCGACACATTATGGGGTGGCTTATTATTCGCCAGCACTGCTTATGTTGTAGAAAAGATGCGATATATATTTTAATTAGTTATCTACGTAATCGTTTATTACTTCTACTTAAATGATGAATATTTTTAACAATAACTGGTTTATGGCTAATTGTATTGGAACGAAGTTTTATAAAAGGTTTTGCTGTATTTATTGTTTTTATCATATGATAGTTTTTAATAGTTTTACTATGAAGCTGTGTAATAAAATAATTTGGTATTATTTTCTGATTATGATTTCTTTTAGTATAATGTATATTATG
>Ga0247722_10002221_pt1 | contig 10210 bp, 11 predicted proteins | sample MSEWelMarce3H_FC_FD_189094 | JGI IMG/M metagenome (GOLD analysis project Ga0247722, IMG submission 189094) | Subsurface sediment microbial communities from gas well in West Virginia, United States - MSEEL Well Study Marcellus 3H_FC | ecosystem: Environmental > Terrestrial > Deep subsurface >...
GTAACCCAACTGCAAGTACCCGATGTAATTTAACATGTATCGCCTGCTAAACTAGAACTTGGTCTCTTTGCCTATCGAGGTATAATACGACACGAACAGCAACGTCTTTGCCATATCTAAGTGCAATTCGCTATCGCCATCCGGTGACTAACAATGTTCAGGAGTAGTTCCCTACAAGAAAGATTTCATCATCGTTGTTGATGCGTACCTTGTTGGCGCTCCCACCTCGACCTTTAATAATAACATTTCGTTCAAGGTCACGATTGAAGATCCATGCCTCTACGATTAGGTCTCAATCCCTTCTGCCACCGCTATCCAGGACTTTAACTACTACATGACGGTTGGCACAGCGCCTTATTCTGTCAGCCCAGTCGTTAAACATCGATTCCCTGAGTGCCCAATCTAATGCAACCTCTACCAAGAAATCTTTGGAGAGCTTTAAAACTACCCACCGGAGATTGTCTACGATTGGAGACCCGTTACTGTGTCGTTCCTGGCAGAAGATAAGTATCTGCATGGCGTTTCCTTCTAAATGGTCATAAAATGCGAGATTGATCCACGAGCAGCTCCTAACATTGCAGTCAATTCCTTCAAAGTGATCACTATTGATGAATGCTTCGGTACTGCAATCGGACCTCTAGCCTCTCGCGCCTCTTACAAGATTCCTCTCTACTTCTTCGATGAGACATCTTTCACGCCGGCCGGCTAAACGATGCCATCTTGTGAGGAAACACAACACAGAATTATTTTAATCAAGACTACTGCCATCTTCCCAGCTGTTTTTACCATAAATGATTTCTCAAAGAGAATTGAGTCAAATCCAACGTATGTGGACGAAGTTGGATTATACACATTTGTAATTGAGGCTTGTGTCCCAGTGTAATTCGGTGAACAGTTCAACTGCGCCAACTCAACGACTTTCAACGTGGAGATCTTTGACTCCTGTTTGACTACTGAGATCGTCCAAATTGTCTCCTCTCCAATTTATAAAGTCATGCAGGCAGCACAGAAATACGAAGACACACTCTACTTGACTGAAGAGATGGGTCCGTTGGGATGGCCTTGGACAGACACTCTGTCCCTCCAGCTTGGAATTCCTAGCAAATGTAGCGAGATTACCTTCACAGTTTTGATGGCAAATGGAATGCCTCAAGATATGGTTGACCTAGACAGTGACCCAGTCTCAGGAAACCTATATTTCCACCCCACACTTGCCCACGCTCCTGGCACTTACAACTTGATTTTACGTGGTAGACTCGTTTACGACGGTAAGGTAGTTGATACGAGAAACGAGCCCTTCACTGTGGTAATCGATAACTGCTACGCGAGTATTGACTTGTCTCTCGTCACTTTCCCATACATCTAAAACATGTGGTACAACGATTGGGCAAACTACGATGTCTCCTATATCACAAAACAAGTGGTTCCCTCTGTAGAGTGCGGCTATCCCTATGACTTTAAACTGTTCCAAGTCTATCCAGATACAAACGGCTACGAGGTTGTGGCACCCATTCCTCTTGAGATTCAGTTTACCTACGACAGGGACACTAAATTCGTCGGAATAAATATAGGCAAGTGCAACCCAATAGGTGTGGATTCTGTTGTTGACTCCTAATGTAATGATGGAAGTTTGCCGCATGAAAAAAACTGGCAACTCAGAATGCAAATCAGCCTTATTCAACCAGCCCCAATCGGTCCCTCTCTCGGCACAGTTGACTTCCCTGCGCAAATCAGCGATCCCTGTCTCGCTGACGAAGTAAAATTCACAAACACTGCTCAGGCACCTATTCCGTACGTTATCAGAAACAACCCCACAGTATTGGATTACGCACCTACTGTCAGTCAGAGATTTGCCCTCTGCCCTCTCGAGTGCGAAGTTGGAGAGACTTCTTCAGGCAAAATTCCTTTCTTTGTCTACACATTCACCACTACTCCTTACTACATTCCAGGTCCCAACCCTTCTGTGGAAAAACAGACGGCTGTGCTTTAAATAAAAACAGACAACAAGTCGTTAGACAAGACTTTCGCCCTTCTTGACCTTGTTTGCTGGTCACCACTTTCTCAGTCAGCCAAAAAACTGGCTGTCAATCAAGTTAGAATTGATTTCGTTGATGAGTGCTACAATGCTTCGATCACTCCCGCTGTTATGAACAGCTTCGGTGGAAACCTGTACACCACTATAAAGAAGTCACTAACATCACTTGCGTCAATCGACATGGCTGGTTGCTCAGATATCTTTTACATGCTTGATGGGCCAAACTTCAACGCTGCAGCTACAGCCCCAGGCTTCACCCCGGCAGAATTTACTCTTGCCTCCTCATCGGTCATATCCTTGTCGACGAATCCTACTTCGATCAGAAACGTGGGTGTATACTTCTTTAAACTTCTTTCGTGCATCTAAATAGGTCCACAAAACAGCAAACTTTGCGCATCAAAAAGCTTTACGGTGACAATCGTCGACCCTTGCACTGCTCCTACTGAGCTCGTACCATCCGGGTTCAATAGAATCTTGACTGCCCCACTTCTCGCCGTTGACTAGATGTCGCTTTCAAACGAGATCATTGCGTCTGGAGGAAGCTTCCCCTGGCAAGACTCTGCAGGGATTTTCTTCGGATAGGGAGTATGTGGACCAGTCGACTATGCAATCAAGTAAATTGACAACTACGTTGTTCTCAATGGAAATACACTTACATGGTCTCCTGATCTCCAACTTCTTCCAGGTGACTATACTTACACTCTCGTCGGCACCCTAAGAAATTACGGCATCAAAGCTGAAGTCGACTTTGTTGTCCGTGCCCTCGCTTGCCAGACCACCGTGGATGCCTCTCAAATAAATCTCCGCTTCATGACCCGCTAATGGTCTGAACCCTAAGATGTCCAGGATTTTGCTTCACAACTTTCTTTGGTTCGTCAAACACCAAACTGTCAATATTCCTTCCGCATTGATGCGAAACCAGTAATTTATGGCACCAAAATGATTTAATGGGACACCCCCTTGCCTTGGGATGTTGGCTTCAACCCCTAAACTGCTACTTTCTACCTCTCAAAGTGCCAACCCTATGGTGCTGAGTCATCATACGACAAAGAGTGCAACGATGGCACTGTTCCCTATGTGATTGATCATACTATTGCTCTCATCATTGTGCTCAACGACGCCGCTGACACTAGTGACTGGGTCTTTTTTGACACTCATATTGACGGCTGTGAATTTGACTCAGTTAATTTTACTGGGGCTGTCAAGTCAGTTCCCTACTACATCTACAACCCATCTCAGTAGCTCTAGGTCCCAATCACTGTGGATTAGAAATACGACAGATGTCCTCTTAAATGTCAGATTATGGCCACACCAAGTGTCCCATCATTCATCAATGCCATTTAGACGTCAACTCCAGGGAACCCTCTCTCCCTTGAGTACAAGAAACTCATCACCGTCATCAACACTAATAATTATTCTATAGATGCCTCATACATTGACCTTACACTTGCCTGTGAGAGTGAAGCGGCCAGCCTAGAAAGAAAAGATGCAGGAGTCGCTTATGTGACCTAAACCCTCCGAGTTAACTTCTTTGACGCTTGTCAATTTGCGTCCATTCAGGCTGCTACAAGACAAAACGTAACAATTCCTCTTTATTAGCAGAGCAACCTCGATTTGATCCAGCCAACGACAGACGCTATTAATTGTCGTGCCATTGAAAACTCCTTCGAAATAATCTCTTCTTCGGCTGTAATCCCCGCTCACATTGACATTTTTATCGGACCAATTGTCGGTGGTAGTATTGGCTCATAACTTGGCCTCAACCCCAGCAGTTATAAGAACGTTGGAGAATACGTTATTCAGATGACTTCATGCATCACTTACGGTGATGGCACGTATAAAGTTTGCTCAAAAGGCAATCCCTTTAAAATCACGATTTTGGACCCTTGTGGACAAACCTAAATTCTCTCTGCCATCTTCGACAGAGTCATGGCATAACCTCAGCTCTAGAGTGATACCCTTAGCTTGTCAAACGAGATTGCTATCGGCAAGTGGCCTTGGGTTGTAAAACTTGACCTTGAAGTTAGTTCGGCTTACACCAAACCACTCTGTGGTTCGATTACTTACCAAGTTCTTACCAAGGAAGTCGTTCCTCAAGTCACCGACTTGGTCACTCTTAACGGCAATGTTCTGACCTTCGCTCCTTAGCTTACCCATGCGCCAGGCGTGTACAACCTAGTTCTCGTTGGCACTCTAAAAGACTACCCAATGATTCAGGCTGTCGAATCCTTCCGAGTGCAGGTTCTCGCCTGCGTGGCAACAATCAACTTTAACGCCGCCCAGCAGACTCTTCTTGATTAATATCGTTACTGGGGTGACCCGGCCTACTCATACAACATCAAGAACACGATCTTGGCTTACACACAAAGTCCATCTTGCGGCTACGAACTACAGTACGCAATTTGGTACGAAAATGTGTACAGCGCGCCTGGTGTGAGAAGGGCGACTGGACCTGTTGAGGTTTAATACAATCCCTCAACGTATACTTTTAAAATTGAGAAGTGCAGTGATGCGCAAAAACCTTACAACCTGATTTACGATCCCGAGTGTGGCAAAACTCCCTACGAGAAGCTTTACAATGTTTGGATCCACGTCAAGCTAGTTAATGAACCCTATGGGGCTTCTAACGATAAAGTCAAGCTGGGTGTCATGATCGGAAATGTATGCGAGAAAGACTTCATCTCCTTCAGCCGAACAATCGGTAATATTTCCTACACACTCAGAACTCCCCCAGCAGCATACGCTAAAAGCTTCATGATTATCTAGTGGAAAACGGAGTGCCCAGTTCAGTGCATTATGACGCAGCCAGACGGTTCTCCCATTCCAAGTGGCTACGGAATCAATGTTTAACCAGCGCCAGTTCTTGAGATTAGCACCGGAGACAAAAACCTTAATGGAGCTTTTATGAACGTAATGTGGTCTTGCAGAAGCACTTTGTCAAAATTGAACAACGGCTTCCCAACCATTGTTAAAACTACATCTAAAGTTACATACGTGGATGAATGTATGAGTGCACCTCTTTACCCAGCTACCACCCAGGATGGAGACCTCTATCTGTATGAATTCTCCGCAGTTTAATTCGTACCTGCCTACTCACCTATGTCATGCGGTGAGTTCACCTACGAACTGATTTTGGCTTCAGATACTCCACTTACAGCCCCTCAATTTACAATTAATCAAATTGATGGATAAGTTGAAACAACTGCTGATAATAGATCGAACCTCGGATCCTATCCCATGTAGCTCAATTCTTGCATAATTGTCGTTTCTACTGGAGCCTAACGTTGCGTACTCTCGGATGTGTTCACCATTACAGTACTTGACCCGTGCTTCTAAACGCAAATCTCCGCTACTGGTTTCAACAATGTCATGTCTGCACCTCAACTCGGATAGGACAGCCTAATTCTCAGCGTCGCAATCCCTTCGGGTGGATGGCCTTGGGTGACTAATCTTGATCTCTCGACCCGTTTCGCTTACGGATCAAACCTTTGTGGACCCATCGAATACTAAGTCTTCAGATCGTACACTGTAACTACTAGAGACGCAACAACTTTGGTCTAAATTAGTTCTGATCAACAAAAGTTGTTCTTGTACCCTAAGATAAGCGACTCAGTCGGTTCTTATGACATGCTTCTCTGTGGACGTCTTAAAAACTACAATAGTATCGAGTCTTGCGTCAGCTTTAAAGTCAAGGTTACCTCATGCGTAAGCTCAATCTTGCCTCCAGCATCTAACGTTATCCCAGGTCAATTCAACATGTGGTACTCAGATGCAATAGCCGTAGATCTAAAATCAGCCTTTACAGGCTATACCCAGCAACCAGACTGTGGCTACTAGATGGTCTACACTGTGAAGTACGAGAAATTCCCAGTGACTTTCCCAGGCACTCTTTACTCACTACCTGCCGAAGCAATCTACAATACCGGAGACAAAATCATTTACTTGCAAAAGTGTTCTCAACTTGGAAATCCCAGCATGATGGACTTTGAGTGTCAGGGCTAACCCCGTGAAAAAACCTTGCAATTTGTCGTTGTAGCCGCAATGGTTGGTGATCCTCAAAACCAGATCAATGCGAGTGTTAAGTTTACGTTCAAGATTGGTGACACTTGTATCAAAGACGAAGTTTATGTTTCTTAGGGACTCCCAGACTCGTTCACATACACGATTTATGATCCAATACAGAGCTTCTAGGCCGGATCTACATTTACTCAAAAGTACCCTCTCTGTCCTCTTGACTGCATGCTAACAACGGACTTCGGTGTAATTTTCGATCCGTCTACAATTGGTATGAGTTTTAACCCACTTTTGCCCGGTATCACGATCGCTAGCTCGAACTTTGCCCTTTCAAACAAGGTCTTTGACTTAGCAATCCTTTGTGCTTCCACCAAATCGACTACTGGCCCAGGAGGAATGCCATCAGTGTCAATCGACTTCTTCTCTGTTTTGTACAAGTCCATGTGTTACACTACTCCTATCTAAAAGCCTTTCAAGGCCTCCTACACTATTCAACTTTATGCTGAAGATACGCGCCCTATCGATACATTGGCCACCGTCGCTGCCATTTGCGCGCCAATCTACTACGAGCTTGAGCTAAGGTCAACAACTGGAGTCAACACTCCCGCTCAATTCTTCATCACTTCCAATGCTTAAATATTCGTCAACCCCAAGATTAAGCAAAACACTGGCAATTATCTGCTACGTATCTATGCCTGCATCGATGTGAGCAAGGGAACCGCTAACTATTAGAAGATTTGTCAACCTTCGTCGGACTTCTAAGTCACCATCGTTGACCCATGTCTATAAACTACAATTCTTGAATACGGGTTCTAGGTCTCTCCCACTCCTTTCATGCCTGTGGTGCCGATTCTCTAGACTTACACTTTTGATGTGGTAAAGGAGATCCTAAAAAATCCTTCAGCCACTTTCCCATGGCCTAACACAGTCAACATGTCCGTTAACCACTCCGTTTACGGTTATAATGTCTGCGGTCCAATAGAATACTCACTCTAGCAGATAACTCCACCAATGGCTACCTTTAACCCAGACTTGACTGTCACTCTCGCGCCACTCAAAGACACCCATCCTGAGGGTACTTACACCTTCTACATTGGAGGTAAACTAACTGACTATGGCTTCTACAAACAAGTCGCCTTCCAAGTCAAGGTCACCGGATGTGTTGCCGTGCTCGACCTCTCCAAATTAGTTATTCCTCCAATTACTAACCTTTGGTACGATAGTGAACTCATTTACGACATCACTGCCTTCCAGCCTCTGATCTAGCAGCACCCTCCTTGCGACCTACCTTTGATCTTCAGCGCAGCTCAAGAGTTCCCAGCTGGCAGTGGCTCATTTACAAACCTGCCCGTCGAGGTCAAATACTCCGACAAAAAATTCGGAATTTCAAAATGCAACCCAATTGGCATGAATTCTGAAGTAGACTTAGAGTGCAATAATGGATCCGTCCCTTACACAAAAGTCTATAGACTGGCCGTCTAGATCGTTCTTAATGATGGTATTGGCGATCAGAAAGGTATAACTTACTTTGATGCTATAATCAACGATCCATGCCAAAGAGACACTCTTTCCTTATCCGATTTGAAGGTCAATATGTCGTACACTTTGAAGAAAATCCCGACTAATTTGATCTACCGTCCCCAGATCTACCAAATGTATGCCCTTTGCCCTATGACTTGCAGCTGGAAATAGACTACTTTGACCACTTATACAAAGACCACTATCACAAAGGCTACAGTGCTTTCCACCTAGCTTGGCCACCCATCTGTTAAACAACAGTTCTATGAGTTCTACATTAACACTGGCGACAAGACTCTCGACCAAAAGCAAATCGACTACACGATGACATGCACTTTGCCTCGTTCACAATCTTCGAACGCGGTAGCCGTCCATACCTTCCGAATCCAGTATATCGACGAGTGTTACAACACCAAAATCACACCTGCCTTCAACCACTACGTCACAATCCCTCTTTTCGACTTCTTCTACGAAGGATTAGTCACATACTCAACACAGAGTCTCAGTTGCAATCCGATTCAATACACAATGTACGTCACTTCCACCACGGCGATCGAGCCAGTGAGCATTTACTGGAATCTTGACTACAACGATTACGAGCTCAACCCAGTTAACTTCAACAACAGAGGCATTTATACAGTGCTGGTCCGTTCTTGCGTACCCGTTGGAACTACTAAAGTGTGTGTTTACTCACCTACGTGGAACATTGAAGTCTACGACCCTTGCTAGGACACTAGTATTGTATCTTACGGCTGGTAAGCTGTTCTAAAAGCACCTCAGAGCAGCTATTCCACAATGGACTTTGCCAGTCAGATCAACTTTGAAGGAGGAATTTTCCCTTGGGAAACTCAACTTGACATGATCATTGATGACAGCATTGGAACAAATCTCTGCGGTCCGATCTCATACCAAATTCAACCAGTTTCTTACACCGAATCCAATTCCCAACCGCTGGTCATACAGAATGACACTATCCTCAAACTGCAGCCCTCTTCTGAGTTTGCTGCTGGATACTACACTCTTATGCTGGTTGGCACACTCGTTCAATACCCAAATATCAGAGCCACGTAGTAATTCATGGTAATGGTTTCAAACTGCAACACGCAGCTAAGCAGTGCTTACGTCACAGCCAAGATTGTAGTTGATAATACTTGGTTCCTGCCTGATGATGGAACCAGTTACTAGCCTATTCTCGATTAGCTTGTCCAAACTCCTCCGTGTGGTTTTGGATACCAGGTTGAGCTTTGGCACGAGCCTGTAGCTAACGACGGTCTCTATGGAGTCCCCGCTGGGATCTCTATGAACACGAAGAACGGTTTGATTTACATTGAAAAGTGCATGAATCCAGCTTCAGATCCCGCCTGCGCTTAGGTTCCATTCTAAATTACCTACCATCTTGTCCTTAGAGTCTACCTTGACGACGGAAAGATTGGCACACCTCAGCAACAGTTTTCTGACATCCGTCTTACGGCCGTTCTCGTCAATCCTTGCTTGATGAACGCTATCTCTTTCACTAACACAGTGAGCCAGATCGACTACACACTGTTCACTCCATCTGTAGCCGTATAATACCAGCCACTTCTTAAGAGTAATATAGCAACTTGCCCCGTAAACTGCCAGCTGTTCGCGTAGCCTAATAATACGCCTTTCCCTGCGAGCATTATACAAAGCTTCTCTGCTCTTGATCTAAAGACTATCATTCGCACCTCAGACAAGACTTTGAACCAAAAATTCATTAGCCTTTCCATTATTTGCGTTGACTAATCAAACACCTCTTCCAGCGGTTACGCCTAAAACGATTTTGTCGTAAGATTCAGCGACGAGTGTATCGACTCAAAGATCACTGCTCCATTAGTCAGCAGTTACGATGTGCCTCTGTACACTTTAGATGCACGCGGATTCAGTCCGTCGTAAAACAACAAGCTTAACTGCGCTGATATCTATTACGTTTTGAACTGGCCCGCTGGTGATCCTAACTGTCCTACATTCTCTCTCGATAAATACAACCAAATTGTCGTGGAGCCTAAACTGTACAAAAACTTAGGGTAATACACTCTATGGATGGACGCCTGTGTCAATCCTGCTTCTCCTAGTTCCCCAGTGTGCGTATCAGGACCTCAATTCGTTGTAACAGTGTGGGACCCGTGCACAACTAACACTATAAAATCTGCGTCCTTCAGTCAGTCCCTTATTGCTCCTCAGCTCTAGACTGCCACAATAATTCCAACGAACATGCCATGGACTACTTAATACGACCCTGCTATCTGTGGAAACCTCGAATACAATATTTTCTGGAACGGCGCTCCCGTCGTCAACAATTGGGTCTCTCTAGATGCTAATGGAGGAATCAAAATGTAGCCAGGCTTAAATAACCCACCCGGCGAGTATATCTTTGAGATGGTTGCTAGGATTGACACATACAGAAACATCACAATATCAAGAACCTTCACGGTGACAGTTTTGAAGTGCTAGACCGGTCTGAACCTGTCCGGCTTGTCATTGTAGAATCAACAAAGAATCTGGTACTAGACTCCTCTTGTGTACTCTGTTGGAACAATCCTTTCTTAAGTGACTCAAGGTCCGTACCAATGTGGATACGACATCACTTTTCGCCCAGTTTTACGTCTAGGACCCGGTCAGTTC
>Ga0247722_10002222_pt1 | contig 10209 bp, 10 predicted proteins | sample MSEWelMarce3H_FC_FD_189094 | JGI IMG/M metagenome (GOLD analysis project Ga0247722, IMG submission 189094) | Subsurface sediment microbial communities from gas well in West Virginia, United States - MSEEL Well Study Marcellus 3H_FC | ecosystem: Environmental > Terrestrial > Deep subsurface >...
AAACAATATATCTTTACAGACACAAGTAATAAAACAAAAAAACTCAATCAATATATTTTCGATATAATAAATGGAGAATTTATAATTAATTCAAATGGAAAATTAAAATTCAAAAAACAAGACATAGATTTTGATATGAGTAATGTTGCAACAGGTATAAAAAGTTTTGGAATTTTACAAATGTTGCTTGAAAATGGAAGTTTAAATTCAAATTCTTTGTTAATTTTAGACGAACCCGAAGTACATCTTCATCCGACTTGGCAAGTGAAATATGCCGAAATTTTAGTGCTTTTATCCAAAGAATTTGCGATTCCGATAGTTATGACTTCGCATAGCCCTTATTTTATAGAAGCATTGGAAGCATATTCAAAAAAATACAATTATGAAAGTTCGACTAATTTTTATTTTGCAAAGAAAAATGAAGATGGGTTGAGTGCTAAGATTGTTGAAGTGAATGATTCACTGAGCAAGATTTACTCTTCTATTTCAGAGGCATCTTATCAATTAAGAAAAATTGAAAGCAATGAGTAAAACTATCCAAGAAATTTTAGATTTAAATCTTAAACGAAAAACCTTAAAGCAATTAAGTAATAATAAAGAGCATCTAGTTTCTGAAAAATCAGTAAAATTTTTGATTAATTCAGATAAAAAATGCTATGATTTTGATAAAATACATCCTAATAATTCAACTGTGGATGCTTTAGAATTCAATGGGACGGAATATTTCTTGATAGAATTTAAGGACGAAAGGGTTTATAATCTTGGTTACAAGGAAAAAATTTCAAAATTAGTCTCCAAAAAATTTCAATCGATGAATTTGATTTTAGATTTATATTTGAAAAACAATTTATCAAAAATCGACTTCTATAATTCTAAATTATATTTTTTAGTAGTATTTAGTTCTAATAAATCAACAGATTTGAATGACATGAAAACATTGAAAACATTTTTAAGAGAAAAATACGGAAATATATTTCAAATCGATATTATGGATGAAAAGATGTTTATAGAAGAATATGTAATTACAAAAAATATAGGTATTTAAACATGAAAAAACTATTCAAATTCATTCTCAACACCATTCCACGACCGATCTTAATACGATTGAGCATTGTGGCTAGACCAATATTGGCATTTTTATTAAAAGGAAATACCTTTACCGATCCAATTGATGGAAAATCATTTCGTATGTTTTTACCGTATGGTTATGGAAATCAACGTAATAATGTATTGTCGCCGAGTACTTTATCATTAGAAAGACATCGTTTATTATGGTTGTTTCTTACAAATGAAACGGATTTTTTTACAGCATCAAAAAAAGTTTTGCATTTTGCTCCGGAACAAGAATTTTATAAAAGATTTAAAAAACAAAAAAATCTTGACTATACCACAACGGATTTGCTTTCGCCATTAGCTGATGTGAAAGCCGATATTTGCAACTTGCCTTTTGAAGATAATCAATATGATATTATTCTATGCAATCACGTTTTAGAACATATTCCTGATGATACAAAAGCCATGCAAGAACTTTTTAGAGTTTTAAAGCCTGGTGGCATGGGTATTTTTCAAATTCCGCAAGACTTAAACAGAGCCGTAACCTATTCCGATGACAGCATAACTGATGAAAAAGAGCGTGCTAAAATTTTCGGGCAATATGATCATGTTCGGATTTACGGAAGAGATTATTTTGACAAATTGAGAAGTATTGGTTTTCAAGTAGATGAAGTAGATTATACCACTACCCTACCGGCTGAATTAGTAACCAAATATTGTTTAGCAGCAGGAGAACTAATTCCAGTTTGTTATAAAAAAGAGAACTAAGTAACTTTCAAGAAATACAAATTTAAACGTACATTTAATACGATAAATATAAAAAAGGCTGTCCAAAGTTAACTTCATGGTTTCAAAACAATTCGAGATTCAGAAGTAATACCAATTCGATTTATAAAATAAGCTAAATAATTCGTTTTTAGGATTTTAAGCTAAAAAACCAAATTAATCGGTCTATTTTATTAGTCAAATTGGTATAAATCATTTGGACAGCCAACTTTTTATTTTGTTAAACCTCTTGAAATCACAATACGTTGAATTTCAGAAGTTCCTTCATAAATTTGGGTTATTTTAGCATCACGCATCATACGTTCCACATGATATTCACTCACATAACCATTTCCACCATGAATTTGAACCGCTTCAATTGTGGTATTCATTGCGGTTTCAGAAGCAAATAATTTAGCCATTGCTCCAGAATGCGAAATATCTTCTCCAGCATCTTTCTCGCAACCTGCTTTAAAACACAACATTCGGGCAGCAGTAATTTGAACATGCATATCGGCAAGTTTAAACGCAATAGCTTGATGTTGTATAATTGGTTTTTTGAAAGCTACACGTTCTTGAGCATATTTTAATGCCAATTCATACGCTCCCTGTGCAATTCCAAGTGCTTGAGAGGCAATTCCAATTCGACCACCATTTAAAACAGCCATAGCGAAATTGAAACCAAATCCATCTTCACCAATTCGGTTTTCTTTGGGAACTTTCACATCTGAAAACATTAGTGAATGCGTATCCGAACCACGAATTCCCATTTTTTTTCTCTTTTGGACCAATAGAAAAGCCTTCCCAACCTTTTTCTACTAAAAAAGCATTGATTCCTCGATGCCCTTTTTCAACATCAGTTTGTGCAATTACGATGTAAGTAGATGCTGTGCCACCATTAGTAATCCAGTTTTTTGTACCATTTAATAAATAATAATCACCCATATCAATGGCAGTGGTTTTTTGTGAAGTTGCATCAGATCCCGCTTCCGGTTCAGAAAGACAAAAAGCACCAATAACCTCGCCTTTAGCTAAAGGAACAAGATATTTTTGTTTCTGCTCTTCATTGCAATATTTTTCAATACCAGCACAAACTAGCGAATTGTTTACCGACATAATTACGGCAGCGGAAGCATCAATTTTTGCAATTTCTTCCATTGCAAGTATGTATGAAATGCTATCTAAACCAGCTCCACCATACTTAGGATCAACCATCATGCCTAAAAATCCTAAATCCGCCATCATTTTCACTTGTTCAGCAGGAAATTTAGAATGCTCATCACGTTCTATAACTCCTGGCAATAATTCGGTTTGAGCAAAATCCCTAGCAGCTTGCTGAATCATCAAATGCTCTTCGGTTAATTTAAAATCCATAATTTTGTTATTATTTCTATTATTTGTTAATTTTGAGGATTCAAAAGTACAATATTTTTGTGAAATATTAAAAAAAGGAATTATTTTATAGCTTTTTTATTTGCTTCAAGAAAAAAAACAACTATTTATAATTAAAAAAATAATTGTAAAAGGCAAATTTCACACATAAAAAACAATAATAATGTTAAAAAAATAAAATAAATCTAATATAAAATCCAAAAAAAAGAGTTGTATAAAATAATAAAAAAAAATTCACTAAATTGTTCAATATATGTATCTTTGTAAATCCAATAAAAAAACGAACCTAATGAAAAGTTTATTACAAAAATTTGAAAACAAAGAACCTGAAATAGTGTTTAACTGGAAAGATCCAGAAACTGAAGCGGAAGGCTGGACAGTAATTAATTCCTTAAGAGGAGGTGCAGCAGGAGGCGGAACAAGAATGCGTAAAGGACTGGATATGAACGAAGTACTTTCACTTGCCAAAACAATGGAAGTGAAATTTTCAGTTTCAGGACCAGCAATTGGTGGTGCAAAATCGGGTATTAATTTTGATCCAAACGATCCTAGAAAAAAAGGAGTTTTGGAGCGTTGGTACAAAGCGGTTTCACCTTTATTAAAAAATTATTATGGAACAGGAGGCGATTTAAACGTTGATGAAATCCATGAAGTTATCCCGATGACGGAAGATTGTGGGGTTTGGCATCCGCAAGAAGGGGTTTTTAATGGGCATTTTCGTCCTACAGAAGCCGATAAAATCAATAGAATTGGACAATTGCGACAAGGGGTAATAAAAGTGATTGAAAATCCTAATTTTTCACCCGATGTAGCCAGAAAATATACAGTTGCCGACATGATTACAGGTTATGGTGTTGCAGAAGCTGCTCGTCATTATTACGAAATTTACGGAGGAAGTATCCAAGGTAAGAAAGCAATCGTTCAAGGTTTTGGAAATGTGGGCTCAGCTGCCGCTTTTTATCTAGCTCAAATGGGTGCAAAAGTTATCGGAATTATTGATAGAACAGGCGGTATCATCAATGAAAACGGCTATTCTTTTGAAGAAATAAGAACTTTATTCTTAAACAAAGACGGCAATCAATTAGTAGCTGAAAACATGATTCCATTTGAAGAAATCAATGCTAAAATTTGGTCAATTGGTGCTCAAGTTTTTGCTCCATGTGCCGCGTCAAGATTGGTAACGAAAGAACAAGTGGAGCAACTTATCGCTTCAGGCTTAGAAGTAATTTCCAGTGGTGCGAATGTTCCTTTTGCAGATAAAGAAATTTTCTTTGGTCCTATCATGGAAGAAACGGATAAAAAAGTAAGTTTAATCCCTGATTTTATTGCAAATTGTGGCATGGCAAGAGTTTTTGCTTATTTCATGGAGAAAAAAGTACAAATGACTGATGAAGCCATTTTTTCTGACACTTCAAACACCATTAAAAACGCCATTCAAAAAGCACACAATTTAAATTCAGATACAAAAAACATTAGTGCAACAGCTTTTGAAATTGCACTTAAACAATTAATCTAATTCAATTCAATACTTATGGAAGCATTACTGATTGTACTTTTCGTAATTGGCTATTTATCAATCACTTTAGAACACCCTCTCAAGTTAGACAAAACCGTTCCAGCTTTATTAATGGCTTCAATCATGTGGGCATTATTGGCAATAGGTTTTCATAAAGGATGGTTTTCTGTCGTAGATGGTTATGGATCAATTTTTAATATTAATTCAGGAGATATTCACCAACAAGAACACGGGTTTGAAAATTTACTTTTACACCATTTAGGAAAAACAGCAGAAATTTTAGTCTTTTTAATTGGTGCCATGACTATTGTGGAACTTATTGATCTTCACAAAGGCTTTGATGTTTTAAAAGATATGGTAAAAACCAAAAGTAAATTCAAATTGCTTTGGCTAACGGGTATTATTGGTTTTATTTTATCTGCTGTGATTGATAATCTAACGGCTACAATTGTATTGATTTCGCTGTTGAGAAAATTAATTATTAACCGAGAAGAACGCATTTGGTATGCTTCGTTAATCATTATTGCAACAAATGCGGGTGGAGCGTGGTCGCCAATTGGTGATGTTACTACAACCATGCTTTGGATTGCTAAAAAAGTATCTGCAGTTGGTTTAACCACTCATATTATTATTCCCGCCATATTGTGTTTTGTGGTGCCGTATGCTTTAGCTTCAAGAATGAAAATTTTTAAAGGAAATGTAGAGGTAGATGAAACTTCAAATGAAGAACAACAAAAATTATTAAGTAGTAAAACCATGCTTTGGATGGGACTTGGTGCTATTGTTTTTGTGCCAATTTTCAAGACGATAACACACCTGCCTCCTTATGTAGGTATGATGTTAAGTCTTGCTGTGGTATGGTTGGTTTCGGAATACATTCATCCTGAAGATAATTTCGATTCAAGCAAAAAACACTCTTACTCTGCCCAAAAAGCACTTTCTAAAATAGAAATTTCAAGTATTTTATTTTTCTTAGGTATTTTAATGTCGGTTGCTGCACTTGAAAGCCTTGTTTTTGGGACTATCAATGGGCAAGAAGTGGGAACTTTACGCTATGCTGCAGAAGGTATTTCTAATGCTATTCCTAATATGGATTTAGTTGTAATTTTACTTGGTGCCTTATCGGCTGTTATTGACAATGTGCCTTTAGTAGCTGCTTCAATGGGAATGTACACTTACGAATTGGATAATCCAATTTGGCATTTTATTGCTTATTCAGCGGGTACAGGAGGTAGTATGCTTATTATTGGCTCCGCAGCAGGTGTTGCAGCAATGGGTATGGAAAAAATCGACTTTATTTGGTATCTTAAAAAAATAACTTGGTTGGCTTTCGCTGGATTTATTGCTGGTGCATTGGCTTTTATTGCGATAGAACATTTTATCCGATAACAATATTTTGATTCAAATCACGTTTATAGTTTAAATATATTTTTATGAGTTTATTTCTTCAAGCAGATAGTTTAGCAGTTGCAACGCAAGTAGCAGCAGATGCTGTACCAACCGAACAAACGTTGTCTATGTGGAGTTTACTTACTAGCGGCGGTATTGGTGGTCAATTAATCATGCTAGTTCTTTTTATACAATTGTTTTTTGCTCTTTTTCTCTATTTTGAAAGGCTTATGGCAATCAACAAAGCGTCTCAAATTGATGCAAGTTTCATGAATTCAATAAAAATGAACATCATGTCGGGCAAAATTGATGCCGCCAAAATGTTGTGTGCTCAAACCAATTCACCAGTAGCAAGACTAATCGAAAAAGGAATTTCACGCATCGGCAAACCGCTAGCAGACATCAATACCGCTATCGAAAATGCGGGTACGCTAGAATTATACAAACTTGAAAAAAACACAAGTATGCTCGCAACAATTTCGGGAGCTGGACCAATGGTTGGCTTCCTTGGAACAGTAGTTGGTATGATTCTTGCTTTTCACAAAATGGCAAGCGGCGGTGGACAAATTGAAGTGGGTGCTTTAGCGGAAGGAATTTATACGGCTATGACCACAACTGTTGTTGGATTAGTTGTGGGAATTATTGCTTATATAGGTTATAATCACTTGGTTGTAAAAACCAATAAAGTGGTCAATCAAATGGAAGCAAATGCAGTAGATTTCTTAGATTTATTAAACGAACCTGTATAATGAAAATAGGTAAAAATAGAAATAAGGTTTCAACAGAATTTAACATGTCTTCCATGACCGACATCGTGTTTTTGTTGCTCATCTTTTTCATGATAACTTCAACAATGGTTACCACAAATGCACTAGATTTGGTACTTCCGAAAGCTAAAGGAAAAACCGATAGCAACAAAAGTACATCGGTGAGCATCGACAAAGAGTTGAATTTTTTCATCGATAAAGATAAAGTAAACGAAGCCGATTTAGAAACACAACTACTTGCTGTTTTGGGCAAATCAACCGAAAAAGCAATTGTGTTGCGAGCTGAAAAGTCCGTTCCACACGAAAAAGTGGTTCAAGTAATGGAAATTGCCTATAGAAATCAAATAAAAATGGTAATAGCGGTTAATCCGAAGTAATTTTTTTTGGAGCTATTTCCAGCTATCCATTACAAGTTTTTTAATTGTAGTGGCAATCCCAAAGCTACAGGGATTACCACTACAATCAAAAAAGCTTTCCATTACTATCTGGGCTAGGGCATTGGTTTTCAGAAGATAAACAAAGAAAACAATACATTTATAGTTCTAAAGAAATGAATTATTGAATGAAAATAAAATTTTGTAACGCTAAATATAGAAAAAATGAAATTCCTTGACACCCCAGAAGAAAAAAAATCATTTGGCATTACTACCATAATTTTTATGGTGCTTTTTTTGTTGTTTGCCTTTTTTGGACTCACATATATGGATCCACCACCTGAAAATGGTGTAGCAATAAATTTCGGGACAAGTGACACGGGAAGTGGTGAAGTGCAACCAATGGAAACCCCAAAAAGTGTACAAAGTGAACCTCAAAACCAACCAAAACCAGTTGAAGATAACACTTTAACTCAAGATAGTGATTCGCCAGTAACACTACCAAAAACCGAAAAAAAGAAACCAACGGAAAAACCCGTTGAAAAGCCAACAGAAAAACCGGTTGAAACACCAAAACGAAAAATAAATTCAGCATTAGATCGAATAAAAAACGCAAAAAACAGTGACGGAAATAGTGCCGCAAGCCATGGTGATGATGCAGAAGGTGATGGCGACAAAGGAAAACCAAACGGCAGTTTATATGCAAACAGTTTTTACGGCGATGGTTCTGGAGACGGAAAAGGTACAGGAAAAGGAACCGGCTGGGGATTAGCTGGAAGAAAATTAGCTGGAAACAACAAAAAAGTTCAGGATTGCAATGAATCCGGGAAAGTAGTGGTTAAAATTTGGGTTAACAAGCAAGGAAATGTAATAAAAGCAGAACGTGCTCAAGGCACGACAAACTCCGATCCTTGTTTAGTAAATCCGGCAATTGCAACTGCAAAAACATTCAAATGGCAAGCTGATGAAAATGCTCCCGATACACAAATTGGGTTTGTTGTTGTTAATTTCCATTTGGGAGAATAAAAAAACAACTTTGAAAAACATAAGTTCAAAAAACACGATTAGAAACCGAAACTAGAATGCCTAAAAATGGCTATCTAACCCCGATTGACGTGGAAATCCTTTTTTTGAAACACCTAACCGTTTTTTTTAAACGGTTGTTAGGTGTTTCAAAAAAAGATTGTAACAAAAAGCGGGAACATGGATTCCAAAAGAGCCAAAGCCATTCGTTTCAAAAAAACCAAAAAAATGACTTATAAAGAAACTACGGAATGGATGTTTCAGCAATTACCTATGTTTCAAGCGATTGGAGCGGCGGCTTATAAGAAAGATTTATCGAATACGTTACTTTTAGCATCACATTTGCATCATCCTGAAACAAAATTCAGAACCATTCATGTGGGCGGCACAAATGGAAAAGGATCAACCTCATCATTAATTGCTTCCGTTTTGCAAGAAGCGGGATATAAAGTTGGGCTTTATACCTCGCCACATTTAAAGGATTTTCGGGAACGAATTCGGGTGAATGCTGCCTTAATTTCCGAAGAATTTGTGGTGGAGTTTATTGCTAAAAATAAAGTTTTTTTTGAGAAAAACAGCCTAAGCTTTTTTGAAATGACAGTGGGTTTAGCCTTTTCTTATTTTGAAAAAGAGCAAGTGGATGTTGCAGTAATTGAAGTAGGAATGGGTGGAAGATTGGATTCGACCAATATAATTACGCCGTTGCTTTCTGTTATTACGAATATTGGTTTGGACCACACGCAGTTTTTAGGTTCAACTTTAAAGGAAATTGCATCAGAAAAAGCGGGAATCATTAAAGCAAACGTACCTATAGTAATTGGGGAATATTGTGATGAAACGAAAGAAGTGTTTGAAGAAAAAGCGAAAGCACTGCATTCACCTTTATTTTTTGCATCAACTAATCCGAAAGTTAGTTTAGAATGTGCGTTGAAAGGTGATTATCAAGAAAGTAATTTGAAAACGGTTGTGCAAACTATTGAACTAGCAAAAGATTTTTTTGAAATTAATGAAAACCACCTTAAAAAAGGGCTTAAAAATGTAATTGAGAATACAGGATTATTAGGGCGTTGGCAGATTTTAAATGAGAATCCGAAAGTAGTTTGCGATACAGCACATAACAGTCATGGGTTAAAAATAGTGATTAAACAGCTTGAAAAAGAAAAATTCGAGCAACTTCATATTGTTTTAGGCGTTGTAAATGACAAAGATTTAGGTTCAATTTTGCCTTTATTTCCAAAAAATGCAAACTATTATTTTTGCAAACCTGAAATTCCTCGGGGTTTAGATGCAAAAATTTTAGAAGAAGAAGCTAAAGAATTTGGGTTGAGAGGAATTATATGTAGTTCAGTTTCAAATGCTTACAAAACAGCTTTAGAAAGAGCTGGCAAAGAAGATTTAATATATATAGGTGGAAGCACATTTGTTGTTGCGGAAGTATTATAATTTTTTTTTAATTTTTTTTGAAAAAAGTTTGCATAGTAAAAAAATAGCTGTATATTTGCACTCGCAATACGGAACTAAAATGAAGTGTTGAAAAGAGCGATTAGCTCAGCTGGTTCAGAGCATCCCGATTCATCGGGAGGGTCGGGAATCAACAAAAAAAATAAATTAGGGCGATTAGCTCAGCTGGTTCAGAGCACCTCGTTTACACCGAGGGGGTCGGGGGTTCGAACCCCTCATCGCCCACAAACACTCCAAAAGGAGTGTTTTTTTTTGGAATAAAGTCTGTTTGTTCAGTGCATCCCGATTCATCGGGAGGGTCGGGAATCAACAAAAGATAAAATAATTAGGACGATTAGCTCAGCTGGTTCAGAGCATCCCGATTCATCGGGAGGGTTTGGGGTTCGAACCCCTTCCCGAAGAATCGGGACAGGCAATCGCCCACAAACACTCCAAGAGGAGTGTTTTTTTTTTTTGCCAAATACAAAAA
>Ga0247722_10002223_pt1 | contig 10202 bp, 7 predicted proteins | sample MSEWelMarce3H_FC_FD_189094 | JGI IMG/M metagenome (GOLD analysis project Ga0247722, IMG submission 189094) | Subsurface sediment microbial communities from gas well in West Virginia, United States - MSEEL Well Study Marcellus 3H_FC | ecosystem: Environmental > Terrestrial > Deep subsurface >...
CAGATGTGGTGGCCGAATTCTCTAACATTGGAAAAATCAACGTAGACGTTTTTGCGCCAGGTGTAAAAATTTATGCCACTACCCCTTATGATTCCTATCAGTTTTTACAAGGAACATCGATGGCGGCTCCAAATGTCGCTGGAGTAGCTGCGTTGATTCGTTCGCACTATCCTACCTTATCTGCTAAACAAGTCAAACACATCTTAATGGATTCAGGGACAGCGATTACTTCTGATATTGTTTTTGGAGGGAATCCGAATGATACCCGCCCGTTTGCTTCTTTGTCTAAATCAGGTAAGATAGTAAACGCTTATAATGCTTTGGTAATGGCAAAGAAAACTGCCGAAAACACTAAAGTCACAAAGGGAAATCGCTAATCACATAAACTAAATAAGTAAGCTTGTTGGAACTTCACCTCTTCTGACAAGCTTATTTTAATTTAGCCCATTTACCAACATATTGTCAAAATGAAAAAAATTCTTTTACTTGCTATAGTAACCCTAAGTTTCGGAAACCTCTGTGCCCAACAATCGACCTATTGGCAACAACACGTAGATTATAAAATGGAGGTAGCTATGGATGTCAAAACCTATCAATACAACGGAAAACAAGAATTGGTCTATACCAATAATTCGCCCGATACCCTGAGGAAGGTCTTTTATCATTTGTACAACAATGCCTTCCAGCCCGGTAGCGAAATGGACCTACGATTGCAAAATATTAAAGATCCCGATGGTCGAATGGTGACTAAAATTAAAGTCGAGGGCAAAGAGGTAAAAGAAAGTCGGATTAAAAACCTAAAACCGAATGAGATTGGGTTTCTAAAGATTCGTAATTTCAAGCAAGACGGGGTGAGTGCTTCAGCAAAAGAAGTAGGTACGATTCTAGAAGTCACTTTGGCCAAACCGATTCTGCCAGGCGGAAAAACCACTTTTACGTTGGATTTTCAAGGACAATCTCCTTTACAAATTCGTCGCTCGGGACGCAATAACAAAGAGGGAGTCGAATTGTCTATGTCGCAATGGTATCCTAAAATGGTGGAATTTGATTTTGAGGGCTGGCATGCTGATGCTTATATTGGAAGAGAGTTTCATGGCGTTTGGGGGAATTTTGATGTAAAGATCACGATCGACAAAAACTACCTATTAGGAGGTTCGGGTTATTTGCAAAACAAAAACGAAATTGGCTACGGCTACCAAGACGCGGGAGTAGCATTAATCGTTCCTAAAAAAACCAAAACGTTGACTTGGCATTTTATAGCGCCAAAAGTACACGATTTTACTTGGGCTGCCGATAAAGAATATCTGCACGATGTAGTACAAGTCCCTAACGGCGCTATGCTACACTTTTTGTACAAAAACAATCCGAAAATAATAGAAAACTGGAAAAAAGCGCAAGCCAAGACAGTACAATTGATGCAGTTTTACAATAAAATAGTGGGCCAATACCCGTATGAGCAATACTCGGTGATTCAAGGCGGCGATGGCGGAATGGAATATGCCATGTGTACCTTAATCTTAGGCGAAGGCACTTATGAAGGATTGGTAGGCGTAATTGCACACGAAATGGGCCATTCCTGGTTCCAACACATTCTAGCTTCTAACGAAGGGAAACACGGCTGGATGGACGAAGGTTTTACCTCCTATATCGAAGATTTAGGCATGCAAAACATAGGATTACGCAAAGATGAAGCCTTATATTCTGGTGGGTATAACGGTTATTATTCGATGGTGAATTCGGGTAAAGAATTACCACAAGGCACCCATGCCGATCGTTTTGACGAAAACCGAGTGTATAGCATTTCATCCTATTGCAAAGGCGAATTGTTTTTGACCCAATTGGAATATTTAATTGGTAAAGACCAAGTGGCTGCCACCCTAAAACGCTTTTACGAAGAATTCAAATTCAAACATCCTACGCCCAATGACATCAAACGCACTGCCGAAAGGGTTTCTGGAGCCGAATTGGATTGGTATTTGATCGATTGGACGCAAACCACCAACACGATTGATTATGGCATCAAAGGGGTAGAAGAGCAAGCTGAGCAAACGACCGTTGCTTTAGAACGGATTGGAAGAATGCCCATGCCAATGGAGGTACTTGTAGAATACACCAATGGCACTCAAGAACTGTATTACATTCCATTGCGAATGATGCATTTTGTAAAAGCCCATTCCAATTCGGCGATAAAAAGAACAGTTTTAACGGACTGGCCGTGGGGCAACCCAAATTATGAATGGACCCTAAAGGCGCCTAAAAATACCATTAAGAAAATCACCCTCGACCCAAGTGGCTTAATGGCTGATATTAAGAAAGAAAACAACGTTTTTGAGAATAAATAAGCAACCCATAAGCTCTTAAAAACGAATAAATTTGAATTGAATATACATCAATGGCATTGACTATTTCTATTCGCAATACAGCAATAATAATGCGCCGATTTTTTTCATCTGGATTAATTGTTATATTATTAACTGCTTCATGCTGTGAAAAATATCATGATACAAATACTCCCACTCCAAAAGAATTTATTTTTAATTTTCGAACTGATAACGAGGGCTGGATGGGTGATTTTGCTGATTATCCAAATGAACCTAATGTGGAAAACTTCTATGAGTTGGATTTCTCATATTCTATGTTACCAAGTCCATTAAACAATAATAAAGGTGCTTTAAGACAATCTGGAAATAATCACAGCGATGATTTATTTATGTTTGCTAAAAAGAAAATTTCTGGATTAGAACCCAATACAAACTACAAAATTGATATTGAAATAGAATTTGCTACCAATGTTGCTAATGGTACTATTGGAGTAGGAGGTTCTCCTGGAGAAAGTGTTTTCCTCAAAGCAGGTGCAACAACCAATGAACCATTCAAAGTTCTAGACAATTCAGATAACCACTACCGAATGAATCTTGATAAAGGGAATCAAGGTCAAGATGGTGAAAACATGAAAGTAATAGGAAATTTTGCCAATGGCACAGACTTGAGTGTATATCAATTAAAAGTTTTAAAAACAATTAGCCCTATTAATACGGTTTCGAATTCGACTGGAGAGATTTGGATAATTGTAGGAACAGACTCTGGTTTTGAATCAACTACCACAATTTTTTATAATACTATAAAAGTAAATATTAAATAACACCCAAATCATCCAGATAACAATAATCGAGAAACTAGCGCTTTAATAAATCGGATTTTCTTGGTGTATGTTTTCCTTTAACCAAAAAACGTTAAGAACCTTTTGGAGAAATCCCGAACTAAATTTAGAACGTTACTAAAAAAAGAAACCATGAATGCATTATAAAACATAAACTAGCTGGAAAGACAGAATACTCGCCAAAAAAAATGAGCAATTTTTAAAAGCTATTAAAATTATTTTTAACGCGACAAAGCCAGAAGAAATCATTTGCCTTTCAACTGAACAAATTGAAATGTTATCTATGAGCGAAAAAGATATAGAACAAAGGAAACTGATTTCAGAATCTGAATTATATGAAAGAGATTCTAAACGGCCCCGTTAACTATATATTAGACCGAAAATCCAATCAAACTAAGGAATTGTATTTTGGAGCCGAAAACATTCATTTCAACAATAGAAAAAGATAAAATTTCCAATAGAGTTGGTTTATTTATAGTGCCTTAATAATGTTCAAAAGGATATACAAAATTGTGACAATATGATATATTTCCAGATTGAGAGGGTTAAAATTGCAATAGAAATACTTTCAAATGAGTTAAGCAATATTAGTAAAACTAAAATACAAACCCTGCTAGGGTTAGCATCATGCACGGCAACCCATAAAAAAAGCGAGAATAAATCTCGCTTTTAACCCCAACTATAATGATTTGAAATTATTCTACTGTCACTGATTTAGCCAAATTTCTTGGCTGATCCACATTACACGATCTCATTACTGCAATATGATAGGATAATAATTGTAAAGGAATGGTTGTTAACAATGGTGACAATGCATCGCTTGTTTCAGGGATTTCAATTACATAATCGGCTAACTCACGAACCTGGGTATCACCTTTGGTTACCACGGCGATAATTATACCGCTTCTTGATTTAATTTCCTGAATATTACTCACCACTTTATCGTAATGCCCTTGTTTTGGAGCAATAACAATAACCGGCATGTGTTCGTCAATTAAAGCAATTGGTCCGTGTTTCATTTCTGCTGCAGGATACCCTTCAGCATGAATATAAGATATCTCCTTTAACTTCAAAGCGCCTTCCAAAGCTACTGGGAAATTATACCCTCTTCCTAAGTAAAGGCAATTAGGAGCTGTTTTGAATATTTCAGCAATTTCCTTCGCTTTATCATTGGTTTGCAATGCTTCGGCAACTTTTTCTGGAATAATCTCAAGTTCTTGTAAGTATCTATGGAAGTCAGAATTGGTTAATGTCCCTTTGGCTTTAGCCAATCGTAAGGCAATCATTGTCAATACGGTAATTTGCGTTGTAAATGCTTTAGTAGAAGCCACGCCAATCTCAGGTCCAGCATGGGTATAAGCACCTGCATGGGTCTCTCTAGAAATGGAAGAACCAACTACATTACAAACGCCAAAAACAAACGCTCCTCTTTCTTTTGCTAACTTAATTGCAGCTAAGGTATCCGCTGTTTCTCCAGACTGTGAGATAGCAATAACAACATCCCCCTTATTAATTACTGGGTTTCTATATCTGAATTCAGAAGCGTATTCAACTTCTACAGGAATTCGAGTAAATTCTTCAAAAATATATTCAGCCACTAACCCTGCATGCCACGAAGTTCCACAAGCTACGATTAGAATCCGGTTGGCATTTAAAAATTTCTCTAAATTATCTTCAATACCAGCCATTTGGATTAATCCTAAATTGGCATGAAGCCTTCCTCTATAGGTGTCTTTAATAACGCTTGGTTGCTCATAAATTTCTTTGAGCATAAAGTGGTCGTAACCGCCTTTTTCTATTTGTTCCAAGTTCATTTTTAACTCTTGAATATAAGGATCTACTAAAGTATCATCTTTAATTTTTCTAATTTTCAAAGGTTTGTGCAATCTTACAACAGCCATTTCCTCATCCTCAAGATAAATGGCATTTGAGGTATACTCTATAAAAGGAGAGGCATCCGAAGCGATGAAATATTCATCTTCTCCTACACCTATTGCTAGTGGGCTACCTAAACGTGCCACCACAATTTCATTCGGTTTTTGCTTGTCAAATACACAAATGGCATACGCGCCAACGACTTGATTCAAAGCTATTTGAACGGCCTTTCCGAGTTTTAGATTCTCTTTTTTCTGAACATCCTCAATTAGATTGATTAAAACTTCTGAATCTGTATCCGAATGAAAAACATAGCCTCTTTTAATTAATTCTTCTTTTAGCGGTGCATAATTTTCAATAATCCCATTATGTATGATTACCAAATTACCTGAATTTGACACATGAGGATGGGAATTCACATCATTTGGGACTCCATGAGTGGCCCAACGGGTGTGACCAATCCCAATAGTTCCATTTATAGTCATCTCTCTTGAAGATTTTTCTTCAAGGTCAGTTACTTTTCCTTTTGTTTTAGAAACTTTAAGTTCCTGTCCATCAAAAAGCATAATTCCAGCACTATCATATCCTCTGTATTCTAATCTTTTTAAACCTTTGATTATAATTGGGTAAGCTTCTCTATGCCCTATGTATCCAACAATTCCACACATAATTTTTTGGTATTAATTAGGTTTTGTATAATAAATTTTAAGTTTTAGTCTTTTGTCAACGGGCACATTTGGATTACTTCCATAAATAACAGTCCCCAATGGATTCATTACTGATGAAAACGGCACTCTGTCTAATGAAAGATTTCCAGATGTAAAAGGGGTTTTTAGTTTAGCCGAGTTAACACCTCCAATAGATTCGGTCACTACCAATCCTAATTTCACATTTGTAGAATCATGATAAATTAGATTTTGGATATGCTTGGTGAGTCTAATTCTGTATTTAATCCCTCTTTTATCGCCAGTAGTTTCTTTTTTAATAATTCCGTCATGCACATATTTATTATACTTAGCATTTGGACTTACGCTGTTGTCATAATAATAGTCTATCAAAGGACGGTGGTTATTTAAATCGTATAAATAAATTCGGTTTGGTTCGGCAGCACCAGTCATGGCAGATTTGTCAACCCAAAAAGTCAAGCTTGCCTCATTGATTAACCATTTCTTGCCATTTGAAGGGTTTCTTAAATCGTCTAATTCGTCAGAAACACCATTAGCTCCAATAAGATTTCCTTGCGCATCATACCCTTTTAAATCCTCCTTTTTAAAAAGATCAATCACGGCCATAGAGCCTTGCCCTCCTTTTAAATATAGTTTCTCATCTCCTAAATTCATATCTGAATTGGCTAACCCAGAAGTGTAGTTTGGACTGTAATTATTTTCAAAAACATTCACGGTATTTCCGCTAAGACTAAGTGAGAATTGCCTTTCTTTGACAGTCGTGGCGCCAGCATTATCGGTAATATTTACCGTGTAAGTCACAATGATTTTTCCTTTTTTAAAATCTAATAATGCTAAACTTCCCTGGTCTGGAGAACTTGAAGCGCTTTCGGCTTTAAAATACAATCCTCTAAAGTATTCTTTAAAAATAGTGTTGTTCTTTAACTGGCCTGAAGCCGAAGATCCAAAAAGTTTATTTTGAAAGAAATCATTTCTAAGATTTAGGCGCATCCCTGGTACTGATCGGGTATCAACCACTTGAGCACCATCAACTGTTTTATAGGTTCTGATTTCTTCCGGACTATAGAAAAATTCGTCGTTTTGATTTACGGCGTTATCATTATTTAAACGGCTTGGATTTTTATACGTATCAAAATCGGTTTGATCGCCTGAATAATATTTTTGTGTTTCCTGAAAACCAGAAGAGGCAGAATAGTCCCTTAAGTAATAATTGGATTCATAAACACTCAACTTAATTTTGGAGCTACCGTAAATAGAATCCAATTCATAGGTTCTATTGCCTGTTCCCGAATCCGTACTCATCAAAGTACTAAAATAAGGAAGCGAAAGCTCAACCTTCGTTACTGTCGGATTTGTTCCAAAACTCGGATTAATGGTGTCCAGAACTATTTGAGATACAAAACTAGCTTTAGTCTTTCCAAAAAATGGGTGGTTATAATACCCCAAAGCATTTATAGGAAGATTACTTGATTCTACTGATCCAAAATCTATATTATATGCCGTGATGCCTTTTACAGAGTCTTGCTCCAAGCCAAAATGGTCCTCTCCAATAATATCAGATCCTATCTCGTTAAAATCTTTGTCGCAAGAAACCAAGAGAATTGTGACAAAAACCAATAGAATGCGTTTTAAAAAAAATTTGTTTTGCATATTAATTTTTAAAATTATTTCAGAACCCTATTTTTATAGAAATCGGTATACGCCTCCGCGAATTTATCTTTCGGAGTGAAAGGTAAAAAAGGTTTTTCGGATGATTCTATAAATTTTGTTAAACTTGAAGACAGGTTCTCTGAAGCAATGATTACTGCATCCGAATGAATAATTGAGGCCTTAATGATGTTTTCGTAATTTGGCGTCTCCAAATAGGCAATCGACTCATTTGGAATGCCATCAAAATGTACTTTTTGAATCATTTGAGTATCCAAAGTCCCTTCAAAAGACTGGCTATATACTGAAGTAACAATTTTAGTATCGGCAAACAAAGCTTCATCTTTATAATAATGCTTCATATAAATTGGCAACATGGCAGCCATCCAACCGTGAACATGGATGATATCGGGAACCCAATTGAGTTTTTTAACTGTTTCTACTACGCCTTTAGCAAAGAAGATGGCTCTTTCGTCATTATCAGGATACAAAACCCCTTCTTCGTCGGTAAAAGTGGCTTTCCTTTTAAAATATTCATCGTTGTCTATAAAATAAACCTGAATGCGTTCTTTTGGAATAGACGCTACTTTGATAATCAAAGGCATATCCAAATCATTTACTACCAAATTCATCCCTGACAACCGAATCACTTCATGTAATTGATGTCTCCTCTCATTAATATTTCCGTATCTTGGCATGAAAATTCTTATTTGTCCCCCTTGATCATTAATCATTTTAGGCACGTCATAAGACATTAGGGAAACTTCGTTTTCAGCTAAATAGGGCACTACTTCAGATGATACATACAATATCCTCTTATCTTCCATATTATAATTTGGGTTACTTATTATCGATAAAAAACAAGCAAAATTACGAAATTTTATGCAGTTAATAACTAAAATCTTAAGTTTGCATTTTATTTTAATAAAACAACCATGCTCATTTTTGATAGACAAGTAGCTTTAAGAGAGCATTTAGAATCTATTTCTGACTCAAAAACAACCATTGGGTTTGTTCCAACAATGGGCGCTTTGCACCAAGGTCATCTGTCATTACTTGCCGAATCCTTAAAAAACAATACTTTTTCCGTTGTCAGCATCTTTGTAAACCCAACCCAATTCAACAATGCCGATGATTTGGCAAAATACCCTAGAACACTCGCTATTGATGTCGAAAAAATAAAATCTGTAAGTGACAAGATTATTGTCTTTGCGCCTCAGGTAACTGACCTATACGAAAACGGTGCTATCTCCCAACATTTTGATTTTGATGGCCTTGAACACCAAATGGAAGGAAAATTCAGATCTGGTCATTTTGACGGTGTCGGAACTATTGTAAAACGCTTATTTGAAATTGTAAAGCCCTCTAAAGCCTACTTTGGAGAAAAAGATTTCCAGCAATTGCAAATCGTAAAAAAGATGGTCGAAAAATACCATCTCCCTGTTACAATAATCGGTTGTGCTATTTTCAGAGAACCAAACGGACTGGCAATGAGTTCCCGAAACGAACGTTTGTCAGCAGAAGAAAGACAAGAAGCAGGAATACTATACCAAATACTTCAAGAAGCCAAAGTAAAGTTTGGCACAAAAAGTGCTGGTTTTATTTCAAGATGGGTGGGTAAAGAACTAGAAAAACACCCTAATTTTAAATTAGAGTATTTTCAAATTGCCTATGAAACCACTTTATTGCCATGTGTTAGAAAAACAGAGTCCAAAAAATACCGCGCTTTTATAGCAGTATTTGTTAACAACATTCGATTGATCGATACTATTTCATTAAATTAATTACCTTTGCCTCATGCAAATTCAAGTAGTAAAATCTAAGATCCACCGTGTTACAGTAACCGGAGCCGATTTAAATTATATCGGAAGCATCACTATAGACGAAGCTTTAATGGAAGCCTCAAATATTATCGAAGGCGAAAAGGTAGCAATCGTAAACATTAATAACGGAGAGCGTCTAGAAACCTATGCCATCAAAGGAAATCGAAATAGCGGCGATATTACCCTAAATGGTCCTGCCGCTCGAAGAGTACAAAAAGGAGATGTAATTATCATTATTTCATATGGAATTTTGGACTTTGAAGAAGCAAAATCTTTTAAGCCTACACTCGTTTTCCCAAATGAAAAAGACAACTCTTTGACTTAGTATTTTGAAAAAAAAAATTAGCACTTGGTTGTCTATTATTCTTCCGCTATTATTGGGCGTTTTTCTGATACATTATACTTATACTAAGTTTACGCCAGATCAACTGGCCGAAATCAAAAATCATTTTAGAAACGCCAATTACAACTATATTTATCTATCGCTTTTTGTCGCTTTTTTAGGAAGTGCTTCTAGAGCCTATCGCTGGAAATATTCTTTGGAACACATGGGATACCAAACCTCTTTTGCGAATAATTTCATGGCCGTCTCTATTGGGTACTTAATGAATATGACTATTCCGAGATCTGGAGAAATCTCAAGAGCCTTAGTCGTTAAAAAATATGACAATATCCCTTTTGACAAAGGTTTTGGTTCTATTGTTGCCGAAAGAATCGTAGACATGATGATTCTTTTGTTTTTTATCATTCTCGCTTTTTTTGTACAATTTGATATTGTTAAAGCTTTCATTCTTGATAAAATTCCTTTACAAAAACTTTTATTGGTTTTAGGCATTGCCGTCTTATTCGGATTGGCTTTGATATGGGCATACCTATATTCCAAATCAAAGTTTATTTTAATGTTTAAACAAAAAATTCAAGGCCTAAAAGAAGGACTGCTGAGTTTGGTTCGAATGAAAAGAAAATGGTCTTATTTATTTCATACACTATTTATTTGGTTCTCTTATATAT
>Ga0247722_10002224_pt1 | contig 10202 bp, 4 predicted proteins | sample MSEWelMarce3H_FC_FD_189094 | JGI IMG/M metagenome (GOLD analysis project Ga0247722, IMG submission 189094) | Subsurface sediment microbial communities from gas well in West Virginia, United States - MSEEL Well Study Marcellus 3H_FC | ecosystem: Environmental > Terrestrial > Deep subsurface >...
TTAAATAAATTTGAGCGTTTCCAGTACGAATATCATTGGAATCAACAGACGGTATAGAATAAGTAACATTAAAACTAGCATCCGGTGATAAATTTGGAGTTAATATAGAACGACTTGTCCCGTCTGGTTGCTGAATTGACGGATATTCTTCCGGATAATCAGAGTCATTATAATCAGACGGAACACTAATTATAACATAATAAATTGACGGTGGAGTATATTTCCATCGTAAAATAACTTTCCCTCCGCTTGATTCTTGAACCAGCGAATATGATGGATTTGTAATCGATGAAGAATTTAATATACCCATCGTGACATCACACGTGTTTAATGTGTATGTTGGAAAGTAATCCGCAATATTAAATGGTGTTATAGTAAATCTGTATGTCTTATCATTATTCAATGGCGATAAATTATTTTGCACCAATTTCATAGTAAATGTGGTGTTCATTGACGCATCTGTGCGAACGGGTGAGGAACCATTTATTACAAACGGTCCAGAATGAAGAATAAATTTATTATTGGTTATGTCTGGTAGTATCGAATCAATCGTAAACACGACCGTTAGTTTATACCGTTTCGACTGTTTATATGAGTCGATACGAGGTAATGTCGGAACAAATATTTTCGGAGTTTCACTACCGCCAATTACACTACCTGTATTGTAATCAATATATTTATACGAACCACCTACTGATAATCGGTCTTTTGTTACAGTATACAATGTATTGGCGGGAACATAAAAAATATCGTATATATTCAATGACGGATTGCTTACATGTGTCAAATGACCGCGAATCGACATTTTGAATGTAACGGGTACAGTATCAATATTTACATTAAAATAATACCATTTCAATTGTATATTTGAAATATCAAACACGTTTTGTGTCAATTCATTACTAGTATATGTAAAACTGCGATTAGTGTTAGTAAGAACTACGTTTTTACTAGGATCGGCCACAAGTCCCGAATTTATATCGGGATCTAATAATGTAATGGGGGATGGGGGGATAATGTATTTCGTAAGATTATTTTTGGACGCGTCGACCGCGCTTAATTCGGCAGCTGACATTGTATGACGATTTTTCAGGGAGTTATATACAGCAACAAATTGATCTTTCGGATATGTGTTGTCTTCTTTGGGGGGTTCAGTAGCATTTTGATTATATTCATATTCCTCACCAACTAATTTTCCGGTAGTTTTGTCGACTTCCTGATAGTTAATAACGTAATTTAAGATAGGAGCGCCCCCATCATTCGGCGGTATTTTCCACGTAAGATAAACCAGATTATTACCAATAACGGTTTTATCTCTTAAAATTACGGCGGGGGAGTTCTCGGGACTTGTAATGGGAATACCCGTCAAAACAGATGAATATGCTGCGGTTCCAAGTTCGTTAACCGAAGAGACCCGCAGATAGTATTTATTTCCATTGATTAGCGAACCATATTGTTCTACAGGAATACCGGTTAGTTGCGTATAGGATTGCGCCAATGCAAGTGTTCGATATGACACATTACTAATATCATAACGATATTCGTTAGGTTTATCGTCTATGTGTTCGGTCACTGGTACATAAAGGTCATTAAACGCATCAAACGTAACGGTATTTAACGACAAGTCCTGAGTATATTCCAAATTATTGATCCAGCGTCCATATGTATCCACATTAATTTGAATGATAAAATTCTGTATTTCATACCCACTAAATTCGGGTTTGGTCCATAACACCGAGATTTTATTCGATAAACGCTCTGATTCGGAAAAATAATACTTGGTTGAACTTCCAGGAACATTTACGATCATATTCGGAACGGAACCGCATCTTTTCGTGTATAACTGCGAAAATGCACAAGTTCCGACCATATTATTGGCCGCGATTTTATATGAATAATAATTCCCGTTTGTCAAATTATAAAACCGATAAAATGGTAGAGAATCCTGATAATACGGAGTATTGATATTGTAAATCGTTTTCGTCGGACTAGTGAGTATATTCGATGAAGCAATCGTCGGGTCTGGTGCTGAAAAACGGTAGAATTGATAGGGGGTAAGTGTATGTGATATTATATTTATTTTGAATGGATTTGTTTGAAATACCGAATTGTAACTAGGGTCAGTGATGACCAACGAGAATACATAAACGATTTGAGTGTGCGCCACCATGTCATTTACGGTCGAAGATGATGGAAATGACAATACACCCGATACATCAAATGATGACGATATAACAGGTAATGCATTTGTTGATGGGTCTATTATGATATTTTCATAAGATGCAATGTAATTCCGCGAAATATCGAATAATAAATATGTATTATAATTTGGATCGCTTACAGTAGATAAGAACCTATCAACTGATGACGTATTATAACTCACATCGGAAAACTGCTTGAATGAACGTGAATAACACCGCACACGTAATTGAAATGGTGCGTTGAAACTCGTAATCGGTGATGGTGATAACTGTGTCTGTGCATTCGAAATATCAACGATATAATTCCATGAAAGGTCGATTTTTAATTCATTAAAATTGGCGAGTGGTCTAGTCATTTTTCGTAAATAATGAACCGAACTACTGGTACTAGCGCCCCTGGCGCTAATGACGACGCCACTGAAATCCTGTATGATAGGAAATCGATAAGGGGCTACGCGAACACCTAACACTATAATACTGTAGAATTTTTTATAGGCGTCAGTTAATGCAGAAGCTGTTGCGGGGTAATAAAACAAATCCGAAAATTTGATACTCCCTTGAATTACATCGTCCTTTTTGAAATATAATAGATCACGGTATTTAACATTATCAATATTATTAATATTATTAAAAGTGACACTGAATATATCCGTCATTATTTTGCCATTATTTTGTGGTATAGCACCCAGTCCATTTGTAAACGAGTCATAGGTTCGTGAATAGCTGGTTAACAATTCGATTCGGGAAGTAGAAACTGCTGGATTTATCTTATGAAGAGAAAGCGTCATCGTTGTAACTGAATTCGCACATATATCTACAATTGGATTATCCGAATGATATTTCCAACTCAGTTCAACCTCTGTATTATAACTCAAATCAAAATAATTAGTCGATGAATCAGGAATTGAAGGTAATAGTGATACAATTGTATTAGTCGCATTGACATCAAAACCTGTTGGAACACCAGTGCTTGATAGAAATGGTGCCGAATATGGGACCGGTTTCAAATAAGAGTCATAACTGGATGATACTATACTTGACGCTAAGTCCGACGTGGTTCGTTCTTCTGAATAAAAAAAGTAGTTTTTTATGGTCGACCCATTATTAACTGGAGGATTCCACGATAAGTCCATCTGATTTTGGACTCCGGCGCGAACAATAGATGAACCAACGGTAAATACGGTTGAAATCGTAGTCGATCCATAATTTCCGTAGGTTTCTTGTTTTGCGGATATTGTTGTAGACCCGATTCCGCTTATTGTTACTAGACGCCCAGATATAGTGGCTACATTCGTATTACTACTTACATAAGTAAATGGACCGATACTATTTGACGATGGATCTGTTAAGTTGAATGAAATATCATTAAATTCCTTTTTCGGAATAATAAAGTTTGTGAGAGTTGGGGGAATAACACTGACAGTGAATGACACCGTAACCGTTTTGGAATTATATATACCATACGCGGCTTGTGTCGCAGTAATACTGGTAGTTCCCGCACCTAATATAGTGACTGTATTTCCGCTGATTGTCGCAATATTTGTATTATCGATGGTGTATGTAAATGCACCACCGGAATTATCACTGACCGGGTTTATTAAATTAAATAAAGGATCTCCGTATTTTTTCGTAGAAGGAACGACAAAATTCGTTGACCATGTCGTCGTCGTCGTCATTTGTATATTACACCTACCGAAAAGAAATAAAATAAAAAATCGACCGTCGACCGTCGACCGGACCGTCGCCGAGATCATCGTTGTTCAGATTATCGTTGTTCAACGATAAGATCATCGTTGTTCAACGATAAGATCATCGTTGTTCAACGATAACATTAGGTATTGTCATCGGTCGAACATTTTTATTGAACATTATATTTTCATATGCTGTTTTCAATGAAATTGGAACATCTACTACATTGCGTAATTCGTGCAATTTTACCTTATCACTTGTATTCGTAAAACCAACAAAATTTTCAGCAAAAAGAAGGATTTCATAACTATCGCTATTTGTAGCCGGATTTTGACTTATATTATTATCTAAACCGACGACTGTTACTGAAAAATAGGCGGTCGTTGCGTCCTTATACAATAGACTGTTGAAATAGTTGAAAGATTGCCGCAAATATGGGGTGCCAGATACAGAACCAAAAATCCGGTAGTCTACATGAAATCGTATAATATTCTGAGAATTAATAACATCGCTACTATTCCATACAATTTGAATTTGCTTGCTTAGATTCGTAAATACTACATTTGTTAAACGAGACGGAACCAACCCAATAATGATTGGATGTTGTAAATATGGACTGGCGTCATCGATAACCTCTAATAAACCGATCATCTTACGGCGAAGACTGTCAACTGTTACAGCCGCGACTCGAAAAATATAGGGTTTATTATTTATTAGATCTGTAATCGTAAAAGATCGGTTTAAACTATTTGTAAATTTTTTCGAGGGTTCAACTGAAGCAAATTTACCCCATAATGTGTCATTTACTAAAATCGAATTCATATCCTGGATTGTGTTTCCAATTGTTGTCGTACTTGTAAGTTCTCCGACAATGTTAGTTGAAATATCAGCAACACTATAAATATCATAAATGAGATACTCAATATAATACTGAGTAATCGGCATTTCATCGTCAATATCGGCCGGTTCAGACCATTCTAATGTAATTTGATTATTTCCCACCGAGGCGGTGACATTATTGACGATATCGGATCTACGTGAAGGGATCGCAGTTACAGTATTAAACCCAGTAGAATAACCAAAATTAGTTCGCGTATAAACATAATATTTGAATTCACCGCCATTTTCACGTAAATCGTACGTATCTTCATAATAAGGACCGATCAGATTCTTAAATGATATCTCAAATTGTTCATTGTATACGCCATTATTGCGGGTTACTTTAAATCGGTCAATCTTATAGTCGATAATCGGATATCCACCGGTAAGGTCTAAACTTGGCGGGTTTGTAATCGGATTCAATTCCAAGATCCAATTAAAATAGAGGCGAACTAAACGATCATCTACTGAAGCAAAAAAAATAGGTGGCGGATTAGGAGGTTTCCCTGGAATAACCGACGTTTTATCCAGGTTCGTGTCGGTTATTTGCGTATATGGACTTGTATCACCATTTGCATCAACCACACAATACCGGACATAATATCGTCGACCATTTACAACACATGCACTAATATCAAGAGTATATATTCCACTCGCGTCCGTGACAGCATTGTATGCAACAGTATATTCGGGGAAACAAGTCACCACGGCACCCGACGTCGGATAATACCAGTAGTCTTTATTATCAGTGTATTGAATACGATACACCCATCCGGTATACGTTGGCGCCGGAGCGTTATTGGATGTGTCGATGTATTTATACCATCTAAACCGGAATGCGGTGTCAAGAGGTGTGATACTATAAATATCGCCATTGGGCAGTCCTGATGAGGGGGCGGGAGAGATTGGTGGGCGATAGGCGAAAGATGGCGCGATAACAGATGACGCCAGAGGTAAATCCACGTCAAAATATGTATCTGATACGGTCGACGTTCCGTAAAGGTTCGTACTAGATACAGTGAATCGGTATCTCCCCGAAACGAGACCACCTCCGACCGGAATAGTAACTTCTTTACGGATAAAGTTACCCTTTACACCATTTGCGTTTAAAAGTGTATTATTCGATGCGTCTTTTATTTCTTCATATGTTTGGACGCTTTCGATTTGAGTATACGATATATCAGTTGACGCCAAGTTCCGGTACTTAATCGTAAATATAAAGGGTGCTTTACCATTATTATTAATAGGTGGTGTAAATTCAATTCCGACTTTTAGTGGAGATGCGTGATAGGAACGGCGTACTATTTTGATGGGTGTTGGCGCGGATCCTGCACTAGATGAAACTGTCGATGATAACGAACTTTCCCCAAACCGATTTTTGGCTGAAACCCAAAAACTGTATAATACTCCATTCTCTAGATTTGGAACAATCAATGTAGGAAGAAATACGGTGAATGTGCCGATTATGATATTACTAGGCGCCCCGTATTTTCCATAACGAACGATATAGGATTCAACGATGACTTCGCCTGAATTGGGAGGTAATGACCATTCTAATCGGATCGAATTGTTTAAAGGGAATGTCGAAACACTCGCGATTCGCGCTGGTGCACCTAATGTTGTATAAAGTGGTGTACAATCACTTAAAAAAATAAGGGTCGGCGTCGGCGCCGTCATAATAGATATACTGTAATACTAATACTACTAATACTAATACTAATATTAAATTGTGTCTTATAATAGTTTGATTTATATACACTATGATAAGAAAGATTCGATGCGGCACGGCACGGCACGGCGCGTCGCGACACGACCAATGAGAGTTAATTAATGCGCCTGGTGCTAATTTCAGAAGAGACCAAGTAGATGGAATTTGCAGTGACGATGATATACTCAGTATCAACCTTGTAGATTTTTGCGATTGGACTAGTATACTCGTCTTCACTTTTCACAAGTAACTTCTCATTATTCTGACGAACACCAATAAGACAAGTTTTATCCAAAGAACTCGTCCAATAATCAAGAATAATCGGTTTATCTTCTAAAATAGCTACCTTGGTGGCGTGTTGAAAGCATGCGTAAGAAGGAACACGACTCACAGTCTGGTTGTCGCCGGCACCACCACCACCACCACCTGCGCTGGCGCTGGCGCTAACCGCAACATTTCCATTGCCCGAAGTATTGGATGACATGACGAGTGAAATAAAGAAGGTATATAGAATACTCAATTTTTAAATCTTTATATTCTTTACGAATTGTATTCCCTAAATATCTAATCGTCCGTTTCTACATAATATTTGATGGATGTCATATATAATTTCTTTTTGCGTATCGTTCGAATACTACTTTTCCCTAAACTTACGACCGCCGCCGCGGCCGCTTCCCCCCCTCCGTCACCGTCGCCGTCGCCGTGATTGGCGATGGCGCCCTTTTGATGAACAAGTCCCATTTGTATTCCCGAAAATTCGGTTTCTAGGATTTTCTTGATAAACCGATAGATCACGTTCAATATTTCCTCGTTACATTTCCCAACAATCAAGATACTCCCGGTTCTAAAGATCATAAACGACACCTCGTAATAATTATTATCTTCCAGATGGACGGGTTGTTGTCCTGTTTGCGGTCCTTCCTTATTTGGAATATAGTAAAACTTGCACTGGATACCCGGATAAGAGCACGAGTCGTAGTTGGTATTAATGCCATATTTATACTTCATCAAATGAAACAACTTATCACGGTCGATGAAGAACCCGCAGTTGAAATTAGAATTAATCAATGCTGTCTCGCATCGGTCTTTCAAATATGACAAATCGTCGCCTAACAATGGACGAAGTGTCGATACGAGTAAATCAAGAACTTGAACCAGGGTTTTATCTTCCTGAATCCCCGGAATTTCTAATTTGCCGGTGTTGAAAACCTTCACGTGCATTTCCTTATACAAAATATCGTCTTCTGGTGCACGTTCTTCCGGGTTTTCGCATATACCGCCATTGATGCGTAAAATCAACACGAAACAGTTGAAGAATGCACGCTTCTTTTTGTGATTTCCTCCGATGAGATCCTTTTTACATAAACCGACACTTATTTTGCGTTGATCCTTGTAGGGGATGCGTCCCGCGGGATTGTCGATATGCTCGATGACGTGCTCTTCATAGAATAGTGGTTGTTGTTGTAGTTTTTCTTTGATTCCGGCCACAACTGCGGGGTCGATGGTCTGAAACTTGATTTGTTTTTTGATAACACCCTCGCGCCTCTTATAATAATGCTGGACGGGTATATCCCAAAAGAGTTTGTATATATCAACCGATTGGGTTAAATAGGCAATTTTCGTTTTGGTTGAAATGTAAATAGGTGTAGCGCATGGACAACCGGTTTCGGAAGGCGCGGCAGCAAATTCCGATGACAGTGCTTCGACGGCGGCGGTTGCGGCGGCGACAGCAGCAGCAGCAGAATCCTTCGATAAATCATCTACAAAAGAATATGATTTCCGCTGCTGTTTTTTCGAAATACATGACCGTTTTTGTTTAATGGGGGCGACTCCGGATACTTCTTGTAACCGTTTACCCGCGACCGCGCCCCCACCGGATTGTCTGAGAGATTTGTCATTATTACTTCGTTCGCGCTTATTCATTTCAGTCTCATTGTATTCATCTTCTTCATCTTCGTCGTCGTAGTCGCAATCCTGCTGGCGATTAAGACGAGCCATAAATTTGGTCCATTCAGAGTCAAGTGTCGGTTCCATAATAATCGATCCAATGATACCAGATGTTATTATGAGTTATTTAAATCAATTTAACGGAGTTTGGTGGGGTTAAATGCTTATTCCTAGGTCTTCTTCGGTTTCACCTTTATGATTCGTTTTTTAACAACGTCCACTGGCGTAGCCGGAACCGGAACCGGAGCCGGAGCCGGATGCGACATGAAATATTTACGAATATTTAATATAAAATATTGGACGATATATTCACTACGTATATTGTGTAAATGAATAATGTGTTCGACGCTATTCAAAAATGCAGGATTCACGAATTCAGGTCGATTTCGAATAATATAGTAAAAATACAATTTTATAATAGTTCGTGGTTCGACACAATACTTTATACTGACATCTCTGAAATAGTCTATTAATCGGCAATCGTCGATGTCGCCGCCGCCTCCACCACCGCCGTCACAGTCGTCGTCACCACCGCCAGCGACGGTATTATCTGCTGCGATAAAGAGGTCAGTCATTCGACTCCAAACGTCATTGGTTATGACATTGATTTGCTGTATATTATCTTGATTCGTCTGCATATAATTTATCATACTGCGTATATCCGAATTGAATTGATGCTGGATTGACACCAAATTCGTATCAGATAACGTCAGTTTTTCGCTGTCGCGGATCTTCTTAAGAAATGATAAAATATCAGGTTCAGGCAACTGATTGAACCGCATCCGCACGAATTCGGTTTGAAGAGACTCGTCGATTCGTGACACATAATTACAAATCAGGCAAAATCGCACATTATTATCCGTGTAACTTGTCAGTAGGTATCGCAGTGCGATTTGTGCATTGGTCGTCATATAATCCACCTCATCTAAGATAACAAATTTAATCCCGTTTCCGAACATAGATTTAGTGCTTACAAAACTGTTGATTTGGTTGCGGATAATATCGATACCGCGTTCATCGGATGCGTTTAAATGAATCATCAGTCCGCGATTCCGCATATTTAGTTTGGACTGATACGCATTCACCAGATTTATAATTGTCGTTGTTTTCCCGGTTCCAGGTGGTCCATAAAATAGTAGATTCGGGAAATAGTTGGTTTTAAGGATATTAGACAAAATGATGCGATTATAGGGGTCTAATACGATTTCTTCGAAGCACGAGGGTCGGTATTTTTCAACCCAAGGCATGGATTCATTTACAAGATGTTGTTGTTCCATAACAATTAAATTACAATATACGGATACATTTATGTGTTTTTCTGTTCAAATCTTAACCGGTATATAATTGAAACGTTTTGCGTATATACTCCGATATTATATTCAATTCATTTAATATACATCATAATGTCCAGTTCGCCGTCTTCACCTTCATCCGCCTCAGGATATCTGGAACTCATTCTGGGTTCGATGTTTTCAGGTAAAACGTCATATTTGTTGGAAATATACAAGAAATCAATATTTTGTAATATACCCATCGCGGTTATCAATTACGCGGCCGATAATCGCTACACGACTGAGTCAATGATGTCAACCCATGACAAACAAATGATCCCCTGTATTCTTTCCAATACAATATATGACGCAATCAGCAATAACCTCGAACTCGTCACAAGCGCGGATATTATTCTGATCAATGAAGGTCAGTTCTTCCCAGATATCGAGGAGCAGGTGCGTATATTGGTAGAGCAGTCGCATAAGCGCGTTCATATTTGCGGTCTA
>Ga0247722_10002225_pt1 | contig 10201 bp, 10 predicted proteins | sample MSEWelMarce3H_FC_FD_189094 | JGI IMG/M metagenome (GOLD analysis project Ga0247722, IMG submission 189094) | Subsurface sediment microbial communities from gas well in West Virginia, United States - MSEEL Well Study Marcellus 3H_FC | ecosystem: Environmental > Terrestrial > Deep subsurface >...
AAATTATCCATATCTTAAAAGTCCTATAACTAGTAGTAATATAAGGTAGTATATTTCGATCTTTTTTTTTTAATTTTGTAACGTATTAGTATTTTAAAAATATAATTCGGCGAGATGGAACAGAATGGTTGGAAGCAATGATGATCATTCATTTTTTCAAATCTCTGGAGGGTTTTTCAAAAAAAGGACATTTATAAATGTCCTTTTTTGATTTTTCCAAAATAAATTTGAAAAAAACGATGCATTCGTCACTCAGACCATAATGCTCTAAATTGTGTTTTTAAGTTGAAAAATTTGTGACGATAATTTTTTCAAACTTTTTATATATTTAATGAAAAGGATTTAGGCATTTTTTATGTTACCATATATATATAAAAATGGGTAACCCAGAAAATGCCAAAAAATGCCTAATTTTTATATGCGAAATATGTGACTTTAAATGCTCTAAAGAATCTAACTATAAAATACACATTGAGACCATTAAGCATAAAATGGTAACTGAGGGTAACAAAAAAATGCCAATGGGAGGGCAGACAAGTTTTAGCTGCGTATGTGGTAATGAATATAAGTATCGACCTGGATTGGCAAGACATAAGAGAACATGTCCAAAAATAAATATGGGTTCATTGTCGCAAGCGTGTCAAGATAATAGCGACACGATAAATGATGCGAATAAAAATGAAGACGAAAGCATAATTATTAATACATGTAATAATATAACAAAAGACGAAATATTATTGAAGCTCATTAAAGATAACGATGAGATGATGAAAATTATAAAAGGACAGCAGGAACAAATAAACACGCTTATACCAAAATTAGGAAATACGACGAATAATAATATAACAAACAATTTCAATCTTAATCTATTTCTAAACGAGAAATGTAAAGACGCATTGAATATGTCCGAATTTATTGACTCGCTTAAAATAACTCTAGAAGATTTGTTATTTTCAAAGAATAATGGGATCACGCGCGGCATAACCGATGTCATGATAAAAGGTCTCAAAGAATTAGACATCTATAAGCGTCCAATTCATTGTACTGATATAAAGCGTGATATAATGTATATTAAAGATGAAGACAAGTGGCAAAAAGACGATAATCATGACAAAATGAAAAATACAATTGTAAAAATAGCTGACAAGGAACGGAATGCGCTACAGCAATGGTCGATAGACAATCCTGATTGGATGGAAACGGAAAAGAAACAAATAGAATACTTAACAATGGTGCGATCTATATGCGAACCTATAGAAAATTTCGACAAATACGAGCGAAAAATAGTAAAAAATGTGGGGAAAGAGATCATTGTAGACAAGCGCAACATCCTGTCGGACAAATAGATTCTCCGGCACCACCGCAATATTTTCTAAAAACATATAGTTTTAACTCCGTGTCTTCTGAATCTGTCGGCATATGATTTATTACTTACACAGCTAACGGTAACCGGCTTCATCTTCACATAATAATTCCCTGCCACATTTGTTCCTTGATACATCCCCAGATTTGCTGCGGCCGCTCCCGCCGCGCTATAAAATGAACTCCCATTTATCATAACTGTATCTGCTGCCAATTTTCTAAGGCGTGTTGCTCCGGATACTGCCCCCTGTTTCGCAAAGGCAACATTGTTGGGTTTATATATTGTTTGCGATACACATGGTTTATCATATAGTCGTATAGGTGTATACTCTACTGGTTCAACTACTTGTGGTCCCAGTGGTGAGTTATTTGGCCAAAGTGGTTCACCATCCGCACTAAAATACGTAGAAGTATCGGCGCGATTTGTGGAAATATTTTGCTCATACGTTTGGCATCTTGATTGCTGCTTTGCGAAACTATCGGCATAATATGCCTGACTATTATATGCTATAGCACCTTTGATTATGTTATTTTGTGGGGAGCAATTAATACAGTTTGTATTGTATACACCGGTTAATACTTGATATGGATTAAATTCCTGGAAAGGAGGACTAGATTTAAAATTACCAGTAAATCCAGAAAATTTGACAGTTGCTTGACCATGTGTGATATTCTGCGAAGGAACATTAACATCATACCATAAATGATTATTGTTACCAATAGCAATATTTTTACCTTGTAAAATTGCTGACACACCTTCTAAAGGAATATTAGTTAACGCGAATAAAATATCCGGATTTGTTAATCCGTATGGCGAATTAGACTGAATTGTTAGTTTTGAAATGACGCCGTTTGTGAAACGAAGTCTATATTCAGCAAAACATACATTTGGCACACTGCTACACCACGAACTATAAAACAAATTGTTAGAGTTAGTAGCACCATATCCTACATTATTATACTGCATGGCAATACCAGTAACTGTAGGCGATGTTCCGTCTTCTATTGGTCCAAGAGCATATGAAAGAGCCGCATTAGAAGGCACCCGATTAAACCCATTATTTTGAATCGTGGCATCACTTAATGGTGTCGAATATTTGTCGCCCTTTGTTTCGTAACTGAATTTATTATTTGCTATAATATAGGAATTACCACCTTCATTATCCACACAAGCACAGTTAGGGTCGTAATGATATACGGTTAATCCAGGACGATCTAAATCTACAATACGCGCTGTTCGCGAATTATTTGACGGACCTTTGCCATTATTATTATAAACACGTAGTTGCCGCCGCCAATGCTTTAATGGACGGGCTTTGAAATCGGGGCCGTTAAAATCTGCCTGATTTATATTTGGATTCATACCATTTGCGTTTGGACGTGTCCATCCGGGAATAATAAATGTTCCAGTATTTACTTTTGGGGGATAATGCGGAACCTTTGTAGTAATAAGAGTATTCGATGTTCTAAAATTCAAGGGAGCATTTATAATTGTTGGATGTTCGGTGTGTTGTGGTTGTGACATCGCCTTACTTAATATATGTATTTAAATATATATTTATAAATAGTAGTAAATACTAAATACTATTTATAAGAATTAGGAATTATGGAGACGATTTAATATTAACCTTCAAATCTTATCCTCTTATAATCTCTTAATTTACATCCTGGATCTACATCTTCGCCTTCTATGACAATACTACTACAAGGTATATGACACGCCGATGTTGAAAGAGGAATACGTCGCTTATCTATTCTTAATTTACGTGCTAACTCGTTAAATAGTTTTAAATAACAACAATAGTAATTCGGATCTGTTCTTGATTGTATAGCAGGAAGTTGTTGGCAAGTTATACCCATCGCAATCGCATTTTGATCCATAAGAGAAACAGCAGCTTGTAAATTTTCGTATTCATCTTTATCGTCTTTATCATCTAACATGTTAATTCTCTCCCAAAGATAATTTATAAATTTTAATCCTGTTAGCCCTATGTATCCATTGTCAAGTTCTATCATTTTTTTATAAGCAGTTTGTAATCCGTAATCATTTAAAATCTCTGGATTAGTTTGAAGAGCATCAACTAAATCTCTGAATCTATCTGATTTATTTTCATCACTTAGATCAATATCACTTATATCTATATCACGAGGTCGTCGACGTTTGTCCCCACCCCTCAACACCCTTCGCCGTGTTACATCGCGCCTCTTTTTAACATATTTTCCGCGCCTTGTTTTCTTATATTTATTATTTCTACTATGTTTACTTCTATTTTTAAATTGCCTTCTACGTGTTAATCTACGCATCATTTATGCGCTTTGTATATACTATATATCTATATATAAAGTATATTATTTTATTTTCGGCATATGTAAAACCGAAGTAATACACAGCAAAAATATTATAACCCACTACTTATGTTCCTACTCCCAAAAAATAAGTCAATCCGGTATTATATTGTTTTTCTAAATCAGATGATTTAAATGGGAAACAGACAGTATGATTTTGGCGATATATAGCACCCAGATTCTTCTGTGAGCATATTGGCGGCTGATACTTGCTTTTCAAGAAATATGGCGTATCAGAAATTCCGCGGTATGCACATGAACTCGCACCCTCAGCACCAAATGCGGCCTTCAATGACGCAGCGTTCTTATTCACCGTCGTCTGTTTAAGGCGATCCAATCGTGTGCTACTATCTACGGCACCTTGGCACGCATATTGCCGATTATTCGGTTTAAAAATAGTGGTGCCTGATTTGCGCCCATTACATGTCCGTGTGCTTTGCGGATTATATGCGTCGGTTGTGGCAAATACTTGCGAACCATTGGGCGAATCTGACGCCCATTTAAGCTGACCATTTGCGTCATAATAATCGGCATTAGTTCCCTGTATAGGAACAGTTAGTAGTTTTTGCTCATACGTATTAGTGCGCGACTTCATATATGCTTCGTGGGTTGTATAATATGCTTTACTAAGAAGTGTGGTGGCCGGTTTTATTACCCTTGCCGGAGGAGTACAAGAAATACATTTCGTATTATATATGCCGGTAAGAATCTGATAATTTTCGTCGGTTCCTTGGGGGGCCGATGTATCGCCAACCTGGACATAACCTTCATTTTCTATTTTGACGCCATTATTTAGCATATCAGTGGTCAAACTATTATCGCCTTGTTTTGTGAATTGTTCGGATATAGTATAAGCGTTCCCGCCGTTAAGATCGGCACAAGCACAGTCGTTGCTTGCGCGGTATACTTCGCCACCGGGTGTAGTGGCGAGATAAATACTGGCTACACGACTTCCTGAGGTAGTTATTCCGCCAAATGTGGAAGGGCGGAGTTGTCGACGCCAGTGTTTAATAGGACGAGCCTTGAAATCAGGACCATTGGGAATTTGGTTTTCAGTGGAATTTGTATCGACGCCATTAGCTAAAGGACGACTCAATCCGGGGATAATACTTACAGCGGTGCCGTCTTTAGTAGCATAATGAGGAACTTTAGTAGTTATTAATGAATTTGATTTGCTAAAATTCAGAGGATTATTTATTCTTGGACGAGTGTTTGTCATTATAGTTGTTTGTTGTTATATCTATTTCTATATTTATATTAGAATATAATATTATAAATGTTATAATATTATATACAAAAATATTCAAAATATATAGTAAATGGAATTTATAGTTACAGGATTATTTATCATATTTTTTAGTTATATATTGTTATATTCATTATATGATATTTTATTTAAAAGATCTACAATAGAAGGTCTAGAAAATGGTGATAAAGATGAGGATAAAGATAAGGATAAAGATGAGGATAAAGATAAGGATAAAGATGAGGATGCTACCGCAAAGGCACAAGCAGGTAGCGAAAAATCAAGTGATGCCAATGAAAAAATAAAAAAAAGCAACCCTGAAAGTGCTACATTTGAAGCTGCTACAAATGTAGCAAATACTCATCCATAATAAATAATATATAAGTAAAAATAGAACAATTTTAATTCCTAATTTAAAAAATATTGTAAAACACGCATGTAATTAAATAATTATATAGACTAATATTAATTATATAAACTAATATTAGATATAATGAGTGAATCTGACAATAATTATCCATATTATGCTAATATATTAACTCCAGCGCAGCTTGGTATGAGTCCGGGAAATAGTTTAAGTAATATAGAAAATGGCGTTGCGGGTTTAGTTAACTATATACATTTATTAGTAGAAGGAACATCTCCTGCTTCATCAACAGGTAAACCTTTAGGTAATCGATATTTTCTAAAAACAAATCAAAGCTGTTCAAATACTGACGGGTCAAAAGTTACTCGAAGTCTGTATATAAATAATATTCCTACAGGCGGGCTAGGAGTTCTACCTAGTGGTTCTATGGGTCAAAATTTTTCATCTTTTCGAGGTCTTCTTCCTGGCGCGCTTGAGGATATTTTATCTTTAAGTCGAATTGATTTTATGGGAGCATTTAGTAGTATGGACATTCCTAAATGTCAGTCTGTTACTCTTCAAACAATCAATAATAAGAATCGGATAGGATACGATACACAGTATGTAGCATTAAGTGATTTAAATGATGTTCCACCTTGTGCTTTTAGAAATGGGTATAATCCCGTTACGGATACACTATGTACCGAAGGGTTTATGGTGAGTTTGGATAATGAAAATGATAGCGATGGAGGTAATAAATTAAATAAAAATAAAAATAATAAGAAGAAGAAAACTAAAAATAAGAATAAGAATAAGAATAAGAATATCTCTGATATTGGAATTGAAATTAATATTAGTGATAAGCCATTAAGAATGCCAGATGATATATTTTTACAAATATTTATATATACATTTGGTGCGTTTTGGGTGTATGTGATACTTAAACTATTGGCAAATATGTATAAAAAAAATAGATAATATGTATGATGCTGTGTTTATAATATCGTTTAATTGTTATAAAATCAAACGATATTAGATAATTATTTTATTATAAGTATAAGAATAGTGATTTATCAAGTGATTAATTACGACGCTTGTGTGTATTCTTTTTCCTAGAACTGCGTTTATTTTTTCCACCAACACGACCAAACCCCATTGAGCTTCCGCCAATTTTTGACTTGCTTCGATTTTTACGACTTCCACGTCGTTTTTTGCGACCACCGCCTCCTTGTTCACTTTGTAAGTCTTGTAAGACCGGTTTTTTTTCTGATGGGTTTACTTCTTGCATCTTTGGTTCTGCTGCTGCTCCGGTGGCCTGTCCCGGTGCGGGTGCTCCTACCTGTCCCGGTGCGGGTGCTCCTACCTGGGCAGGTGCTGGCGCTGCTGCTGCCGCTGGTGCGGGTGCTGGCGCTGCTGCTGCCGCTGGTTTACCGAAAAGCCCAAATGTTATTTTATGAGTAAAACCTTCTCCGAATAAAAAGTCAAACATGTTATTTTGCTTATTAAATTATATATTATAAAAATATATTAATATACAATTAACGTATTAATAACTCATTTAGAACTTGAATCGTTTATACAATTCAAGAGCAGCTAAACCACCAAGAATCTGCGCCAGAATGTAACCGATGAGATCCTGCTTAGGCAATTTGCCAGCCATAACCATCATCACTGAAACTGCAGGATTGAAGTTACCACCGGAAATCTTTCCTCCAAGGTAAATAACTAACGCAAGAGCAGCACCGATAGCAAGAGCATTACCTGTGGCTATGATTATATACAAAAAGAACAAAGTTCCTAAAAACTCAACTAAATACTTATTAAATGCCATTTTATTATATAATAAAATAATAAAATAAATTAAAATAAATTATAATAAAATTACTAAATAAATATAAAATAAATTAGACATATATTTGACGATTTCCGGTGGTTGAAATACGCGAAGATCCACCAGATTGAAAAGGATTATCAACAGCACCCTTCTTTTTTGGAGCCACGCATCCACCATTACGACATCTCTGGCGGCGAATATTACGAATTGTGTTATCATTATTTTTTGTCTGATATGGGGCATTTGGAGCAAGACCTATTTTGTATGCGGATTGACCAATTGCGTTATACTTAATCATATTGATATATTGATCGCCACTAACAGGAACGGGGATCGGTTTACCAGCTAATACGCGCCGTTGGTAATGACTATGAAACATGCTCGTGGTGTAATTTGTATTACTTGCTACCTTGCTAGTATTCACATTTGTCGAATTTGTAGAATAGAAATTCTTTTGCGCATTTACAAAGGAAGCGCGAGCATTTGCTACATTACCTGTCTGATCTGTTGGGTATTGCTGGTTAGGTGCAGGAGCTACGCAAGTTTGAATTCCATTATTACCGCGTTGTTTTATAAGAACGGTTTGTGTTGGTGGGCCATTAAAATAGTATTGTAGTTTCTTAACAGGGACAGATGTCATTTATGTATGTAAATAAAAATAGAGTATATATATTTATATATATATATAATAATAATATTATATATACGGATAAAATTCACTAAAGACAAATGATATTAAATCTATAATCTGTGAATACGTCTCCAAGGAGACTGAGAAGCATTAAACTGATCACCGCCAAAACTGTAATCATTGTAGTTTCTATTTATAGCTTGTAATTTTTTAAAACGAACATAATCAGATCCGTCGTATACGAAACGAGGATTACATGTGGCAGACGGAATGCCAGTATTATCTTTATGTGCCTGAATGGCTCCACCAAGGACTTTGTAACCATTGAGAGTCCTGCGCACATTATTTACTTGATTTGAACCACCTGAAGTATAATTTTGCCTAGAAAGAAAATCTCCAGCATTATTAACAACACGGAAAGGACCGATAGCTCGTTTGTATCCATTTATAGTTCCTGTAGCGGCAGCACCATTCCATGCTTGAACTAAAGAAAAACGGTCAATTGAGCGTTCGCTGCTTCCTACCATACCGCTTCCACCATATGCTCCGGCACCGCCACCAATTAATGTTGGTGCGATACCTTGTAAACCACCTCCTAAGTTTGACATTTTATTATGTTATATTATATTATATTATATTATATTATAATAAAAATAGATTAAAAATTTATCAGTAAATAAAAATAAATACATTAAAATAGATTAAAATATTATATCATAAAGTTTTATAGATGAATGATGCCTAAATAATATTCGTATTATATACTCTTATGAACTATATACTATGTATAAAATATTCAGCCGCGCAGTTATGTCATAATCCTTGGCGCGATGTTCATCGTCTGTAATTCCTGAAATAGTAGTTTACAAGCGTATGGTATTTCTACATATGCGAAGTTTGTCCGGTTGTCACATGTTCGGCAACAATGAATTCCCATTTTATCATTATAAGCAGCAATCATACCACAGTCGCGGCATACGTGAACTTGATATTTATCGGAAGCATCATACAAACGTCCGCGTGTAAATCTTGCCGCTCCGTGCGAGACCATACAGTTATGTGCGACAATTCCATTTGCGAGAAACGAGTGTGTATCTTCTACGCTAATATCATATACTTGTTTGGGACCGACCGGTATTCTCGATACGACAGTTAGATTCATTGTTGGGATAGAGCCGCAATCACGTGTTACGCCATAGTTTCCGGCATCATCGGCATCAGTATCCACATCCACATCGTCCACATCGTCCACATCGTCCACACTAGGAAGACATTTAATACTTTCATTTTTGAACCAATCTAGTGCGCCGATTTTTTCGAGGAATTCTTCGGCGGTGGGGAATCCTTTTGCCGTGAATTTACCGAATTCTGTTCCTTTGATGAGGTGATCAGTAATATCGTGCGTGCTTGGTATAGCATATTCGTGTAGAAGTCCTTCTGTTTTCTTCAACTCCTCGACGGCTTGAGCAATTGCTTTTTTAGTTGGAACTATTTTTTCAGGAGTTTTTTCCTTAATCTCTTTGAATTTTGTAATTTCATTGACACGGTTTACCATCCAGTTGTGTTGGCGTGTCACTTCTTCACGCAGACGACGATAAGATACTCCGGCTTCCAAGCGTTGAGACTTATGACAGCAATATCGAAACCCAACTTTTTCAGAGAATGGGATCAATTGTTCAATCGGAAGATGGAGCGTCAATTGAAAACTTCGTCCTGATTTGTCTGCTTTCTCCTTTCCTTCAAATTTTTTCTTTGAAAATGATGTCTCCTTGGGAGCTTGAATAGTTGTATTATGAATACCGCATTTAGCAAGTAATTTCTGGATATCTTCAAACATTTTTTGTAACGAGGCACGATGTTCGTATGTTTTAGTTTGCGAAAATGAAACCGATGTAAGGATGTCGCGTTTTCCTCTATGCATTCCAAGAACACAAGTGTGTCCATCGCCACCAAACATTCCGGCAAGAAATTCGCGGACAATAGGGCGAGGGCAATTTTCATCCAATATGAAGTCAGGAAGAGTTCCAGGTTGGTTTACTTTTTTGCCGCTGATTAATCCTGGAAGTTGAATAATATCATTCTTTAATTCTGCTGGAATTCTTATTTCATATAAATTTTTAGATATGAAATTTTTTTGTTTGCTTTCACAAAATAGTTTAATATCTTTCATTATAGATTCAACATCTAACATATGTCCTATAAATAAGCTTGCTTTTTTAGTTTTGGAATTCATGTGTCCATCCGTAATTAAATATCCAATAATACGCGCAAACGCAAGCGTTTTCATAAATTCTTCACGAGTATTTGTTTCAAGTATACTTCTTCCAAATTGAAGCGTCCATCCAGCACATTCTTTAATTTCTTCATTAATATCAACAAGAGGGCAGGTTATACTTGTCTTAATCTTAGTAGAATTCAATTCAATATCTTTAATTT
>Ga0247722_10002226_pt1 | contig 10193 bp, 9 predicted proteins | sample MSEWelMarce3H_FC_FD_189094 | JGI IMG/M metagenome (GOLD analysis project Ga0247722, IMG submission 189094) | Subsurface sediment microbial communities from gas well in West Virginia, United States - MSEEL Well Study Marcellus 3H_FC | ecosystem: Environmental > Terrestrial > Deep subsurface >...
TCCCCCTTCGGGGGTTGGGGGGCTCATGTATTACTACCACCCCGACCATTTGGGCACAAGTACAGCTTTAACAGATTATTTTGGTAATGCATACCAATTTTTCTTAAATTTGCCTTTTGGAGAGACTATGGCGCAGCAATTGGGTAGCAATTATTACAACAGCCCGTATAAGTTTAACGGTAAAGAACTAGACGAAGAAACTGGGTTTTATTATTATGGGGCGAGGTATTATGACCCGAGGGTGAGTTTTTGGATGAGTGTTGACCCACTTGCGGAGAAAATGCCACGTTGGTCTCCATACAGTTTTTGCTTTGATAATCCGATGCGATACGTTGACCCAGACGGACAAGCTCCAACAGATTGGTACTTAAATTTATTTACAGGGAATATTTCTTGGAAAGATGGTCAAGGTTCTCGATTGGGCTATAAAAATTTAGGTCATACTTGGGGTAGTACTGATGTAAATGGAAATAGGTTTTTGATGGATGGAGATTCAAAACAAATAAGCTATAACGGTAAAGTTCTTCAAGATTTTAATAATAATAAATCTGCGTTTGATATTACTAATGGCTTTACTATCTGGGGTAATGATAGATCAGGAGATACAAGCGGGCATTCTGGTATTACAACAGACTCTTTCGAGTCTGACGACATACCAATTTTATCAAATGGAAACGGTAAAGCAAGTAGTATTTTTAGTAAAGTAGATAATGTTTTAGATCAAATTATAAAGTTTTTTGAAATTGCTGATACGGCAGGTGATACAATGGACAGAGTTCAAGGTGTTGTAACTGCTACTCAAAATGCTATTGAAGAAAAAGAAACGGTTAAATATAGACAAACTACTGGTACAGGTAGTCGATACGGAAATATGATACTTCCTGATTTTAAAATTAAAGATACTGTAGTGCCTGCAGACAAAGCATCAGAGGTACATAATTCATTAGAAAAAAAATATCAAAATGATTGGCAAAAGCAAGTTAAAAAAGACAATTAGAATTAGTGTAGTTTTTTTACTTTTAATAATGATGGGTTGTAATAATAAAGACCCTAAAGATATAATAGAAGATAAAGCAGAAATATTATCCATTAATGGTAAGGAAGTTCTTAACCAAACTATTTACTATAAAAATAATGATTCTATAGATTATTCTAAAAGTCAGTTCTATGAAATCTCTGATGGGAATTGTATTGAATATCATTCTGTATTTGACACCTTAAAAACAGAAATTGGAGTTAATAGGTTTATTATATTTAAAACATCGGATTTATTAAAGTCAGATTTTTCAAATTATGAATCAATTAAATTAGATGAATATTCTTTTCTGAATGGTCATTCTCTTTGTATTGAGAGGAAAAACGCCCTTAATTATGGTGTTATAGAAGATGTTGTCTTTTTAAAATCAGATTCAATTAAAAGTGGAGAGAAAACCACACGAATAAAAACTATTTATCAGTATATTAATTTTAAGAATCCCCCAAAATGGGTAAATATCAATAATTATAAATAAAACATAACAAATACAAAGCCCTCGATTGAGGGCTTTACTTTTTTTATAAACTATTCAATTTAGTAGCTTTAATAAAATTATCTACGGTAAGTAGTAAACATTGTTTGTCTTTTTCGGGCAGGCTTTCAATATCTGCCATTCTTTTAAACATTACAGGGTCTTTAAATATATTTTGGTTTTCTGCTTCCCCCCGCTGGTGCACGAATCCTTTCGTGTACCAACTAAATAAAAACAATAACCACAACCCTAAAAAGTTGTGGTTTTAAAACTATTTAATTTTTCAAACCCTGTTAGCGTTTAAATGCTAACAGGGTTTTTAACTTGAAACCAAATAAACTTGAAACAAGCAACAAAAAGTCAACTGAAATATACATGTCAAGTATAGCCCTGATAGAGCCGATATCCTCCCGCAGTCCCGTAGGGCAAGGGAGATAAAGGCGATAGCAGGACAAAATGGGTGTTGGAAAGTGGTTATGTGCTTCAAAAAAATATCCCAACCGTAAACTCCTTTGGGACGAGAGCAACCGTTTGCGAGTAGTTTCTGATGAGAGATCGATGCAACATTACATTTATGATGCTAGTGGCGAGCGTGTACTGAAGGCAAGCTCTGATATGGAAGCCGTGTACCAAAACGGTTCGTTGCTCAACAACCCGGGCAGTGTGAGCATAAATGGCTATACCAGTTACCCAAGTGCGTTTTTGGTTATTACGGCAGATGGCGTATATAGCAAGCATTATTATGCTGGCACACAACGCATTGTGAGCCGTTTGGGCGATACCGATGCCAGTTTGTTTGAAGTGGGTTGCGGCACGTGCAAAGAACAAAGCACGCCTAAAGATTTGGATGCCAAAAAACTGCAACAAGACCAAAAAGCCGACCTACAACTGTATGCCGACCAACTAAAAAAAGGCACCATTGCCTACAAAGAGTACAAACCAACGCCATTAGCCGAGCAAGAAAAAGCCCTGCTAGACGAGCAAACCCCACCAAATGAGCAACGCGCTGTAGCTCCCCCTTCGGGGGTTGGGGGGCTCATTTACTACTACCACCCTGACCATTTGGGAACTTCAACAGCTTTAACAGATTATTTTGGTAATGCATACCAATTTTTCTTAAATTTGCCTTTTGGAGAGACCATGGCGCAGCAGTTGGGTAGCAATTACTACAACAGCCCGTATAAGTTTAATGGAAAGGAACTAGACGAAGAAACTGGGTTTTATTATTATGGAGCGAGGTATTATGACCCGAGGATTTCGATTTTTCAATCTGTTGACCCGCTTGTTGAGCAAACCATGGATGCGTATGGGTATTGTTATCAAAACCCGATTAATTTGATTGACCCTACGGGGATGAGTTCGGAAGATCCTGGAGATTACTATACAAAAGATGGGACGTATTTAGGATGGGATGGGAAAAATGATGGGAAAGTTTACATTGCTAATAAGTATAAGCATGATAACAAGACAGGAAAAAATATTATTAATAATTCAGACAGAACTGAATTAAAAGGAGTTACAAATGAAGTTTTATTAGGATTCGCATCTGTCATACATGCTGAATCTGGAGGAAGCAAGGAGGAATCTTATGCTATTGGTAATGTTACAATGAATTTTATTGACGAAGGAGGTTCAACCCAAATACCAACTTTAGAAGATGCAGTAATGTATGATAATAAATTTGCTCAAGGGGCTACTCAAGAGAACTTTACATCATTTTTAGGTTCAAGTTATAGTGACCGTAATTCTAAATATGCAGTTGGAGCTGCAATAAATGCTATAGGATTTTCCCAAGGTTTAGCGGGTTATTCAGATTATAGTAATGGCGCAGATAGTTGGGATGGTATTGATTTAGTTTCAACAAAATGGGAAAATACTCATAGAGATTATATTTGGAGCGAGGATTCAAAAGATTTATTATCTACATATAAAAAAAATAATAATGGAGGTATCAATGTTTCAGGATTTACTTATAAGAAATCAGGTTTTGATATTTCAACAACAAAAATTATTGGAAAAACTTTATTTACAAATTTAAACACAGGAAGAGGTGAAGCAAAACAAAGTACAACTAGATTTAATTATAAATTGTAAACACATTATTTTGGTTTTAATATTGTTTTTACAATCATGTAACAACACAGCTAACAAAAAAATAGTAAACCAAACAAATAGAGATATTGATAACACTATTGTTTATAAAAGGTGGTTAAAAGACACTCTTAATCACATAAATAAAAGCAAAGAGACCTACAAGGTATATAAAGACTCATTGGCTTTAGATATATTTAAAAAATATGATACTATATTTAATTCAAGTATTTTAAAAACTAATTCTAGTAATAAAGATATTGCTTTAGCTTGTAAATTAATTAAAGAAAATAACGATGTTATATTAGATAAAACTCGCTTAAAGTTAGAGGTAATACATTCTTATAGCTTATCACCGATAAAAAGAAAATATGATTATGAATTTGAGATATTAAAATTTATTGTAAGTAATGGTGATAAAAGTTTTTCTTATAAGTATATTAAAGGTAATTTGATTAATAAAACCCGCTCTCCGAAGACTCCTGACTTCGGAGCAGATAAATAATAAAAAACCTCAACCCCAAAAAGTTGTGGTTTTAAAACTATTTAATTTTTCAAACCCTGTTAGAGTTCAAAATTCTAACAGGGTTTTTAACTTGAAACAAATAAAAACTTGAAACACGCAACAAAAAGTCAACTGAAAAACTAAATGTCAAGTATAGCCCTGATAGAGCCGATATCCTTGCGTAGTTTACGGAGCAAGATAAAGGCGAAAGCAGGACAAAATGGGATTTGGAAAGTGGTTGTGTGCTTCTGAAAAAAAAGCCCCACGCGTAAAAGTTAAAACGTATGACTATGACCACAATGGTAATCAAACCAAAATATCTAGCAAAATATGTTCTAGCGAAACCGCAGATGTATTACGAGTAAATTTATGGGATGAAGAAAACCGTTTACGAGCAATTGACCTCAATCCAAGCTCCCCCTTCGGGGGCGGGGGGGGCTTGCACCCTATAGCGATTTACACCTACGACGCAGGCGGCGAACGCATCATAAAACACAACAGCACCAACGTTGCCATTTATGAAAATGCCCTCAAGGTTGGCGAAAAAAACCAACCCGATTTTATGATTTACCCAAGTGGCATGCTTGTCTTTCGCCCCTCCTTTGGAGGGGATGGGGGAGGATCTTATACCAAACACTACTTTGCAGGTACGCAACGAGTAAGCAGCAAAATAGGCACTACCACCAACCTCGGTAATTTTCTGGAAGAGTGGCAACAGCAAGAGCAATCCAGCCCATCATACCCAGCGATAACTACGCAGGCGCAGATGGATAATGCCAATACTGGAGCTACCAAAGTATTTGGATTAAAAGGGTTTAATTTTACAAACCCACCCATTATTACGGGCGGAAACACGAGCTTCGTGCCTATTGCGGCATTTACTGCGACTGGGACTGAGACAGACCAATATTATTTTCACCCTGACCATTTGGGAAGTTCCAATTATATTACTAACTTTGTGGGGGAAGTTTCGCAACATAGCGAGTACTTTGCATTTGGAGAAACGTTCATTGAAGAGCATAAAAACTCACACAACTCACCGTATAAGTTTAATGGTAAGGAGTTGGATGAGGAAAGTGGACTTTACTATTATGGAGCTAGGTATTACGACCCTAGGATAAGTATTTGGGCGAGTGTGGATCCGTTGGTTGAAAAGACCATGAGTGCTTATGGGTATTGTAATTTGAATCCTGTAAATTTGATTGATCCTTCGGGGATGAGTTCGGAAGATCCTGATGACCCTGGTAAGAAAAGTTGGTTTGGACGTGCTTGGGATACTGTTAAAGGTTGGTTTGGTTCAAATAAATCAAAATCAAAAGTGACATGTGGAGAAGCTGAATGGTCTTTTATTGGAGTTACCTCTTTAGAAACAGGAGCAGTAGTGACAGAAACAGCGCCAGCAGTAGAAGCAACCACAACAACCATTGGTGCCACAGGAATGTCAGCTACATGTTCAGGAGTACTTGCTTTACCTCTGCTTTGTACAGGGGATACTCCTCGTGATCGTGAGCCAGATGCATATTTATATAGGAATATGAAGGATGAACCTGGGTTTTTTAATTTTGGCCCGATGTTAGGACAAACTGCAAATACTTTAGGGATAAGACCTACCGATGTTTTAAATAAAGCGTTTAGTGAAAATATTTCACCTTTAGATAACAGTGGGCTTTCGGTTACTATAGGAACGGGTACATACAAATCAGATTCAGTTACACCACAAAGCGTTCCAAACTATGGTAAAAATACAACATTATGGAGATTAGATCCCAAACAACTAATCCCCCTTGGTTTAATTTTAGCACCTCAACCTAGTCCTCCTGGTTATGGAAGAATACTTCCATTATATAATATGTCAATACAATCATTTCATGAAAAAATTCAATTAACTCAAAGTTTATGGAGAATCGCACCATCAAATCGAAATTAGAACTTGAAGTCTATTTAACGAACAATTTGAATTATTCAATAATATCTAAAATGGATTTTAATGAGTTTAAAGAATTTGTATTATTATTATTTAGAGAAATGAATAAACTAAAAAAAGATGGACTTGAAAGAGAAGATGTTTTTGATTTTATACAAAATCTTTATAATAATCAAATGTCAATAGTAGACGAAACTGACATTCTATTTGAAAGAAGGTTTTCTGGAATTACCGAAGAATTAATTTCTTTTTGTGCTGATCCTATATTTTGGTATACTGATGATTTTGAGATTTATATAAAAAAATGGGAAGGAGCATTTGAAGGAGATTGGTATAAAGTTATATAATCCCGGCTCCCGCTCCCCCGCTGGTGCACGAATCCTTTCGTGTACCAACTAAATAAAATCCTAAAACCACAACCCTAAAAAGTTCTTGTCTTAAAACTATTTAATTTTCCTAACCCTGTTAGTGTTCAAACGCTAACAGGGTTTTTGGTTTTTTTTCGGGAGTTACTTTATGGCTTTGTAACTTTGCAACTTTACAAAAAGTGAACTGAAAAACTATTTGTCTATTTTAGCCCCGGTAGAGCCGATATCCTCCTGAAGTCCCGAAGGGCGAGGGAGATAAAGCGAAAACGGGACAAAATGGGTGTTGGAAAGTGGTTGTGTGCTTCTGAAAAAAAACCGATAGCTGGTGCACGAATCCTTTCGAGTACCAACTAAATAAAAAGCAAAATGCCACGTAACTGTGGCATTTTTTGTTTTAACTATACAGTTTAATATTTTTCAAAAACTTAAAATCTTTTGTGTTTAGGGTGTATAATTCGATATTATGAAATAATGCTGTTGCTCCAATTAAAGCGTCAGGAAGCGATAAATTATGCGAAAGTGAGTATTTTTCTATTAACGTTACAGATAAAGTAGAAATAGCGGTTTGTATAGGTAAAACGGTTAATTTGTTTAAATCTTTACGGATGGTTTGTAGTTCTTTTTTGTTTCTTGCTCCATAAAGAAGTTCAGCACAGGTAACATCAGAAATGGCTATGTTTTGCTGACCAATTTTTTTAAGAATTTCAATAATTGTGTTATTACCTCGGTATATTTCTATAAAAATATTAGTATCGCAAAGTATTATTTGTTTCTGTTCCAAGCTTGTTTTCTTAAGTCGTTAGCATCAATTACATTGTCTTTCCAAATTCCAGTGGCAAGTGAAAAATCATTTTTCTTTTGCGTTTTTGTGGAAATGGTTGTTTTTAATTCTGCATCAATATCCCACGATTTTAGGAAATTAAGCAAGGCATCTATTTTGTTTTGCCCAATATCATTTTTTAAAATAAGTTGTACCATTATTGTTTTTATTTAAAGTGTTGCAATGTTTTTTTGAAAAAAATCTTTAAACTTTTTTTGTGTTAAAAAAGTATCTACCATTTTAAAAACCATATTTTTTTCTTCGGGTTCCAAGCCTTGTATTAATTTTACTTGTTCTACTAAAGTTTTGTCTTCAATAGTAATTTCTTGCGGAATATCGCCTTCTAAATTTACTAATTGGTCAATAGTTAAATTGAAATACTTGGCTACTTTACCAATTGCATCAATAGATAAATCTCTGTCGCCAGTTTCTACTCTGGAATAATTGGAGCGGTGCATCGCTATAAGGTCGGCAATAGATTGTTGTGTTAAACCTCTTTCTTCTCTTATTTTTTTTATGTTTTTGCCAATGTGTTGCATAGTATAATATTTACTACAAAGTTATCTAAAAAGCACAAATATACAAATATGTATCGTTTTGATAAAATATAAGTTGTTTTATTGATACTAATATTTTACTTTTACTAGGTATCAAATTAACACAAACTATTTTTCAACGGAAATCACTCAAATAAAAGAGCAGCTCTCAATGTTAAACGTATTGCATTATTATGGCTTAAAGACTGATAGACAAAGTCGTTTAAATTGTCCGTTCCATCAGGACAAAGCCTCCAGCTCACCAAAGTCTTCCCTATGAAATGCACCAGCTGCGCAAAGATTATCCTATGAAATGCTCCTCAAATGTCTCCTCACTTTGCGGAATGTTTCAATGAGTGAGTTGGTTATAAAGATGTTTTTCAATTTTGCGTTTTTACAAAAAGTCAACTGAAAAACTAAATGTCTATTTTAGCCCTGTCCCGAAGCGTCGGGAGAGCCGATATCCTCCCGCTCCCGAAGCGTCGGGACCGTAGGGCAAGGGAGATAAAGGTCCCGAAGCGTCGGGACGGGACAAAATGGGAGTTGGAATGGGGTTGTGTGCTGCTGAAAGAAATAAACAAAGTTGATAATTTACAAGACGATTTGTTTGCGTTTAAGATCAACTACAACGATGCTGATACCGCTACGGATTTGTTTAACGGAAATATCTCTGAAACGTATTGGAAAACCAGCACCGACAATAAAAAACGCAAGTACGATTACAAATATGACGACCTAAACCGATTGTTGCAAGCCGATTACAGCAAGCAAGGCAACACGACGTTTAACAGTTATTTGGAGCATTTGTGGTATGACAAAAACGGCAATATAAAAAACTTACTGCGCAATGGTGGTATGGATACTGATGGTTACCAATTTGCTAACCCAATTGATAATTTGACGTATTTGTATGATACGGATAACAAAAACCAGTTGCTACGAGTGTTTGATGCAACTGCCAACCCGCAAGGTTTTAAAGACGACCCTAACGGTACAAGTATTGCAACAGAAATATCACAAGCCCCTGATTATGGGTATGATGCAAACGGTAATATGATTAGAGATGATAACAAAGGGATTAAGACAATTACTTACAACCACTTGAATTTGCCGACAAAAATTACGTTTGCAAATCCAAACAACATTACGTATCTTTACAACGCAACAGGACAAAAAGTTAATAAAGTGGTGACAGAAAAAATAGGTACACAAACCATTATTACAACTACCGACTATTTGAGTGGCTTTCAGTATGTGAATGATGTAATGCAGTTTTTTCCACATGCAGAGGGGTATGTAAAAGTTACAGGTACTAGCTATGATTATGTGTATAACTACACCGACCATTTAGGAAATATCCGTTTGAGTTATAGTAAAGAACCAGCTTCAAACGCTCTTAAAGTTATTGAAGAAAACCATTATTATCCGTTTGGGTTGAAGCATACGGGGTATAATTCGGATAAATATTATATTGCGCCAAGACCAGGAAGACCAGGTAGTGGGTATTATGATTATTCAGAAATAGAGTTTATACCTTATAACCCTGCTAATTTTAATGCTAGTTTGAACTATGATTATAAATACAACGGTAAAGAATACCAAGACGAGTTGGGGTTGAATATGTATGATTATGGGGCGAGGAATTATGATGCTGCTTTGGGTAGGTGGATGAATATTGACCCGTTGGCGGAAATGAGTAGAAGATGCTCACCCTATGTTTACGCATTAAATAACCCTGTATTTTTTATTGATCCTGATGGGATGCTATCACAATCTGCAATTGATGATCTTTGGAACAAATCAGGAAGTGGTAAAACGAAATGGACTTTTAATGGTGATGGTACGGCATCAGGTAGTAATGGTGCGACTGCAAATGTTGGAGAAGATGACCAAGAAAAACAAAAAGGAGTTACTCCAGTAAATGAAAAGAATAAGAAGAATATTAGTAAATCTTCTTATGGGGAAACAGCAGGTCTTTATCCTGTTAAAACTGGAAAGGATAAAGATGGAAAAAAGATACAACCTAAACTTAAAGATTTATTTAACCCAAATAGTTGGGATGCAGATTTATTAAAACAATTATTAAAAGCAAGAGCGGCAATAAATTTACTAGCTGCAAGAGGTGCCTCACTTCACACAGATAGTCCAGATTTGAATGATCCAGTTGAAAAACTCTTAGCGGCATACCATTTAACTGATAATTTACCAGAAGTTGATTCTGAAATAAAAGATGATAAAGATGTAATGTTTTTTTATCTATCATCTGATAAAAATAAAAAGACACCTTCAATTTCATCCAAATATTGGGATCAGACTACAGTTAAAACCTATGGTCCATTTTATTCCATTGGTGGTGGAGATGCAGGTAGTGGAGCAATATATATTCTTTTTTACAAAGCTGTTAAAAAACAATAATCATATGAAAGTATTTAATATTATAA